>Ga0209102_1000390_pt1 | contig 29731 bp, 29 predicted proteins | sample ConPoolayeHmetaG_FD_185483 | JGI IMG/M metagenome (GOLD analysis project Ga0209102, IMG submission 185483) | Hot spring microbial mat communities from California, USA to study Microbial Dark Matter (Phase II) - Cone Pool mat layer H metaG... ...
GGCTATACACAAAACCATCAATTATTACAACAGTCAAAGAATTCATACCAAAATCAAAACCTCACCAGTCAAATTCAAGCAAAAATACCTAACCCAAATCGTTTAGAGACAAAGTGTGCAACAAAAGGGGTACTTGACACCCCTGAGGCAATTGAGCCTATTCTCCCAATCAAGAACTTAAAGCTTGCATACTCCCAAGACAAACTGGTGTGGAAGGTTCTTGCCAACTCGGTTCATGACCCAATTAACAAAACAGTAAGTGTGGTCACCAAACAGGGTGGGTATTATATGCTTGTATCAGGATACCCACAACAGGCCCAGCAAACCCAACAAGTTCAGGGAGTAAAAACCCAGGAGAAGGAAAAGAAAGAAGAGCCGGCGTTGACTCCAACCCCAATTCCCACTCCCACTCCAACACCAGTGGTAGAACAGAGTTCACAAACCACCAAACGCTGCTTTCTTTTCTGGTGTTGGTGAGCTATTTAAAAAGAAGTTTTAAGGCAAGTCTAGGGTGAAAACTTCATCTGAGTTGCCCTAGCCCACCGACGACCTTTTTCCTTGGAAAAAGTTGTATTAGGTGGTGGGCGAGAGAATCTACAGGAAGACGAATTATAGCGCAACGATTAAGATTGATTTTCCTTCGAGAGCATCAATAATGTTTACGGAGTTTGGGTTAAAATACACTTGATACCTTTTTTTATATTTATATATACATTTCATTAAGGTGCATATATAATTGTCAAGAATAATGAAACAGTTTAACTACCCTAAAGGAAAAGTTGGTGAAGAGATAGCACTTGGTTATTTGTTAAATAAAGGTTATAAACTAATCAAAAAAAATTTCCACACAAGGTTTGGTGAGATAGACTTGGTTTGCACAAAAGGAGGGGTTTTAGTTTTTGTAGAGGTAAAACTGAAAATTGGAGAGGATTTTGGAACTCCGGAGGAGATGATAACTCAATTTAAAATCTCTCAAGTACAAAAAACTGCCGAAGCGTATCTTTTAGAAAATCCCCATGTTGCCCAAAAATACTCCTCTTACCAGATAGATGCGGTGGCCATTGTTTTGGATAGCGATAATTCTCCCAAGAGAATAAACCATTACGAAAATATCAGTTTTTGAGAGGTATGCATTATTGCGATTTTCCGATAAAAAGTCTGACTTTAGGAGATAAAAGTTACCCTGAGGAATTGGCCAAGATTAAAAATCCCCCAAAGACCCTTTTTGTCAGGGGAAAATTAAAAAGAAGTGTCTTGAAAAAGACAATTGCAATTGTTGGCAGCCGCCGAATGACCCGCTATGGCAAAGATGTGGTGGATAAGTTTGTGGCGGCGTTTTCTGCCGAAGGGGTGACGACCGTTTCTGGATTTATGTATGGAGTAGATACCGAGGTTCACCAAAAAACTCTGGATTATGGAGGTTGTACGGTTACCGTTTTTGGATGTGGTCTTGATATTGTATATCCTCCTGAAAATCAAAGGCTCTACACTGAGATTTTAGAGAGGGGCGGTTTGGCTTTGTCCGAATATGAACCAAATGCAAAGCCTCATCTTTGGAAATTTCCGCAAAGAAACAGAATTGTTGCCGGGCTTGCGACTCTGGGTGTTTTAATTATTGAAGCTGGAGAGAAAAGCGGCTCATTAATTACCGCCCATCTTGCGCGGAAAATGGACAAAAAAGTTTTTGCAGTGCCGGGAGCGATAACCTCCACAAATTCACAGGGAACCAATCAGTTGATCAAAGAGGGAACTGCAAAAATTGTGACCGATCCGTCGGATATCTTGGGTAACAGGCGCCACTTCGCCAGGGCTTCGGAGGACAAGCGGGCTGGCTTGAGTCCACTTGAAGAGGAAATTTGGAAGGCATTGGAGGTGGAGGGAATGAGTATAGATGAGTTGGCAGTGCATTTGGGTAAAAGTGTTGTAGAGATTTCGCAAAAAGTGACAATGATGAGTATTTCAGGGAAACTCACAGAAAGTGGTGGTAAAATTTATTTGCTGAAAAAATAGCTATAATGAAAGGCTTTTTATGAAAAAAGAGAGTTGCCAGACTAGAAGCCAAGAAGCAGAAATTGTTGCAAAAATGGATTTTAAAACTTATCGGGAAGAATCAAGAGAAACTGCAGTTTATCCCAGCTTGCAACCGAACTTGGCCTTAATCTTGAAAAGATAGCAAAGGAGAATTTGAAAAAACTTTATTCAAGACAAAAAAGAGGTAAACTACAAGGAAGCGGGGATAACAGGTAAAATCTATTAAGACAGTAAAGGAGGTGAATAAAGTAGTGAGTCTTGAAGGAGAGAGATTTCATACAATTTCTATAATAGAACCGGAGCAGAAGGAACAAATTCTCGAGCAGCAGGGGTTAAAGGAGTTGTGTTCGAATGTACAAATAGTGTTTGCCAAGAAGGGGGGCAGGGAACCGGGAGTACACAAGTGGGGAAGATGACAGAGAATGCCTGGGGTTTTAAGATCAAAAAAATCTGATATCTTGACTATGAATTATAGATTAAATCATGACGCGATAATCTTTTTGGACTCTGATGCCTATGATGGCTATAAGACTGTAGCATATGATGGGAAAAATGATAAGATGTTGGAAATATCACCACCTCTTTACTTTATCTTAAAAGCTCTTGAGTCGGCAGGACCAGTGACAAAAGACGATCTGGAAAAATTAATTGAGACTTTTTCTTCCAATAATAGCTCTGTGGAGAAAGCAGTGAATGATTTAGTTAATAAAGGTATTATCTTCAAGCAAGGATGAGTACTCATTTTAGTTTTACATTTTCTTCCAGTACCCCATTCTTTAAAAGGCTTAGCGAGCAGTTTAAAGATGTGGGTCTGCCGGCAAAAGTTTTTATAGAAAATAGCGACTTTGCTATTTGGGGTTATTTTTCAAGCTATCGGCCTGATATACCCGAAAGCCAGCTGGCTTTAGAACTGAGCAGATATGGTCTAAAGCGAATTGCCAATAGCGATTGTGATTACCTTTTGTTTATTTGGGATAAAAAACTTAAAAAACTTACAGTGGGATTGGATAACACCATGAATTTTCTTTGTTACTTTGCCATTTTAGATAATCAGGTGGTTTTCTCTAGTCGCTTCTCAGAAATAAAAAAGATAGTTTCGGGTTACAAACCATTGATAGCCGACATGGACGGTTTGTTAAACTATATACTACAAGCATGGCATCCAACCGAAAGGACTCTTCTTAAGTCGGTAAAAACAGTTCCACCGGGTAGCGTGGTTAAATTTGTTTTTGAACCGAACATTTATTATCAGATAGAGTCCCTTATTGATATTGATGACTTTCTTTCATCTCTCCCCAAAGATGAATTTAAAGATGATAGAGGTTTTGCCAAAGCATTGGAGTTGGCTTTAACAGAAGCTGTAGCCCGACGCCTGGAGAAAATACCTCAGGGGGTTCATCTTGGTTGTGAGATTTCCAGTGGCTTTGATTGTACCTTTATCGCTTATATCATGGCTAAGCTCATTGGGCCAAAGAGTTTTTATTGTTATTCATTTTACTTCCCAAAAGGTTATGGCACAGAAAGTTTAAACATCATTCGTAAATTTGCTGCCAAACACTCCCTGAGGCTAAGAGCAGTAAAGCTTTATCCAGAGCAGGGGTACGCACGGAATTATTTTAAACTTTGGAAGGATGATGATCTCTTACAACTGGATGCAGATTATTTTGGTGATTATATAAAATTTTTAAAAAGATACTCTCCTCGACTACTTTTTACAGGTCAGCACGGCGATGAAACCTATTCTCTAAAAGAGTGGCTGATGCTGGCTAAATACGCTCGTCAGATTAGCTATTTTGACCATATTAGATGGTTAAAAAGAGAAAGACAGGCCATCCTTTTTACACCTAAGGCTTTGGATTTAATGTTGGATAAAGAAAGATTTAATAAACGGAGGCGTTACCCATTATTTGTTTCAGATATGAATGTGGTGGAAACGGCCCTGATAAATGAAATTTATATGAATTTTGGGACTCGTCAGATATCTCCTTATCTGGATTCGCGAGTTTTGGCAGTGGGCATGAGACGGCGGCTAAGAGATAACAGGATTTATGACGAAAAGCAAATCTACGCCCGATATCTTAGTCATATCTTTGTTCCCGAGATGTTTATCCCCAAAAAAGGAGGGACAGAATTTGCTCTCGGATTTCCACGAAACCAAAAACCCCTAATATCTTGGGTAATGAAAAACTCGGTTTTAGCCCAATACGGATTAATAGATCCTGGCAAAATCATGCAGATGATGTCTGATGAATCAAGTCCGCTTTATAAAGATGAATTTATTGCTTTAGCTTTTGAATACTTGGTGAAGGCAGACTGGTATCTGATTAAAAATAAGATAAGTTTGCCCATATAAGAATTTACTTATTAATAATGGGTGGGAACCATCTGAAATATTCATACTTTGATTACAATATAACATAAACTGACCTTATTTATGAAAGAGGTCAAGAAAAAGCGTCAATATTCGCTGCAAATATGGAGAAAAACCGCCTATTATTGGGTTTATAAAAAAGTAGCTGAATAAAATTCTAAGAAAAAATATAATGAAAATATGAAAAAGATTGTCATTATTTCGGCTTTGGTTATTATTGGTTTGGGGTTGTTCTTAATTCATTCCAGTGGTGTTTTAAAAAATATTTCGGTTGAGAATAAAATCAAAAATGAAACAAAAACATTTGTTGATGGAAATTTTGGTTTCTTTCGGGACGCGGAAAATATAGATCAAGAAAGAATTGATGAGACAGGAGCAACTTGGCTGCGACCAAATTTTGGCTATTTCGTTTGGGGAGTAATGCAAAAAGAAGAAAAAGCGCCAATCGATTTTTCAGAGACTGATAAAGTTGTAATACAAGCGCAAAAAAGGGGTTTAAATCTTCTTATTACTATTTTTCCCTTTGCCGATTGGGACCAAAAAGAATATGGCAATAAATGCAAAGTTTCTGCCAATGATGAGATGTTGCCAAGAAGCAAAGGGAATTTTAAAACGCCAGGGTTGCCATACTATCGATGCAATCCAAATAACTGGATAGCTTACGAAAAATGGCTAACGGCTTTAGTGGAGAGATATGACGGGGATGGTAAAGATGATATGAAAGGATTACTTTCTCCTATTTTTTATTACGAGATTGGTAATGAGCCGGATTTAACTAAAGATTCGAAAGGTGATTTTGGAATGGTATTTTATCTTGATACTCCGGAAAATTATGCCAAACTTTTGTAAAAATCATATTCCGCCATTAAAGTAGCTAATGCCAATGCTAAGGTATTAATTGCTGCTCCAGCTAGTGTACAAAAAGAAGCAATCGAATATTGGGAAAAAGTTTTTGCCACTCCAAAAATTGCCGAGTTTTTTGATATTGCTAATGTCCATTGTCTTTCGGGGTCTAATCAAGATAGGAATGAGCCTGCTTCTTTAAGTGCAAATGATTTAAATGTTACCGCCTACAAAAATTTGCTTGCCAACTATAAAATTAGCAAGCTAATTTGGGTAACGGAAGCGGAGAATATTCAGGGCAATAATGTAGGGGAAAATGTTGAAAGGCTTACCCACAGCGTTAACAATGCTTTGAAAAACGGGGCGGAGAAAATATTTTTTACCGGCGCCTCTTTCGCCAACAACCCAATGCGTTACACCTCAGAAATCTTAACTAGTGAAAAAGACTATTACAAAAAGATTATTTTGTCGGCTAAATAATTGTTTAGAAGGGGGAGACAGAGACAAAGGTTTCTTGGCAATCTTTTCTAGATGTTCTAATCTGATAAAAAATGAGAAGAATTATTCTTCCGCTTTTTATAGGCTTTTTAACTTTTTTTGCTTCTAGTGCGGTTTGCGCTCAAGTTCCTGAGAATAATCGAATGACGCTGGGAGAGATTTCTAACTTACTGCCAGTGAAAGAAATGAGATCTTTTTATAGCAAGATGGAGCCTTTAATGTTAAAGATTTTTGGGCCACCATTTTCTAATATAAATTTGAAGATAGAAGCCGATCCAACAGGAACAGTCCATAATACGGAATTTCTGGATAATGAACAAACCTTAGTTTTAGCAGGTCAAGCAAAAGAGTATCTTAAAAATAAGGATACAGATACAAGACATGCTTTGGAGTAAATCTATGGCAGTATGCTCCATGAGCTTTCCCATGCTCAATATTATTATGGTAATAAAAGAGTAAGTTTTCACCCCCAATGGATAAATGAGGGTTGGGCAAAGGTTTCTGATACTTTGTTGGGTCGAGAATTGGCGAAAACTGGCAGTTTTGTTTTTACTACCGGAGTGGTTTATCCGGATATTGGTTTGATGCCTTATTTTAAACTTTATCTGGATCCAGATACGGTAGCTGGGACTACAAACTGGGGTTCTTCCAAACAAAATACCAACCACGGCAATGTTTATGACATTACCACCTTAGTTCATTTGACTTTACTTTCAGCTGCTTCTTCTACAAATGACAATCTTGATTTTTTTAAGACTTTTAACAACGCGGTTTATAACTGGGTGAAGGAGAATAATAAAACTGATATTTCTTTTGAAGAATACCAACAGATTATGTATCATCTTTTACAAGGAAAAACTATTGATGGACAGCCGGCTTTTGACTGGTATTTTAATAATCCTAACTCTTTAATCAAGGGAAAAGTGGGCGTGCATCTTGGAATTACGGTGGAGCCTAGGGAAGTAGTTGCTTTTGTGTTTAGAAGAGTTTTGGAAAATAACGAATATAAGGAAAAACCGATTGGAAATTTGGCGGTAACAGTTGAGGTTGTGGATTATAAAGGGGAGGGAATAGTTAAAAAAACAGTTACTACCGATCAAGACGGGAATGGGAGAGTTCCTTTACCTCAAATAGAAGATAAAGCGGTGGTAACAATGAAAGCTTATTGTGTGGTAGATGGGAAAAATTTATCAGCGGAGAGTTTTTATTTTAATGCTCCCTCGAAAAGCGAAAAACTTTATGGAGTTTTAGTAGATGAGCAAGGGAAATTACTTCCAGCAAAATATGTTGGCCTTCTTCAGCTAAAGGATAATTTAACTTTTGATTACAAGAATAAGGGAGTTTTTGAAATTACGGTTCCTACGAGCAAAAAAACTGTTGATTTTGATTTTTTGGGTTATAAACAGCAGGTGAACAAGGGGCCTTGGGTAAGGATGGTGGCGATAAAAATTCCGACAGAATATGTCCAAAAAGCACCTTCTCAACCGGAGTCGGTTATTGAAGCTGGCTTGCTTGACAGTTCTAATCCGAGTGGGCAATCTATTGGAAAAACTGTGAAGAAGAATCAGGTGTTTTGGATTGGGGTAATCATTACTGGACTGCTTCTAGCATTATCAGTGGCAGTTTTCAAAATACCCACACGGTCAAAAGGTGCCGGTAGGAAAGAATTATGAATAATGTTAATTTTTTTTCCAAGAGAAGGTTGGCAGGTTCTTTGGCAGTTTCTGTCATTTTTGTTTTTTGGGCAATGAATTTTGTTTCACGCAATATCGATATTTTAGTAACTAGAAGTTTGCCAAGAATAATAATTAGTTATCTTCTTAATATTAGCTTCTTTTTTATTATTTTCTATTTATTTTTTACAGCAGCAATATTGCTTTATAAAAAAATTTTGAAGAATTTGAAGAAATAGTAAATTGTTAATTTTAAAGATCTTTATTCTTACTCTTTCTTCTTTAAAGTCCTTGTATCACATCCGTCGGGTGAACTGATATGACTCCCCTTCCATATTCTTTTTAAAAATGATTATTCATTATTTTCAAGTTAGTAACATTAATTGTTGAAAGCAAGTAAGAAGGTTTTAAATTAATTATTTAAAATATAATTTTATTAACTTTCTAAAGATAAATCCCCCTTAAGAAAATACTCTCCTATTTTTTTTACCTCTTCCATTACCTTGGTAGTTTTTTCTTTATCTTTCCACCAATTCTTAGAAGTAATTTTTCTTTCGTCTGTTACTGGGAAAATTATAAGTTCACTGTCCGGAAAAAATTTAGCAAAAGTCATTTTCAATCGTCGTGCATGATAAAATTTGCCCACTAATATAATTTTTTTACAAGTCAGTCTGTGTCTTTTGATAATCTTTACTGCTTCCTTAGCATTTTCCTTAGTATTCAAAGACTTATTTTCGTAAAAAATATCTTCCGGGGGAATTCCTTTTTTTAAGGCTATTTCTTTCCCAAAATCACACTCATTTTTTTTAATTTTTTGATTAAATCCACCGGTAAACAAAATTTTAGGAGCAAATCCCTTTTTGTAAAGTCTTACTGCCTTTTGTGGAAGATGGCGCTGACTTGAACCAGGGACAATAATCAAATCTGCTTTCTTTAGCTTATCTTTTACAAAAATAAAATCAGTAATTGCTTTAATAGTTTCTAATCCAAATTCCACCGGTATTCCTCCCTGAAAGTGTTCCAAGGTTTTTCTTTCATTAGAGTATGAATATCACTTACCACCGTTTCTTGGGGTGATACAACTTCATCAATATCCACAGAAATAGCTTTCCCTATTCCTCTTAACATTTCATAAACCTCTTTTACTGTTTCTCTAACATTATCCAAACCAAAATCCCCTGTTTCTGTCCACTTAATAAGATTTTCAAGTAAAAATGATTCTACCCCAAAAAATGCCTCCGCTAAACTATTAAAGTCTTGTCTGTCCCGAAAAGATGGAGCTTTTTTAATATCCCAAATTCTCTCTTGGCCAACTGCTCTTATTCGGTCTAAACAATTTGTAAATAAAGATTTCATTGAGGCATAAATCGCTGCCATATCTTTCGGCATAATGTACTCATGGTATCCTTCAAAAGGATTTCTTTTGATCAATCGAGCCTCTGCTTCTAAAAGAGTTTGGATTGGAGTGCCGTCAAAAACTCGCAAAGCTTTACTCAAGGTTGGGCAATATCCCCTTTTTCTAAGAAAGGCTAAATCACTTTTAAGTGTATCCAAAGTAGTATAAGGATTGAAGATCATAAAACCCACTACCACAGAAATTCCTTCTTTTTCAAGGATATTTAGAGCCTCCTCCATTTGGCCAATTGTTTCTCCCTTGCAAAACTTTTTAAGAACTTTATCGTCTGTACTTTCCACTCCAATCAAAAGTCTTTCAAAACCGGCAGCTTTCAAGTTTTTCACTATTTGAGGATCTCCTGTAATATCATTACCCCGGCAAAAACCCATTAAATGGAAAGGTAGCCTTCTTCTTTTAATTTCTTGACAAATTTGGGTTACATGCTGACGCCCTTTTGGTCCTGGCCCAAAAATGTTAGGGTCATTAAATTTAAAAACATTTACATTATGAGTCTCGAATATTTCCTGCATTTCATCAACAACGCTAGTAGGATTCCTTCCTATCCATCTTGGTCCATCCCGAAAGTTTTCAAAAGAATAATTACTACAAAAACTACAAATTCCATAGCAACCTCTACTTCCCATGATAGTTGCGTAGTTTGTTTTTCCCAGACAATATTCCAAATAATCCCGAGAAGCAAAGGGTAAAGCGTCAAGATCAACATTATCAATTGGTTTATTAACAACTTGAGTATGGTTTTCCAGATAAGCAATTGCGGGAGTAGTTCTCCAATCTTGTCCGGTTAAAACTTTTTCTGTAAGGCGTACTATAGTTTTTTCTCCCTCTCCCAAAACTATGGAATTTATTTTGCCTCCTAACCGCTCCATAATATAAGGAAAAGATAATGTGGCTGTGATTCCTCCACAGGTAATATGACCTGTGTAGCCTCTTTCTCTTAAGGCATTGACAGTTATTTCTAAAGAGGGTAATGCTCTTTGAAGTACAGAAAAGCCGACCAAGGGTGGATTTTTTTCAAGAATTCTTTGAGTTGTTTGTTCTAAAGTATTTGCTTCAATATCGGCGTCAAAAATTTCTACTCTTCTACCTTCTCTTCTTAACGAAGCCGCTAGATACATTAATCCCATAGGCTCTTTGGGATTGTAGTCAGGTTCTCTTCCTGTTTGATATAGTGGAGGTAAGACTAACAATACGTCGGGTCTATTCAAGGGTAAATATTCACCTCTTTCGATTTGGGTTGCGCCTGACATTGATTTATTTTATTACTAAGAGTCAATTATTCCTATTTTTCCAATAAAAATTGCTCCTACAATCCTAATGCCCACAAGTGGGGACTTTGTAAATAATACTTACAGATGGTGCGTGAAATGATATTATTGACATTCTTCTTGGTAGTTAACAGCTTCAAAAAATCGCGTCTTTATAGTGGCAAAAAAGAGTTTTTTGTTGCCCGAAGAAAGAATTAAACATATAAAACACCTATAACTGGTATTTTAATAGGTATTTGCGATTTATCAGACCATCTAAAAATCCGGTGTCGGTAGGACTACTCCAGTACAGATAGTGTTTTTTTGCGTTAAAATTAGCTAGAATAATTTAAGGTCTGCCCATGAAGATATCAACTCAAACCCTTAAGGAAATTCTTGTTGGCGGGGGCTATATTGCCGAGAATGAATTTGATGAAGCTTCACAGTCTGCTCAAGAGCTTGGCAAGAAGGTAAGTGATGTTTTAGCTTTTCGCGGACTTATTAAAGAGGAAACCTTGGGCAAGCTTATTGCTGAGTACCTTGGTGTTTCTTATGTGAATATTGGCCATCAGGTGATTCCTGATGAAGTTTTGGCTTTGGTGCCCGAAAAGATTGCTCGCTCCTACCGCATTATACCCTTTGAAAAAGAAGGAAACAATCTTAAGCTTGCAATGGAGGACCCCACGGATTTTGAGGCAGTTGAATTTATCAGACGCCACACTGGTCTTAAGGTTATTCCATATTTTGTTAGCCAAGATGATATAAGCAAAGCTCTTGGCCAGTACAAAAGAAATATCAGGGCGGATTTTGACAAGGTCATTGCTGAAAATATTCAAAAAGCAGTTCCGGGAGGGGAGAATCTCGAGAAGGCGGCCGAGGAGCTGCCAATTGTAAAGGTTTTAGATACTATTTTGGGATATGCCGTTGCCGAACGCGCTTCAGATATTCATATTGAAACCCACGCAGAAGAGGTTATTATTCGCTTTCGTATTGACGGCATTTTGCGCGACATTATCAAACTGCCTCGGGGTATTGAGGAGGCTTTGGTTGCCAGAATCAAGATTCTTTCAAATTTGAAAATTGACGAACATCGTGTTCCCCAAGACGGCCGCTATAAATTTGTGATTGATGAGGAGACAATTGCCCTGAGAATTTCCATTATCCCAGCGTTTTATGGAGAAAATGTCGTTATGAGGATTCTTAGGGAAAGTTCACGCCCATTAAGTCTTGAGGAGTTGGGTCTTTCGGATAAAAATCTTGAGATTGTCAGAAGTAACATCTTAAAACCCCACGGCATGCTTTTGGTTACGGGTCCAACTGGCTCTGGTAAAACCACCACTTTGTATTCAATACTAAATATCCTAAATACAGTAAAAGTAAAAATTTGCACCATTGAAGACCCTGTTGAGTACGGGGTGAAAAGGGTTACTCAAATTCAGGTTAACCCCAAGGCTGGGTTGGTTTTTGCGTCGGGGCTTAGGGCTCTTCTTCGCCACGACCCCGATATTATTATGGTTGGGGAGATTCGCGACAAGGAAACTGCTGAAATAGCGGTTCACTCAGCCCTAACCGGCCACTTGGTCTTGTCCACCCTTCACACAAACGATGCAGCCGGGGCGATTCCGAGACTTTTGGAAATGGGAGTTGAAGGCTATTTGGTAGCCTCAACAGTCAATGTGATTATTGCCCAAAGGTTGGTTAGAAAAATCTGCAGCAATTGCACCGTCGAATATGAACCCGAGAAAAGTTTTCTGGCAAAACTTACCAAGGATTTGGGGGTAAATGTGGCAAAGCAAAAGTTTTATAAAGGCAAGGGTTGCGAGGAGTGCAGAAACACGGGTTACGCAGGAAGAATTGGAATTTACGAGGCCTTGTCCGTGACCGAGTCTATAAGGAGTCTTATAGGCGAGAAAGTCTCGGGGGATGAGATTACCAAGAAGGCTGAAAGTGAAGGAATGGTCACAATGTTGCGAGATGGCCTTAATAAAGTTGCAGCAGGACTGACAACTATCGAGGAAGTTTTGCGCGCTGTGCGTGAAGATTAAATAAAAAAATGCCACTATTTACTTATAAAGTAAAAGACGCTCACGGAAAAATTATCGAAGATACTATGCAGGCGGCAAGTCGAGAAGATGTTGCTGCAACCCTTAAATCTGAAGGCTATCAATTACTTACTGTCAAGAGTTTAGAGACGAATATCGGAAGCCTTTTTGCGGGCAGAATTTCGCTTTCGGAAAAAGCATCCTTTTGTCGCTTTATGGGAATTATGCTTCGCAGCGGCCTGCCTATTCCCGAGGCAGCAGAGATTATACGCGAGGAGTCCACTAATAAAAAAATGCGCAAAATTCTTTTGGATGTTGCTTCCCAAACGAGAAAGGGTAAAAGTTTTTCATCGGTTTTAGGGCAATATAAAAACGATTTTGACCCAATATTTTTAACAATGATAAAGGCTGGCGAGCAATCCGGGACATTAGAACAAACCTTTGACTACCTCACAAAACAGCTTGTGGCAAGTTATGATCTTTCACAAAAAGTAAAAGGGTCTTTGATGTACCCCGCTGTTATCGTTATTGCCATGGTTGGAGTGGGGCTTTTGATGATGGTTTTTGTACTGCCAAGAATCTCTGCGGTTTTTTTAAAAATGGACATTAAAATTCCGGCAGCCACAAAGCTTATTTTAAATATAGGTCAGTTTATGGGAACACACGTGCCATTGGTGTTGGGGAGTGTTGGCCTAATTGGATTTCTAATAGTCCTTTTTTTATATATCCAAACCACAAGAAGGATAATTTTTAACTTATTTGCCCGCCTGCCAATGGCCAGTAAGGTTATTAAGCAGATTGACTTGGCGCGCTTTTCCAGAACAATTGCCACTCTTTTGAAAAGTGGGGTGCCAATTATGGAAACTCTAAATGTTGCGGCAGATAGCCTGCGCGAAGCTCAAATTCGCAAGAAGGCAAAGGGTTTTAGTCTTGATATTGCAAAGGGGGAGAGTTTATCGGAGGTTATGGTCAAAAACAGGCATCTTTTTCCAATGATTATGATTCAAACGGTTAAGGCGGGCGAGAAGACAGGAACACTGGAAGAAGTTCTTCAGGAGGTTGCGGAGTTTTATGAAAGAGAAGTTGAATACAGTCTTAAAAGATTTACAGCCCTTTTGGAACCGATTTTGATGCTTGTGGTTGGTGTGGCTGTTGGAGTGATGGTTGTAATGATGATTTCGCCGATTTATAGCATTGTTGGGAGTTTGCAGTCGGCAATCCAAAGATGAAGGAAGGTTTGACTTTTAAATCTCAAGGTTCAAAATTATTAATCCTTGTTGCAGTTTTAGTAGGTGTGGTAATTCTTTTTGTTTTATTGCTTGCCAGAAGACCAGAAAAAGTTGCTTCAAAACCGGAAATTACAACTGATTCAATTACTTTGGAAAAAGAGGGGGGGATGTCAATCACATTCGGCAAGAGTGGGGTAGTTGATTTTGGAGGTGGATTCAGTGAAGTTTGGAGAGCTGAGGATAAAAGTACACTTTTTGATTATATCAAGGCAAAACTTGCAAAAGGCGAGTATTCACTTAACGGAGGTCTTTATAAGATTGTCATTAATGGGGTGGCTTATTATTTTGATGCGAATGATGAGGTTATCAATGCTGTTTTTGATGAAGGAGAGACAGGGGGTAGCTCGGTGGGAGATTTTTTTGACTTTAGAATAACTCCCACCCCCACTTCTAAAGCGGGTGGAGGGGGAGGTTCTGGAGGTTCAGGAGGTGGAGGAGTGGATAACTGTCCTTTTTGGAGGCTTTCTTACTGTGTTTATCCTCCCAGCCCAACTCCCACACGGGCTCCGGCGACTGGAATTCTTCCCCCGGAGTGCGGGGCTAATCTAAAGACAGGCAGAACCGTGATAACGGATGAGCTTTGTCTTCCTTCGCCTACTCCGCGGCAATGATTTGCTATTCCTCACTCCAGGATATAAATTCATACTCTCCGGTAGTTGGAAAATAAGGCGGAGGGGCGTATAAAAGATCTCCGTCATATGTGATGACTCTTTCCCTAAAGCCGGACACAGGAGGAGAACCAAAATTCCAGTAAGATTTGTTATAGGAAATTAAGGCTCCATTGATTGTCAGTCTCTCGCGTACAGAGTAGCTTGAGGAAGAACACGAGCCGTAGTTGTAGTATCCGTGTCTGATAATCTTTCCTCCCTGGGCCATCAGGGCCGCGTCAATTTGAAAATAATTTGGAATGTCGCGGACAAAATAAATATCATTTTGGGCAATAAGACCCAAAGAGTTTGTATGGTCATAGGCGGCATAGGTAATATTTCCGCGTATCCAAATATTCATGAAGTTTGATTCTACTGGAAATCGCGCTGCCACCACACTCGTTCTTCCCTTGACAACTCCCTCTACCCACAAATGATCCTCCGCAAAAATTATTGGAGTATCAGAGAGATTATAGGTTCCGATATAGCTTTGAGTTAGTATCCTTTGGTAGCGCCTTTGGCAGCCATCCTCTGCTGCAACACCGTAATAATAACCTACAGAATCAACTCGATCTACCCTAACCGTTCCATCACTTAGGAAGGTTAGATGATAACCCGAGCGGCCAGAGGGTCCAAGATAAACTCCATTGTTTTGGGCAGATGTTCGCATTTTAGAGAAATCAAATGAGACAGAAGCAAAATCAATCTGGGGAACAGGGAATTGCCAAAGTGCCTTGTCGCCACCCGACCCCCAGACTCCGGGGCGGGTTTGGGGAGGGTTGCAGCCGGTTTCACTTCCGCAGGTATATGTTTCTTTGGCTGAAGAGACAATCGAGGTATTTGTTCCATCCATCCTAATGCCGTTATTAGAATGAACTCTGCCGTTAACTGTGATGCCGGTTCCATACCAGCTGCTGGAGTGTTGCAAAAAGGAGTACCTTGCAAAGGAGGGAATGCCGTACTGGGCGGTGATGGATCTTTTAATATTTGGAAACTGGTTAGTCCAGCCTGTTGAGCGAATGGTTACAATTGAGGAGCCGTTTTGGGGTGGAGTAATTTCTAATTTATACTTACCGACCGAGGCTCCCTGGGGGTCAAAGTACTCGTATTCACCGCTACCCCCAAAGTCCTCAGGAGCATGGGCCAGTCGCCATTTATAATAGTTTATTCCTGCCTCCGCAATACCCAAAGCTTCTTCGGAGGCGGTTTGGCGGTGGGAAAAATCAAGTTGGAGGGAGAGGACCAAAAGCAAAGCGTAAATAGCAACTATAAAAGACGCAACCACAATAAGCATGGGAGTTGTGATAGAACCCTGTCTCATACTTATAGATTATCCTTTAACATCCTTATTTGCACGTAGTTTTCCAAAACGTAATCTTTTTCAGGTTGGTTTTCTTGAGTATTTAATCTTAGATAAATGCGCACAAGCCTGGTATCTGAAATTCTCTTTTTTGGAATAAGGGGATTATTGATTGTGTCTTTTGGCCAGTCACTATTGAAATAGTAAAAAGGGGGTTGTGAACCGTTTCTTATGTTGGCGCTAATTAATTTGACGATTTCATTTGCCGAAGGGTAGGTTACAGGATAGCCAGTGGGTTCAATTGTGCCTTTGTAAAACTCGGTTCCGCTTAGATAATAGCGCACTTTTTCTGTCTGGCCGTCAAAGTCGATATCTGAGTAAAAACTTATTTGATTGTCTCCTGCTTCTGCTAGAAGATAGGCGCCGTTATTACCGTCTCTGGCTGTTCTTAGTTCCCTTGTGAAAGTTCGAACAGCCGTATTGGCCTCGTCTACCTTAATGTAGTTTTCCCATGTTTGTTGTTGGTTTTTTCTAACTGAATCGGTGAGAACCGCGATGGAAAATAAAAGTGCTGAAATTATGACCATGGCAACCATCAGCTCCACAATTGTAAAACCTTGACTAGTGTGTTTGATGTTTTGCATTACTGTGGTGTGAGTATAATTTTTTCGACTGTCGTTCCATCCACGTCAATATTTAAATTTGAATTCAAAAAGCCGCTGGCAGTTGCAACCAATGTATAAAGGCGTTTGGAAAGACTAGCAAAAAAGGCTTGGCCGAAATCAGGGTTACCTGAAAGACCGCTGGAGTTGGTGGCTTCAAAACCTGCATCATCAGAAAGTTTTGCCGAAACAGAAGCAATCGGACTTTGATTTGGGTCCACGAATATAGTAAGAAGGTTGTTAGGGGTTTTTGTAACTAAAGAGACGGAAAAATTTAAGCTTGAGTTAGGTAGAAGCTGGAAGGGGATAATAGGGTTTGAGCCAGCAATATTGTAAGAACTTGCGGCCGGAAGGGAGAATGTGTAACTATCCCATTCAAGACCCTCTATCTGCAAAATTCCCTGATCGTTGGTTGAAAGTTCTCTATCGTATTTATAGATAGGTAAATCATCAGTATCTGTTCCGATTATTTTTTCACCTCTTAATTTAAAGGTAATATAAGGAAGTGGTGCGAAGGCTGTATCTCGACTAGAAGTTGTAGCTACTTGAATGTTTGATACTTTGTCAATGGCAAAACTTATCTCTGTGAGTTGACTTTCTAAAACTGTCTGGTGGGGTTTTATGGGATTGGCAACTTCGGCAAAAGAGTAGGTTTTATCGGTGCTGTAGCCATCTCTTGTCACAGTAATTTCATAACAGGAGTCACAAATGGGCGCCCCTGGCAAAATTACTCTGCCGTTTGAGTTTGTTTTAAGGTTAAGGTTTACCGGCGGGGCAACAGAATTTGCGACAATCTGAACATTAGCACCCTCTAGAGGCTCACCGTTTGCATTAAAAACAAGAATGGAAAGAGTTCCTCCCCCTGTTGCTGTTTCGACTCCGCGCGGAGCGATATCTGAAATCATGGTTACCGGATTGGATTCTGAAGCGGCAATTCCGCCCCATGAAACGTCAACTCGCACTCTTTTGTAATCAGTGGCAAGAAGGTCATTTGGAGATGTGCCATCGAAGGGGTCGTCTATGTAGATGATGCTTATTCTGGCCAAGTAGGGTAAGCCATTTATAGTTCTTAGTTCAGTTTGGTTAATAATGCCCGGGGGGATTCCGCCAACTGTTCCAATATCCTCGTATGGGAGGTTACGGATAAGTTCTATTTTCTCTTGGGCAAAGTGCAGGGCTGTAATTCTTGCTCTGGTAAAAGAAATGATTTCGTAGCTTGAAAAAACCAAAGTAAAAATAGCATGAGCAAGTATTAAAAACACTCCTGTTGAGATAATTAAGCTTATTAAAATTTGTCCGCGTCGGGCAGTCATGGCGTTGCTATTTAGTATAGCATTTGCAATAATTAGTCTGATACCTGCCATGTTTCAAAAGTCTTTTGTTTCCGTCTTTTTTTCTTCAGAAAGGATTCAGATAGTCCAACTTGACTCAAAGAAAAAAAGTCTCAAAAAACGTACCTTTCTTAAGCTTCCTTCCGGAATTATTACAAACTATGCTGTCAAAGATAAAAAAGCCCTTGCCGAGCTTCTTCGGGGGGTGTGGAGAAGTGCTGGAATTGGCGAAAGGTCTGTAGGAATTGTTGTTCCTGAATTTTCAACATTCACCAAAAACATGGTTTTACCCAAGATTGACATGGGAGAGTTGGATGAGGCAGTGCGCTGGCAGATACAGGATTATTTGCCCTCAGGAAGTCAGGATATGGTTTTGGATTGGAAAATAGTTGCATCAGATGATGAAAATTATCAGGTTTTGGTTGTTGCCATTCCCAGAGAAGTTTTGGCCGGGTTTGTTGATTCTGTTGGACTTGCAAATCTTTATCCCCTTGCCGTTGAGACTCCTTCCTTATCTTTGGTCAGAATTGCGCCTGGCGCAAGAGGGAGGCTTATTCTTTATGGCAGCTCGGGTGAGGTTACCTTGGTAGTTGCTCATGGAGATAAGATTCTGGGAAGCTCGGTTGTCAATACCTCTGACGGGACCGATATTGCCCAGACGGCTATGCAGATTGTTAAGCATTATAAAACAGTAGAGGTGGAAAAAATTCTAATTGGAGGACTTGGCTTTAGCCAAGAACACTTGGCCAGTTTGCAAAAAAAACTTGGCAAAGAAGTTTCTTGGATTAAAGCTAATATTTCTGGGGTTACCCCAGAGGAATTCCAAGAATATCTTATTCCAATTTCCGCCCAGCTAAAAGACCCCGCAGAACCGCGGGACGAGACAACGATAAATCTTCTTCCTCCGGATTGGGTAAAAGTTTACCAAGACAAGAAAACAAAATCCGAACTTATTAGTCTTACCCTTGTTGCTAGTGCAATAACCCTTGGGTGTTTGTGGGCGGCCAGTGGAACACTTTTTGTTATGAATCAAAAACTCTCAAGCCTTGCTTCAAATGAAACCGGAGGGGAAAACTTGATAGACAAGAATGTGCAGGAGGTTGTAGGGCAAATCAAAAGTATTAATGAGATTATTACTAAAGTAGACAAGATTTTATCTGCTCGGGTCTCTCCAAACCATGTTATAGACACTATAAATAGTCTTAAGCCCTCTGGGGTTACAATTTCTGATTATAATTTGGAACTTGACGCAGGTAAAATATCTCTAAAGGGTAAGGCCGCTTCAAGACAGGATTTGATTAATTTTCGTAAAGCCCTAGAGGACCATGCTGATTTTTCAAGGGTCTCAATTCCAGTTAGTTCTTTGGAGGCAGAAACGGATTTGGAGTTTAGCCTGAATTTGGTCTATGGACAGGCAGCTACCAAAGCACCAACACAGAAATTAAAATTAAATTGATATGATAAATGAAACTAATTTGCCAAGACCAAATGTGAAAAAGAAAAACAATCTCTCAAAATACCGCTTTTATATTTATCTTGCGATTGTGCTTTTGGGAAACGTTCTTGTCTTGGCAGGTCTTATTTTTGTTCTTAGTCAGATTCCCAAGAAAGCCTTGGAAATCCAAAAAATTAGGAGCTTACAAATTAAAGGTTATGATGACCTTAAAATTGTCGAATCCGAAATAGAAAGGGCAATTCCCAAAATTAAAAAAATTGAGGCCCTTTTTCCTGATGAGAGTGGCCTTTTGCCATTTATCAATAAAATTGATGATCTCAAAAAAAGGGGTATTGTGACGGACTTTTCTTTTGCTAGTGGAGAAGTGGTTAAGGATAAGCTGGGTTATTTGGGTATTCCTTTTGCACTTGAGCTTACCGGAAGATTTGAAGAGGTTAGAAATGTTTTAGAAGAGATTTGGAAGCTGCCTTATCTTATTCGCACAATTGAAACGTCTGTAAAAATCCAGCCAGAGGGCGGTTTGGTAATCTATAAGTACGGAGGGTTTTTGTATGTTAGCCAGAATTTTTTTCAAAACTAATAGGCTGAAAATAGATAGATTTGTTTTGATACTGGGAGTTTTACTTACCACCTTAGCTGTTATTGTGATTTTTACTCTTAAGGAGATTTTCTCAGGCTTAATTGCGGCTGGCCAGATTGACGAAAAATTTGGCGTTGATGAGAGAATAAATGTCAATCTTTTGGATAAAATTTTTAAATCTCTTGACTTAACAAACTAAATATGTGAATACTTAAATAATAGGAGGATGAATGGAGGTGATAAAAAGTTATGAAGCTTATGAAAAAAGGATTTACTCTCATTGAGCTTTTGGTTGTTATAGGGATCCTTGCAATCCTTATGGCGATTGTCTTAGTGGCAGTGAACCCCGGAAGGCAGTTTGCCAGTGCCAGAAACACCGAAAGACAAGCGCATTTACATGAGATAACAAGCGCAATTTACCAGTTTGCATCTCAACATAACGGGAATTTGCCGGCGACCACTTTTGACGCAAATGGTGAAGGCAATTTTCCAACTGCGGGAGATTGTGACAGTAATCCTGCCTCTGGTACTGCCATTGGAACCAGTGGATTTAACTTGGCTGCCGCAGGCGCTAGGGAAGCATCGGGAGCTGGTCCTGCCGATACTGATTTGATAGTTTCTACTTATATAGCAGCTGTTCCAGAGGACCCCTCAACGGGTTCGGCAGCTGACACGGGTTATACTATTTGTTTGGATAGTGACACTGGAAGAATAACGGCAAGAGCACCAGATGCAGAGTTAGGAGCAACTATTGAGATTACGCGTTAATTAAAAGAGAGAAGTACCTGCCTAAAGTTTCTTGGAGTTTGGGCTTCTCTCTTTTTTTAGAAAGAAATTTTATTTGTCGAGGTACTCCTGAAGCAGGTGTTTTGTAGTCTAGGTGATTTCTATTATTGTTCCTCTTGGCTTACCAAAAATTGCTTCTTTCAAGTTTCCTTTTTTGTTTCCGTTTATTATATAGGTTGGAATTTTTAGTTTTTTTGCGGTTTTTAGACTTTCCTCTACTTTATGAAGCATGCCGCCGGTAACATCTGTTTTCTGGGAGCCAAGTATGGATTTTCTGAATTTCTGGAAATTATTAGGGGTGATTTTTGATATTGTTTTTCCTTGCGAATCATAAACTCCGTCTGTATCTGTTACATAAATAATTTTTGTGATTTTATAGTCATTTTTCAAGACACTTGCCAAAAAATTTAGGGTTTTTTCTCCTGAGTAAATGCAAAAGCCCATTTTAGTGTCCATAACTGCATCACCATAAACTATTGGTATCAGGCCAATATTCAAGGCATTTTTTATTTGATCAGTTAAATGTTTTGAGACCTTTTGATTATTGGTGAAGATAAAGCTTAAAGGAGAGAAAGAGACGGTGGGAAGGCCTACTTTGAGAAAGTTTTCAATAACTATTCTGTTGATTTTAACCGCCGCATCAGCAACAAGCGGAAAGCCTTTTATGCTTTTACTGTTGATTATTCCCAGCTGGGTTTTGTATCTTAAGGCAAGTGTATGGCCAAAAGAGCCGGAGCCATGGGCGATAAGGAGTTTTCCTTTGCAGGATTTGAGGGCGGTTTTAATTTCTTTTGCGAAGCGAAGAATTTGGCCCTGCCTTGCGGTGAAAGGTTTGGACTTGTCTGTAATTAAACTGCCGCCGAGTTTGATAAGGGTAAGTTTCTGTTTCACTTGGGATATTTTACAACATCTGTGAGATTGATTTTGACTCTGAAGATGAATTATACTACAAAAAACATCCTATAGATGAAAGTTAAATTTAAAGAATTTTGGTTTGAAAAGGCAGAAATATCTGCCCCAAAGTGATACCCCTATTAGGGGTTTTTTTATTTATGAATGGAGAAGCGGGAAAACAATTCTTAGAAGAATATCTGGTTAAAACAAACAAGCTCTTTAAGAGTTATCTGGAAAGAAAAATCCGCGAAGCAAAAAAGGTGGGTGATCTTCCGGGACAGTTAATTTCAGACTTTTCGGAGATTGCCCAAAAAGGCAAAAAAATTCGGGGTTCTTTGGTGGTTTTGGGATATAAAGCTGCTGGGGGAAGGGATGAAAAGGCAATTTTGGATACCAGCCTTTTTATTGAACTTTTGCATACAGGGCTTTTGGTTCATGATGATATTCAAGACAGGGATGTTATACGGCGGGGACTCCCGACAATTCATAAACGCTATTGGGATAAGGCAAAGGAGCTTGGACTCGGCAAGGATGCATACCACTATGGAATCTCAATGGCAATAAACGCAGGAATTTCTGCCTATTTTCTGGCGATGGATAAGCTTTTGAACGGAAATTTTCCGATGAAAAGAATTGTCCGGGCAGGAAGGTTAACTGCGGATTACATAACCAAAGTAGCGCATGGGCAGGCACTGGATGTATCCAATATTTTTATGAACAACAAAAGCGAGGAGGAGCTTTTAAATATTTTGAGATATAAAACGGCGGAGTATACCGGGGTTTTGCCACTTTTGGTTGGGGCAACCTTAGCCGGCAAGGAGGATGAGAAGTATTTGGAAGCACTTAGGCAGTATGGACTTTGTTTGGGGTGGGCCTTTCAGATTCAGGATGATATTTTGGGAGCTTTTGGTGATGAGAAGCGAATTGGAAAGTCGGTTGGGATTGATTTTCGCGAGGGCAAGGTGACACTTTTGGTTTTGCATTTGGCGAAAAATGGTACAAGGCAACAAAAAGAGTTTTTAAAAAGATGTTTGGGGAACAAAAGTATTACAAATGAGGATGTGAGGGAGTTACAAGAAATGCTTAAAGAAGCAGGAAGTTACGATTATGTTGTTAAAATGGGATGGAATTATGTAAAAAGAGGAGAAAAATATGTAAGCTTAATAACTAAAAGCAGAAGGCTGCAAAAAATTTTTACTTCGCTTCTTTACTTCATGATGGAGAGAGCTTTGTAGATTTAGAAGAGGTTTTGGTTTGTGTTATGCTCAAGAGTATTTTTCCAAAATCGTGTTGAGGTATTTGGGTATTTGTGTTAGACATTTTTTGATTGCCGCGTGGACTTGGGTGTTATCTATTGCGTCATATTCATGAGCAAGGGCATTTCTTAATCCGGTGGATTTGGCAACGTCTTCTGCGAAGTCTTTGTCTATTACGCCCTTTTCGGCAAGTTGAGTAAATGATTTGTAGTAGTCTTGAGGAAAAAGGTCAAATTCTTCTTTGAGAATATGGTAATTTATGTCGATTATACGCCCCACGATTCTTTCTAGGAGTCTTTCAACTTGCAGTCTTATCCCGAAGGATTTGGTATAAGTGTCAAGACTAACTCCTTCGAACTCTTTGAGTTTGGCCAGATCTTCGTCAATAAGCTTTGCTTTTCTTATAATGAGTTGTTTATCAAGTGGTGACATACTCTTTTAGTTTGCTTCGAACAAATTCACGCTCTTTTTCCAAAAAGGGTAAATAATCGCTGTATTTATGAAAGGCAAGTCTGCCAAGAGCATCATAATCTTTTTTGTTTCCGGCCAACAGGGTTGATTTTTTAATTGTTGAGTACAGGAGAAGGGGATCGGCATGGGTTATGTCGCTTAGGTCTACACGATCTGTATTAAGTGCCCTTGCAAGATCTTTCATTAGTTTTAAAAGCTTGAGTTTATGGCTGGTATTTTTTCTAACAACAGCAATATCCACATCGCTTTCGGGGTGTGTTTTGGCATCGACTTGCGAGCCATGCAAAAGGATAAGCAACAGCCTGTGTCTCTTTCTTATTTTTTCGAGCAGTTTTTTATCTATTTCCATCCTTCAATTATATACTTTTAGGGAGATTTGTGAAAAGATTAATGCTGTTTCTAAAGATGTGGTACTTGTCACCCTCTTACCACGCAGATCTTTTTAAAGCTAGTTTTACCGACTTTGGGTATATTTTACCGTTGGATTTGTTGATCGACGAAAAGTTTTAAACAACTTCTGATATTACTAAATTTTGGTTAATTTTGTAGAAGTTTTTGAGGATTGATTTTAGACGTCTTATTTCTGATTTTACCTTCCAGTTATACCATGAAGCTTCCGACGCTTCTGAAAGAGCTTTTTCGAAATCTCTGTCAAATAAAAACCAGTTTGGCCTTTTAATTTCATAATAAAGTTGGGTTGCCAAGTAGCTTAGATCATCAATTGAAATCTTACCGTCTAAGTAGTCTTTTACTATCTTAATAAAAATAAGTCTTGCATTTGGTCTAGTTAGTTTTTCTGGGGATAGGAGATATTCGCCGAAGTATTTTTTAAGGATACCCGGTGTGGTTTTGGGTTCATGTGAACTGCCATTGTGGATTTTCATACTTTTTGATTATAGCAAAAGGGACAGTATTAACTTCTCATCGGCGGTAGGATGATAGCCCTAGAGGCGTCCCTTTTGCCAAGACACCGCCATCGTTTGTGGTGAATCAGTTATGCTTCTTGTCGGATCCGTGGTCTGTCAGGTGAGGATAGTCACCTCGACGATCTGATGTTCCCCATGAGATGTGCCAGCCGTCCCCATACTGCGAGGTATGGGAAGTGCTGTCATCACGGAAGACAGTGTTCCCACCCATGGTTTCTCCGGAACCCGCGATCTCAGAAACGTAGACATCACCACTTCTGTCACCAGGACCGGCCATTTGGCCCGCTCTCCTTTGTTGACCCAGTCCCGCTTTTAGGAGGGGTCAACCTGTTAAAGAACGCTCGAGCGTGATGCTCTTGAATGGAACGCTAACAGAAGAAGAAGAAGTCAAGAGGCAAAGGGGTTTGGAGATTTTAAGAGTCTAAATTAGTGAAGTGTTTTGGATTTATTGATTAGTTTTAAGATTACTTCTGACTGGGCAACAACATGAGGCAAAGTAGAAAGCGGATAATCAAAAATATTTTCATCCAATATCCAAGACCTGTTTCTTTTTTGTTTAGCGTCTGGGTAACAAATGTTGTAAGCTTTTGCATAAAGTTTGCTTAAATTCTGGTTTGGGTTTTTATAAACTTCTATCTCAAAAAATGCTGTCAAAAACAATCTCAAAAACTCGCTAAACATATTTGGATAAAATAATGGGTAATTCTTTCTAAAAAAAGGCATTATCATTTCTAAAACTTTCTTTTCTTGATAATACTCGCCTTTATCAGCAGGCAGAAAACCTTCTTTAAAACTTTCCAAATAATCAACTACATGAAGCAGTTCGTGAATTAGCAAAAGCGACTGATGACGGAAATTTTCATTTTTGGAAATACAAATTTCAAATACATCTTTATCCGCTTCGTAACTGGCACTCGAACGGCTTTCAAATTTAATTTCTATTTTATCTTTATATTTTTTGAGTATTTTATATTTTTCAAACACTTTCTTTTTAACCTCATCTATATTCCTAAACGGAAAACTGTCGGACAGACAAATATAACAAGGTTTATAAAACTCTGAATATGTAAGATGATCGGTTAAAACCATTTTATTCAGCTGTTCCTGACAAAAACTTATTAGATAATGGATGTTGTTGATTAATCTTTTATAGTCCTTAAGTGGAATTTGATAATGAATAAGTTTTTTATAAAGCCAAGTTTTAAAACCCTCCCTTTGTGCCCATATATTTCTTTGAATTGTCAAACCTGTAAAGGCCTTCTCCACTTTTTTATAATCAATCTTATATTTATCCCAAATACAACTTCTTTGGTCAATTGCCGCATTATTAATTTCCTCTCTTAATTTTTTTCTTACCTCGGGAGAAAAAGCTAAATATAAATCGAGTGAATTTTTATACTCTGAAGGTGGATATCTGTTTTTTCTATTTAGTAAAATGTCTTTAATAATAGCCTGCCTTATACAAGCATGGATGTATAATTTTTCAGACAAAAGTTTAGGGGGGTTTAATTCTTTATATTTACTTTTTGCTTTTTTTGTGGCATCTTGAATAATTTTACTGAGAATTTTAGGTTCAATATCCAGCCCCCTATCTGTATAAATTTTTTGATAAATATCCATCCAATTATCAATTTTACACTTGTTAAATTAAATTGGAGAAAGAGTAATACAAATTCTGTATTTTAAGGGCTGGCACCCACTCTTTCTCCTGCCAGTTTTTATATTAAATTTTTTTTAGCCAGGATCTTACTTATTCCTGAATGGATCAGGAACTAGACTTAGATCCTGGCCACAACCGCCGGCAGCACTTCGGGACTGGTCTGGCTCGACACGCATGTTCTCAGAGATCATTCCCTGAGGTGTCGGATGAAGACCGCCTTGGCTGTCTGGCCACATGATGTAGTTACCCACCACCATTGCCCCTGGTGGGACATGGCCAACATCTTGCACACGCTTTGGGTCAGCCATCTCTTTCTCCTTTCCTGAAAACTCAACTGGTAGTTACTTACCAGCAAAGTCTGCCCGGGATTGGGCGGGGAAAGGAGCTTCCTTGGGTTTTTTGGCTTTTTCTTTTCAGGGCTTTCTTTCCTTCAGGGACCCTTTTTGTTCTTGGCTTATTTCCCCTCCCGCTCATGGGAGTTAGCCATTTTTAGTGGGTGTGAGAGAGAAAAATTGGCCCTTGAAGATTAGGCCAAATTACCAAGCCGTTTTAAAGGTGCAAACGCGTTTTGCACGCTTTGGAGGAAAGATTAACAGAAGAAGAAGTCAAGTGGTTGAGAGATTTTTAGAATCCTAATTAATGATTTAAAAAAACTAACTATTTGAACTACTACAACTTTGAGGTAAAATTAATACAACTAGATTACAAAACACCTACTAATTACTTGAAAGAAAGGTTTAATCATTCGGTACAACGTATCGTAATTTAACACATAAACAATTATTACCTCGTTCTCTAGAATATCAGAACACCCAATCAAAACATTATCAAAGAATTAACTTACCAAGTAAGCTTAATGTCCTAAGCGTACAAACAAAGAAGTAATTAGGGTTTTAAACCTCTAAAAAATACTTGTTTTTATTATAGTAATTATTTATTGCTCTTAAAAATGAGTCATAAGATTTTTTATCCTCTTTATTTTTACTCTCTTTATATCTATATCGATAATATGAAATTTCTTCTGTATAACCCAAAATAGTGCCCAATTCTGAATCCTTGCTATCAATATCAAAAGGCGTCCAGGATTTATCATTATAATATAAACGTAATGCAATAGTGGAAAGCTCTTCAAGGGTTATCTTTTTTTGATAAAAATCTCTTAATGATAAAAGAAAAATCTTTCTAACAAAATCGATGTCTAATTTTTTCCAGAAAGTTTTATGAGAAATCTTTAGAAATGAGAAATAATCTTCCAAGATTCTATCTACTGCCGGTAAATAAATGATGGTGGGCTTAATTGATCTGTTAAACATCTTTCTATCCGATAATAATTTTATAGAAAAGAATGGGAGATTGGAAGAAAAGCTTCTCTCGTAGTGACCACACGATGACTGGTTTACCAGCAATCTCCCAAAAAATTCTTTGGTCACTTATTCAGTTTTGGCAAATCCATCAGTCAGCGAGGATTACCCCGATTATCGGTAGGATACTCGATCGTCACGCCTAGGTCATGAATGGTAGAGTGGACGTTAGAAACGCCCCCCTTCCCTTCATCCCAAGAGACGTGGAATCCATCCCAGTAATCGGTGTAATGGACTTGCCCATTGGAACCAATTTGCCCACTACCTCCGGTCTGACCAAACGAACCTGATCCGTACGGTCCAGGAGGTCCAGCGGGACGATCCAGTGGTCCAGCCATCTCTTTCTCCTTTCCTGAAAACTCAACTGGTAGTTACTTACCAGCAAAGTCTTGCCCGAGATTGGGCGGAGAAAGGATGGTTCGGTTCTCTTGGTTTTTGGACCTATCTTTTTTAGGTTTTTTTCTTCCTTTCAGTGACCTTTTTGTTTTTTTGGCTTATTCAATCCTCCCGCTTTTGGGAGTTAGCCCATTGGTGTCTGGTATGAGAGGAAAGAATTCAACCTTTGAAGATTAGGCCAAATTACCAAGCCGTTTTAAAGGTGCAAACGCGTTTTGCACGCTTTGGTGGAAGGCTAGCAGAAGAAGAAGAAGTCAAGAGGCAAATGGGAGTATAGTCACCCAGTTGGTACAAATCCGATACAATCTCGGAGAAGAAGGTCTATATTAGATTCCATCTCCAGACAGTAGTTCTCTAAATATTGAGATCGTGGGCTGTTCTACTAACAGCAAGGTTGTTTTTCCTGAGTGTTTTGATTATTTTGTTTGGCTTTACTCTCATTAACACAGTCTAGATGATTATGTTGCAAATATGATGTTGGATTACTAGGTACTTGACATGTTATCTCTTTTTGAGATAGCCAAGACAGGTCTCGTTTAGATCATGGGTTGGTACTATTTAGTTTTTGTTGGGGGGAATTTTTGTTTGGTGTGGTCTATTGTCTCTAGAGTTTCTCATTTATTTGTAAACAAAATTAAGAAATAAGCCAATGAATGTTGTAAGGTGCTAAATGGTTCTGTCACTATATTACTGTTGAGTATGTAGGTTGGATTTTCTTTCTGATTTGCACCCCTAAAACATAAATTAAATATTTGTGCGTGCAGTTTTCCAAGGTCTTGATTTGGTTTAGAATAAAGATTAATCAAAAAAAGATTTTCCCAAAAACAAAGTAAAACATCACCTAACCTGCTTCTATAAGCTTCGGGTAAAAATCTCTTAAGTATATCAAACTCTATTTTTAGAGCCTCTTTTTCTTTATCAAAAGGAGTAATAAGAAGAGGATTAAGACCCTGCTTTGAAAATTTTAGTAGGGCAACAACATGACAAAATTCATGTAAAAGATCTGTTAATTCGTGTCTCTTATTAATTGTTTTATCGATGGTTATTATAATAATATCTCTTTTCTCGTCATAATGCATTTTAGATTCTTGGCCCTTTATTATCTTTATTTTTTCCTCAAAGTCTTTTATTTCCGGGTATTCACTTGCAATTAATGTAAAGACGTCTTCTCTATCCTTTAAAGGAAAATCGGTTAAAACACACAAAAAACAAGGTTTGTTAAATTCTGAGAAGAAGCATTTTGGTAATTTATTAAACAAAGAAAGTTGGTTGTTGCAATAATCAATAACTCTTGCGTATTGATTCAAGAAAAATTCATACAAAGAACTTGAGATTCCTTTAATCAAAAGACTGCTATCAATAATATTTTTATAGCCTTTTTTCTTGGCATTCATGTTTTCAATTTTTACCTTGGCTTGTAGTGCTTCTTGAATTTTGGTTCGGTCTAGTTTAAAGCTATTCCAAATTTCGCGACGCTTGCATTTATCTACCTCTGAATAAAGTTTTTTGCGATAAGAAGGTAAAAGATTTGCTATATGCAAATAGTAGGATAGGGGCAAATGAAAACGTGATGGCAAATCACTTACCTTAAACGAATCAATGTTTTTTCTTGAGTGTCTTTTGATTATCCGTCTTTGGATCCAGATTGATATATATTGATCCTTAGAGTAAATTCTTGGGAGTTTCAGGAGATTATATCTTTTTTCGGCATTTTTTTCTAATTTCGTAACAATTTCTTCGATTTCACCCTTTTTTAGTTTATCTTTACCCCTATAGGTGCGAAACCATCTATATATTTTCTTTCTATAAGATTTGCTTTGCATTATTATATTTATATTAATGGTGTTGTTTAATTCTATACCTTTTCGAAGCTGCCCCGAAAAAAATGAGAAAGAGTAATACTAATTCAGTATTTAAAGGGCCGACACCCACTCTTTCTCCTGTCGGATTTATCCTTTAGAGGAAGTGGCCTGCCCTAGTTTTTATTAGGCAGGTTGTCCTCATGTTGACCACATCCACCCAAGATTCCCTTTGTGGTTTCTTTGTGTCCGTGGCGCTCTGAGCTGATGGCTTCTGATTTGTCTATTCTCAGAAAACCATCACTTCCGATATGGATATCTATGCCCAGGCTGTTGGCCAGGTTTTGGACATCATCATGGGTGGACTTGTCTCCAGGACCCAAAGCTATTTCCTCCTTTCTTACAACTCAACTGGTAGTTACTTACCAGCAAAGTCTTGCCCGAGATTGGGCGGAGAAAGGATGGTTCGGTTCTCTTGGTTTTTGGACCTATCTTTTTTAGGTTTTTTTCTTCCTTTCAGTGACCTTTTTGTTTTTTTGGCTTATTCAATCCTCCCGCTTTTGGGAGTTAGCCCATTGGTGTCTGGTATGAGAGGAAAGAATTCAACCTTTGAAGATTAGGCCAAATTACCAAGCCGTTTTAAAGGTGCAAACGCGTTTTGCACGCTTTGGTGGAAGGCTAGCAGAAGAAGAAGAAGTCAAGAGGCAAATGGGACGTGGTAAACTAAGTAAATGAGAAGTTTGTTGAAAAAATTAGGACATGAGTTTGTCTATGGGGGACACCCAGCTTCTTTGAGTG
>Ga0209102_1000391_pt1 | contig 29676 bp, 27 predicted proteins | sample ConPoolayeHmetaG_FD_185483 | JGI IMG/M metagenome (GOLD analysis project Ga0209102, IMG submission 185483) | Hot spring microbial mat communities from California, USA to study Microbial Dark Matter (Phase II) - Cone Pool mat layer H metaG... ...
CATCCTCCTTATCGCGTCCGGCTCGAGGTTTTCGAGGGACCGCTGGATTTGCTTCTCTTCCTCATCCGGAAAAAGAAAATCGACGTCCACAACATTCCCATGGCCGTCATCACCCGGGATTATCTCGAATACCTCCAGCACAAAGAGAGAATCAACCTCGACCGAGAAGCAGAGTTCCTGCTCATGGCCGCCCTCCTCATCCACATCAAGTCACAGATGCTCCTGCCCAGGGAGGAGCCTGAGCTTGAGGAAGACCCTCGCCGCTTTCTCGTTGACCAAATCATCGAACATCAAAAGATGAAGGCGGCTTCGACTCTCCTTCGAGAAAGGGAAGAAGCCCAGTCCCTCCTCTGGACAAGAATGGTCCCACCGCCCTTCGACCAGACAGGCGAGGTGGATCTGGAGGAAATCTCCCTTTTTGAGCTGGCCGAAACCTTCTTTACCCTGATGAAGAGGAAGGAGGGGGAAAACTTCAGGCTCCTCCAAGGGAAAAATGTTTCGGTCGAGAAAAAGATGCGCGAAATCATCGCTCGCCTCGAAGAGCAATCGGTGCTGGATTTTCTTGATTACTTCAACCAGCAAGAATCCCTCGAGGAGGCGGTCATCTCCTTCTTCAGCCTTCTCGAGCTCATCAAAGCCAAGCTGGTCCTGGCTGTTCAGGAAAGGCTTTTCCAATCCATTAAAGTCTGGCTCCGCAAGGACACCAAACGGGCATGAACGCGGGATTGAAGGACATCATCGAATCGCTCATCTTCGTTTCTCTCGAGCCCCTGACGCTCGACAGAATCCGGGAAGTCCTGGCCGACGTGCCGGAGGCCGAGGTCGAGCGAGCTCTCGCGGAACTCATTCAATGCTACCAGCAGGACGGTCACGGCATCCAGATTACCCAAACCGGTGGCGGTTACATTTTCTGCACCAAGCCGGCTTGTCATCCCTGGGTCAAGCGCCTCCTCAAGATTGACAAAAAAAGCAAGCTTTCTTCGGCTGCCCTGGAGACGCTGTCCATCATTGCCTACCATCAACCCATCACTCTCTCCGAGATTTCGGCCCTGCGCGGCGTCGATTCTTCTTACACACTCAAAACACTCCTCGAAAAAAAGCTCATCCGGATTGTCGGCCGCAAGCAGAGTCCGGGCAAGCCTTTGATCTACCGGACAACTGACAGGTTCCTCGCCCACTTCGGGTTGAATAGCCTCGACGACCTGCCGAGTGAAGAAGAAATCGCCAGCCTCCTGGGAGAAGAAAAAAGCGGTGAACCCAAAAGATAAGCCATCTTCCCTGGCCTTGAGCCTGGCAATCGAGCTGCTCGTTGGCTTCTCTTTCCTGGTCTCTTGCCAGAACCAGCCGCGCGTTTCCCCGCCTCCGCCCGTTGACCGGCACACGCCCGTCCATTATATCGGTCGACATGGCCTGGTCGTTGCTGCCAACCCCCTGGCTGTTGAAGCCGGCCTCGACATGCTTAAAAGTGGCGGCAACGCCGTCGATGCGGCGGTGGCGACAGCCTTCGCCTTGAACGCCGCCGAGCCTTTTGCCTCCGGGATAGGAGGCGGTGGGTTCATGGTCCTTTATCTGGCCAAATCCCGCCAGGTGGCTGTGATCGACTATCGAGAAAAAGCACCCGCCGGTGCCTGGCCGACCATGTTCAAGGAAAAGGGAGAAGCGGAGGACCACTGGCGGACAGCGACCGGCCTGGCTGTGGCCGTACCCGGAGCGCCAGCGGGCTGGGCCCTGGCTCTCCGTCGCTATGGTACACGCTCCCTCGCCCAAGCAGCCCAGCGAGCCATCCAAATCGCCGAACAAGGATTCCCCGTCAGCCAAACTTTTAGCGACATCAATAAGGATGAGTACGAAAGGCTGGCCCTCAACCTGGAAGAGGGAAGTTGTTACCTTAAAGATGGCTTCCCCTATGAGCCCGGCGAGGATTACAGGAATCCTGATTTAGCCCGGACTTTCCGGGTCCTGGCCGAAAAAGGCATCGAGGAATTTTACCGGGGAGATATTGCCCGAAGGATCGTCGCGGCCGTGCAGGCTAAGCAGGGAATTCTGACCCTCGAAGACCTGGCCGCTTACGAGGCCGAAGAAGTCAGCCCTCTCCGGGGAACTTACAAAAACTTTGCCCTCGTCACTGCTCCTCCCCCGGCTTCAGGTGGCCTCCACCTCCTCCAGCTCCTTCGCATCGCTGAAAACTGGCCCCTCCGCGGCTGGGGCCACAATTCATCCCTTTACATCCACCATCTGAGTGAAGCTCTCCGCTTCATCTTTGCCGACCGGGAGCGCTATTTGGGGGACCCTCATTTTATCGCCGTGCCGGTGGAAAAGCTGCTGTCGAGAGAATATGCTGCCTCTATCGCTTCGGCTATCCGGCCTGACCGGGCGCTCGGCTCCTACCCTCCCGGCGAGTTCGATAACGAGAGCGACAGGCGAAGTAACACCACCCATCTTTGTGTCATCGACCGTGAAGGAAACATCGTCTCCCTGACCCAGTCGATCAACGATTTTTTCGGCACCGGGATCGTGCCTGAAGGAACAGGTTTCCTGCTCAATAACCAGATGGCAGATTTTTCGTCGTCGCCCGATTCTCTGAATGCGCCCGCGCCCGGGCATCGTCCCGTGAGCTCGATGGCGCCGCTCATCCTCTTCCGCGATGGCAAGCCGTTTCTTGTCCTTGGCTCTCCTGGCGGGACGCGAATCTTTTCCTCTCTGGCCCAGATTATCCTCAACATCACGGAATTCAGGATGTCCCTCGATGAGGCGATCGAAGCTCCTCGCTTCTTCTCCTATTCCGTTGGCGGCCAGCCTCGGCCCATCGCCCTCGAATCGCGCATCGCCGAGGCGACCGTCGCGGAGCTCCGCCGGCTGGGCCATGAAGTCCGGGTCAGGGAAGCCTACGACAAGTATTTTGGCGGAGCCCAGGGAATCCTGGTCTGGCGCGACAGGAAAATCATCCTCGGCGCCGCCGACTCCCGACGTGATGGTTGGGGCGCCGGGTATTGAATGGAAAGAACACTTGAAGAATCAAAGAAAGGATAGCCAAATGAAGAAACTCCTCAATGCTTTTCCCATCCCGATCCTCCTGACCCTTTCGCCCATTCTTATTCACGCCACGATGGAGGAAACCAGCCTCTTCGAGCAGCCCCTCCTCATCACTTCGGCAGGTCAGAATGCTGAGGTTCAGCTGGCCGCCGTCCTGGCCAAGCGGGCGGGCCTGAATTACCGACTTGAGAAGCTGGCAACAGGCGTCGACCTTGAGAATATGAAAACGCTTGGCCTCGTCCTCGGCGCCAGCATGAAAGGATTGGGAGCGGCCGGACTGGACATAGACAAGGAGAGGGAGCGAGTCAGAGGCCTTACCGCCGAGGCTGGGAAAAAGGGAATCCCCATTCTTTGCCTTCACCTGGGCGGAGAATCGCGACGGGGTCAGCAGACGGATGACCTCATGGCCGAGTTCCTTCCCCTGGCCAAGATGGCCATTGTCGTCAAATCCGGCAACGCCGACGGCTTTTTCACCCGAATTTGCCGAGAGAAAAACATACCCCTCGTCGAAGTGGAGAAAGCAGCCGAAGCCCTCGAGCCGCTCCGCAAGGCATTCCGATAATCCAGGCCGAAGGCGAGCGTAGCGAGGCGCCCGGAAAGGAATTTTGAGGCAGATTGGCCGATGTCCGAAGCTCTCCTCTTTTCCATCATGCTGGCCGTGTTCATTCTCCTGGCCATGACGGCCAGGCTCCCCATCGGGATAGCCCTCGCTTTTTCCGCTCTGGCCGGTTTGCTCGCCGGCGGGGAGGGACTGAGTTTTCGCCATCTCATCGAGGGAAGCTTCGGCTATTTCGACACTATTCTGATCATTCTCACGGCCACTCTATTTATCAAAGTTCTCGAGGCCTCGGGCATACTGGACAGCGTCACGGCTCTCCTGCTCCAGACATTCTACCGCAGTCGAATCATGCTCCTGCTTGTCGTCATGCTCGTCCTCATGTTCCCCGGCATGCTCACCGGCTCTTCGACGGCCGCCATCCTCAGCACCGGACCGATCATCGCTCCGGTCATGATGAAGCTGGGCCTGCCGCGGTTGAAGACTGGCGCTCTCATCTGCATGGGCGGCATCCTGGGTATGATTGCACCGCCAGTGAATATCCTGATCATGATCATGGGTGGAGGAGTGGACATGCCCTATGTGGGAGTAACCTTGCCCCTTCTCCTCCTCGTCATCCCGCTTGCCATCCTGATCCCGCTCGTCATCGGCTACCGAGACTTGAGGGCAATCAGCCGGGAGGAAATGCTCAGCCTTCTCCCTCCGTCCATCCGCTCCCGGGTGGGCTTCAGGCTGTATGTCCCCTTCATTGTCCTGGCTGCGCTGATGGCCGGACCCGGGCTATTCCCCCGCATAATCCCCGACATCGGCATTCCCGGTGTGTTCATGGCTTCGAGCCTGGTGGGAATTTTTTGCGGCCGGCGTTTCAATTTTCTTAAAGCCTCAGCCAAAGCTCTCGAAGAGGCCATGCCCATTCTGGCCATTCTGGCTGGGGTGGGGATGTTCATCCAGGTCATGACCCTGACCGGCGCCCGTGGTTGGACGGTCATGGCCATCCTTTCTTTACCCTCTTTTCTACTCTACCTCGGAATCAGCTTGAGCATGCCGGCCTTCGGCGGCGTTTCCACCTTCGGGTCAGCCTCCATCCTGGGCATTCCCTTCATGCTCGCTCTCGTCAACAAGAACGCTCTCCTCACCTCCGCGGCTCTCTCCGCAATCACCAGCCTCGGGGACCTCGTTCCGCCCGCCGCCATCTCCGGCCGTTTCGCCGCCCAAGTAGTCGGGGAGAAGAATTTCTTTAAAGTCATCCGTTATTGCCTCGTTCCCGCTCTTCTTCAGATGGCGGCAGGAATGGGGATGCTCCTCCTTGCTCCCCTTCTGGATAAATTTCTATAAGGAGGGATAAGATTTAAGATGTTGCGCTTCCTCTACCTCCTCATGGTGCTCTATTGGAGCTTGCATATGATTGGATATCTCTTTCGCCAAAAAAAATTATGGAATCAGGCTTCCCTTGTCCTCGTCTTTGTCCTCTTCCTCCTCCGTCTCCTCTCCATAAAGTGACCATGGGGAAAATTTCACCGTCCTGGCTCTCGGCCGTTCTTTTTCTTTTTCTGGCCGCAGCGCTGACTTTTTTCACCGGCCAGAGTTTCCTCAGCCTCCACGAACCCGAGCCTCTCTTCCCCGGCCCGGCTCTCACCGAGCGCCGGATGCTGAGCGCTTACCTGCCCGGCCTCAAGGACACTCCCGGCGACACCGAAATCTATATTTTTCAAGGGAACGAGGCTGGAGGAAAAATCCTCCTCCTCGGCGGCGAACACCCGAACGAACCGGCCGGGTTCATCACCGCCGTCCTCCTTATCGAGAATATCCGGGTCGTGCGGGGAAGCCTCTTCATCATCCCGCGGGCCAACAACAGTGGTTTCACCCACAGTGACCCGCAGGAGGGAAACCCGCAGCGGTTCGCCATACCGACGGCCGGGGGAGCGAGGCTTTTCCGCCTCGGCTCGCGCTTGACCAACCCTGTTCACCAGTGGCCTGACCCTGCCATCTACCTCAACCCACCCGGCCAAAAGCTCTCCGGCATGGAGGCCAGAAATCTCAATCGCTGCTACCCGGGAAAAGCCAGCGGGAATCTAACCGAAAAGATTGCCTATGCCATCATGGAACTTATCCGCCGGGAGAAGATCGACCTGGGCATCGACCTCCATGAATCCGCTCCCGAATATCCCGTCATCAACGCCATTGTCTTCCACGAAAACAGCGCCGAGCTGGCAGCCCTGGCCCTGATGGACATCCAGGGGCAGAATTTCGACATCCGTCTCGAAGCTTCGCCGGTGAACCTGCGCGGCTTAAGCCACCGGGAGTGGGGTGACCATGCCGGAATCAAGGCTGTCCTCGTCGAAACGCCCAACGCCTCGCACGGCCGGCTCAAGGGCAAGCCATCGTCCTCCCTCATCGTCGACGGAAAGGACAAATTCTATGCGCGCGCTTCCCGGCTGGGGTGGCTTTTTGTTCCTTACGGAGAAGATGGGATCCCTCTTCGACTGCGGGTGGCTCGCCACGTTGCCGCTGTGAACGCTCTTCTTTCCAGCCTTGAAACGCTCGAGCCAGACAAAGCTGTGCGCCTCGAAAACGTTCCTCCTGTCGCCGCCATCCTTGAGCAAGGTCTCGGTTCCTTCCTCCACCCGCCTGACTAGCCGCTAAATGAAGATTTTTCCTACACTTAACATTGACAAAAAGCTTTATCTGGGATAGTATTAAGGACTATTTTTCCCATCGTCATGGAAATCATCATCGCCAAGAATTGTGGCTTCTGTTACGGCGTCAAACGAGCGCTCAAGCTGGCCAAGAGTGTCCGCCGCCGGGCCCGGGGAAAGGTCTTTACCCTTGGCGACCTCATCCATAATCCCCGGGTCATCTCCGAACTGGAAAAGGAAGGGATCCATTCTCGGGCCGATGTCGACACCATCGAAAGAGGTCCCGTCATCATCCGCAGCCACGGTGTTCCGCCCGAGGTCATCCAAAAGCTCAAGAAGAAAAGGGTTGAAGTTGTCGATGCCACCTGTCCCATCGTCAAGAAAATCCAGCGCCTGGTCGAGCGTCTGAGTCGCGGGCCGAAGGAGCTCATCATCGTTGGCAACCGGGACCATCCGGAAATCATGGGCCTCCTTGGCCACAGCCGCGGCAAAGCCATCATCATCGAAAACGAAGCCCAGGTCGAAAACCTGCCCTGGCGCAAAAGGAGATCCGTCCTGGCTCAATCGACGCAGGATATCTACGTCTTTAGCCGGGTGATAGCAGCCCTCCTCGAAAAAACGGAGAGCCTGGAGGTCTATAACACCATTTGTCTCTTTACCCGTTCCCGCCAAAAGTCGACCTCCGAGCTGGCCTCAGAGGTAGATGTCCTCTTCATCATCGGCGGAAAAAACAGCTCCAACACCAGGCAGCTTTTCGAAATCTCCAGGCGCATTTTGCCCACCACGTATCTCATCGAAAACGCTGGCCAAATCGTGCCCAAGCTCCTTCGAGGAGCGCAAAAGGTCGGTCTTTCCGGCGGGGCCTCGACCCCTCCCGAAGATATCGAAGAAGCGGTACGCAAGATTCGGAAGTGCTTTAATCCGAAGTGTTCATCGCCAAGGGAGAGTATCGTCCAATGGCAGAGCTAAGAAAAAAAGCCGAAAAAGAAGAAAAGCTAACCAAAGAAGATTATGCTCATCTTCTCGACAAGTACCAGTTCAGCGCCCGGGAAATCACGCCTGGCAAGATTCTCAAGGGAAAAATCATCAAGGTCACCCCGGCTGGCGTGCTCGTCGACATCGGGTTCAAATCGGAGGGAATTATACCGGCCGAGGATTTCGAGGAGAGCGAGCGCCTGAAGCTGCGGCCAGGCCACGAGGTCGAAGCTCTTCTTGAAAAAACGGATATCAAGGAGGGCTATCTCCGTCTCTCCAAGAAGAGAGCGGACGCTTTGCGAGCCATCGACCTTCTTGAAAAGGCCTACCACACCAACGGCTGGGTTCTGGGTCGCATCACCCAGAGAATCAAGAACGGCTACACCGTGTCGATGGGGATCGACGCCTTCCTCCCCGACTCCCACGCTGACGTCAAGGCCGTTAAGGAGCCAGAAAAGCTCATCGGCCAGAGTTTCAAGTTCAAGGTCATCCGCTTCGACCGGAAGAGCGAGAACGCTGTCCTGTCGAGAAAGCTCTTCCTCCAGGACGAAAGGGAAAAAAGAAAAAAGAGGGTCTTTGGCCGCCTGGTCAAAGGAGAAAAGGTCAAAGGCCAGGTCAAGTCGCTGACGAGCTTCGGCGCTTTCATCGACCTGGGCGGAGTCGAAGGTCTCCTCCACATCTCGGACATGAGCTGGGGAAAAATCGGGCATCCCTCCGAGCTCTTCGAGGTGGGGCAGGAGGTCGAAGTGGTTGTCCTCGACTTCAACGAAAAAGAAGAAAAAATCTCCCTGGGCTATAAACAGCTCACGGAAGACCCATGGAAAAATATCCTGGACAGGTACAAGATTGGCCAGAAAGTCCGCGGCCGAGTCGTCAGCTTGACCGACTTCGGGGCCTTCGTCGAGCTGGAAAAAGGCGTGGAGGGGCTCGTCCATATCTCTGACCTGACGTGGTCGCGAAAACTCGTCCACCCGAAGAAGCTCCTTTCCCTCGGCGAAGAAGTGGTCGTCACGATCCTGGATATCAACCCCGAGACGAAGAGGTTATCCCTGGGCCTCAAACAATCGACGCCCCACCCCTTGGAAATCCTTAAACAGAAGTTCAGCCCGGGCTCCCGCATCAGGGGTAAGATCACCAGCCTGACCGACTTCGGGGCGTTCATGGAGGTGGAGCCAGGCATCGAGGGGCTCATCCATATCTCGGATATCTCCTGGGAAAAGATCAAGCATCCTTCCCAGAAGCTCGAAATCGGCCAGGAAGTCGAAGCCATCATCCTCAACATCGATGTCGAAAAGCAGAAAATCTCTCTGGGCATCAAGCAACTGGCCGGCGATATCTGGGAGGATTTCTTTTCCCGACAGAAAGTGGGAGACCTGGTGAAGGTTCGCATCGTCCGGATGACCGATTTCGGCGTCTTCGTCGAAATCACGCCGGGTATCGAGGGTGTTGTCTTCCTCTCCGAGCTCGACGAAAAGAAAATCGACAACCCCCAGGAGGCTTTCCAAGTCGGGGAAGAACGCCTCGCCAAGATCATCAAAATGAACCCCAAGGAAAAAAAGATTTCTCTGAGCTTCCGGCTGGCCCAGCTCGAGATGCAAAAACTCGAGTACCAGAAATTCGTCCGCGGCCAAGATGACCGGATGACTCTCGGCGACATCATGGGCGAAAACCTCAGGAAGATCACCACTCCCAAAAAACCAAGTCAGGGAAAGGAGGCAAAAAAATGATCAAAGCCGACCTCATCGATCGAATCGCCAAAGAAATGGACATTCCCAAGCTGGAGGCCGAAGAGGGCGTCAACCTCTTTTTCCAGGCCATCAAGGACGCTCTCCTGCGCGGGGAAGAAATAGAAATCCGCGGCTTCGGTAGCTTCCGATTCCGGACGCGGACCTCCCGAGCTGGCCGCAATCCCCGGACCGGAGAGCCGGTCAAAGTACCGCCGAAGAATGTCCTTTATTTCAAGCCGAGCAAACTCCTCAAAGAACTCATCAACAAGAAGCGCGGATGAAATATATTTCAGCCCCCTGGAGAGAAGAATACGTCAAGCGGGTATGCCGCATGCGGGGTTGCATCTTCTGTCGAGCTCTTCGGCTCAAGGATGACCGGGCTGCCTTCATCCTTTTCCGTGGCCAGCACAATTTCATTCTTCTCAACAAGTTCCCCTACACACCGGGTCACCTGATGATCGCTCCGCTCCGGCACGTCGCCTCCTTCGACCGCGCTTCTAAAGAGGCCAGCGACGAACTGGCCGACTTATTCAAGCTTACCTTGAGGATTCTCCGCCGCTCCTTCCACCCCCATGGCTTCAACGCCGGGATGAACCTCGGCCAGAGTGCTGGCGCCGGCGTTGTCGACCATTACCATCTCCACGTCATCCCTCGCTGGCATGGCGATGCGAACTTCATGCCCCTTGTCAGCCAGACTCGCGTTATCGTCGAAGACCTGAACACAACCTATGCGCGACTCTTGCCCCATTTTCAAAGCTATCAAAAGAAGCTCGATCAGGGGAGATAGGATGGACTTCTCGCTGAGCGAAGAGCAAATCATGCTCCGGGACATGGTCCAGGATTTTGCCGCCCATGAAATCGCCCCCGTCATCAGCCACTTTGAAGATAACCATCTTTTCCCGGCTGAAATTGTCCGGAAAATGGGCGAACTCGGGTTGATGGGCATGACCATCCCGCCGGAGTACGGCGGGAGCAAGACCGATTCCCTCTCTTTCATCCTCGCCCTGGAGGAGCTGAGCCGGGTTTCGCCGACAATTTGTCTCCTCCTCAGCGTCCATGCTTCCCTTTTCGCGAGGGGTATCCTCGAGTTCGGGACAGCCGAGCAGAAAGCCAAGTACCTGCCTCGGGCGGCTCGAGGGGAAATCGTGGGCGCCTTTTCGTTGACCGAGCCGGGCGCGGGCTCGGACGTAACGGCCCTGAAGACCAAAGCCGTGCGAAACGGGAGGCACTACATCCTGAACGGGGTTAAGGCCTGGGTGACGACCGGAAGCGAAGCCGAAGCTTTGATCCTCTTCGCCCAGACAGAAAAAGAGGCTGGCCCCCGCAAACTCAGCGCCTTTATCGTGGAGAGGAATTTTCCTGGTTTCCGGGTGGCGAGAATCGAGGAAAAGATGGGCCTCCACTCTTCCCTGACCGCCGAGATCGCTCTCGAGGACTGTCGCGTCCCGGTCGAAAACCTGCTCGGGGAAGAGGGGAAGGGCGCCTCCATCGCCCTTCATCTCCTTGATGGGAGCCGGATCGGCATCGCCGCTCAGGCGGTCGGACTTTCCCAGCAAGCCCTCGAGCTGGCGGTTCGCTACGCCAAACAACGGCAAGCCTTCGGCCATCCCATCGCCGAATTCCAGGCCATCCAGTTCATGATCGCCGACATCGCCACTCTCGTCGAGGCCAGCCGTCTCCTCACCTACCGGGCCGCCGATGCGTACGACCGAGGTCTCCCCTACGCCAAGGAAGCGGCCATGGCCAAGCTTTACTCCTCCGAGGCGGCCAACCGAGTCGCTTACCTTGCCCTCCAAATCCATGGTGGCTATGGTTATTCTAAAGAATATCAAATCGAGAGAATTTATCGGGATGCTCGGGTATTGTCCATCTACGAGGGCACATCCGAAATCCAGCGGCTGGTCATTGCCCGCCATCTCTTGAAGGACTCCTCCATCAGGTGAAGCCATGCTCAAAACGATGAGAAAAAACGTCAAGTCCCTCGCCCCAACGCTGTGGATTGTCATTGCCGCTTTCATCATCGCCATTTTCGCTGTCTGGGGCGGAGCAGGACGGCTGGGCGAAAAAGAAGGGGCGGCGACAATCGCCACACTGGGCAAACAAAAAATCTCGACCGAAGATTACTATAATGTTCTCCGCGAGCGGCTGGAGAGTCTGCAGCGGGAACTCAAGGGTTTGAACAAATCGTTCATCCAGCAACTCAACATTCCCCAGCAGGTTCTCGAGCAGATGATCCAGCAGGGCTTGCTCCTCCAGCAGGCTGAAGCGATGGGCCTGCGCGTCACGGACAGGGAACTTCGGGAGAAAATCGTCAGCCTCTTCCAGAGAGACGGAAAATTCATCGGCTACGAGGAATACCGGAGAATTCTCGAGTGGAACAGGATGTCGGTCGCTCAGTTCGAGGAGAGCTTGATGCGGGACATTCTTCTCCAAAAAGCCATCGATTTGCTCACGGCCGGCATCACGGTCACGCCGGAAGAATTGTGGAACCATTACCGAAACCAGAAGGAAACAGCCAAAATCGAGTACCTTCTCCTGGACGAAAACAAAGTCGACCTCCCTGAGGAAGTCCCGGCCAGCGAAGTCAAGGATTATTTCGAAAAGAACAAGGACAAGTATAAAGTCCCGGAAAAAAGGGAAGGCACCTACATCTTCTTCGAAACCGAAGAGTTGAAAAAAGAAATTCAGGTCAGCCAAGCCGAAATCGAGAAATACTACCAGGATAACCTCAACCAGTTTAAAGAGCCCGAGAAAATCCGGGTCAGCCGCATCCATCTTCCCTTTGGCGACGGGGAGAAATCCACAGTCCGCGGGGAAGCCGGGCGCCTTCGAGAGCGAGTCACCCGCGGCGAGGATTTTGGCCAGGTTGCCCGCGCTTCCTCCCGCGACGAGAAAGCCAGCGCCGGAGGAGACTGGGGTTATTATGAATGGCGCAAGCTCCCGGCTCAGGAAAGCGAGGAGGTCAAAAAATTGGCCGCCGGCGAGGTCTCGGGTGTGATCGAGACAGAAGAAGGTGTGTCCATCCTCAAGGTCACCGAAAAGGAGCCCGAAAAAACTCAGCCCCTGGAGCAAGTCAGCTCGCGAATCCGAACCATCCTCGAGGACGAGAAAGCCCGGAAGTTGGCCGAAGAGAGAGCTGCCGCCCTGGAAAAAAGCGCCCGGCGAGAAAACACCCTGGACGTGGCCGCCCAGAAGGCCGGGCTTAAAGTCAAGACCACAGGCCTTCTCGAAGCCGGTCAAGCCCTGGGCGAAATCGACCCCTCGGGAACGATCAGTCAAGCCCTGTTTCGCCTCAAGGAAAAAGAAATTTCATCCCCCCTCTCCATGTTCAACGGAGTCGGAATTGTCCAATTAGAAAAAATCGAGCCTAAAAGGCCAGCTACTTTCGAGGAAGTGCGCGAAGAGGTGGAAAAGGAACTCCGGAACAGGCGGAAAAAGGACCTGGCCCTGGAGCGAATCAAGAAGATCCGAGCTCAGGTCGAGGGCAAGGACTGGGACGACATGGCTTCCAAGCTTGGAGTCGAGCACAAATCAGTCAATGAACACCGGCGCGAGCAGTACGTGGCCGTCCTCGGTGAAAACCCCGAGGTCGACCGTTTGGCCTTTTCGCTTCCCCTCAACCAGGTTAGCGAACCCATCGAGTACTCGAGCGGCTACGCCCTCCTCCGCGTCCTGGAAAGAAAAGAAGCGAGCCGCGAAGAATTCGAAAAAGAGCTGGACACCGAGCGATCGAACTTGCTCGAGACGAAGAAGAACAAGTTCCTCCAGGCTTACCTGAGCCGACTGCGGGAAGAGAAGGGAGTCAAGATCAACACCAGCCTCTTCCTCCAGATCAACGCGGATATCCTCTCTCGCTTCGAGGAGAGGGAATAGCCGGTCGAAAGATTCCAGCCCTTTTCTCTCAGGAACGAAGAAGGTCGAGAAAAAGGCTTTTCACCCTCATTTCGAGGGCGTTGCGGAAGCGTTCGACCGTTTTCTCAAACCCACCCCCCAGGTAGCCGGTAATCCGCATCGGCTCGCCAACGTGGACACGGATTTTTCCTGGAACCAAAAACGGAATGTGAGTCCCAAACAGGGCGATGGGCGTTACGGGAACAGCCACCCCATGCTCCTGGTAAAGAAGATAAGCGAGGATGGATACGCCTCTCCGAAAAGGGCTAACATAGGGATGGGGCGCCCGCGGATGGACCCGGCCTCTTCCCTGGAGAGCGATGATCGCCCGCCCCTTCTCAAGATATTCAAGACACCTGTGGAGCGCTTCCCGCTTGCTCGAGTACAGGTCCACTGGGATCGTGCCGACCTTGGCGATGTTGGCGGAGAAATAGCGCACGAAAAGATATTTCAGCGGCTTAAGGGCCGAGTTGACGACGAGGCCAAAATCCTTGAGATGCCGCCTCAGGTGTTTGCGGATGAGGAAGTCGAACTCTTCCTTGGTGAAGATCATCTTGTTAGCCGTAAAAAAAACAGGCCGGGGAGCGCACTTCAGGATGATAGCGACGTCCTTGTAGCTGCCGCTGTGATTCCCGACGATAATGTTGGGGCCTTCGGTGACGAAATTCTCCGGTCGTCTGACTTCAACTTTTTTTCCGAGCAGAGCAAGAAACGTCAGCTTCCGGATGAGCGGCTGGAAGCGCCGGAGTTCTTCTTCGAAGGTCGCCATTGTATTTCCTTATTATTCTAACAAACCAAGAGAAAAAGGCCAAAACGAGCCGGCCTCCCCCTGAATATCCGGGAATCTCAGGCCGGCTTGTAATTCGCGACCCATCATGATAATTTAGCGCGGATGGACGAAGGTTCAGACGAACTGAGCCGGCCGAGGAGGCAATGATGGTTACCCTGATCAAAAATGGCCATCTCTATGCGCCCGAGGACTTGGGAATAAAGGATATTCTGGTAGCCGGGTCGACGATCATCGACATCGCCGAGCCGGGCCGGGTTCGCATCGAAGGACTGGCTCTGGACATCGTTGAGGCGGCGGGAAAGATTGTCCTTCCCGGGTTTGTCGACCCGCATGTCCACATCCTCGGCGGCGGTGGAGAGGGAGGTCCGGCTACCCGAGCGCCGGAGATTTCCATCGAAGAAATCATCTCCAGCGGCGTCACCACCGTCATCGGGTGTCTGGGCACGGATTCGGTCACCCGCCATCTCGAATCCCTCCTGGCTAAAGCCCGCGGCCTGGAAGCCGAAGGCGTAACCACTTACATTTTTTCTGGCGCCTACGGGGTTCCCCCGCCGACCCTCACCGGGAGCATCCTCCGCGACATCGTCCTCATCGATAAGGTTATCGGCGCGGGTGAAATCGCCATCTCCGACCACCGCTCCTCCCAGCCGACCTGGGAAGAGATTGCTCGTCTGGCTGCGGAATGCCGGGTCGGCGGGATGCTCTCTGGAAAAGCGGGCATCCTTCATCTCCACCTCGGCGAGGGGCCACGCCACCTCGAGCTTCTTTTTCGACTCCTCCGGGAGACAGAAATTCCTCCTTCTCAAATCATCCCCACCCACGTCAATCGGAAAAGGGAATTGATGGAAGAAGGGCTGGCCTTTGTCCGTGCCGGGGGGATGATCGACCTCACAGCGGGGGAAAAACCAGAGGGCGAGGCGACGACCGCCCTCACGGTGGAGGACGCCATCCGCCTTTGTCTGGAGCAAAAGATTCCTTTGACCCAAATCACGATCAGTTCGGACAGCAATGGAAGTCTGCCCGTCTTTGACAGGGCTGGCCACCTCATCGGCCTGACTATCGCCACGGAGAGGGATTTGCTCCAGAAATTCCGCTCGCTCATTGAGCAAAAGGTCATTGGTTTCGAAGAGTGCGCCCGGCTCTTCTCGACCAACGCTGCCCATGCTTACAAGCTTCTCCATAAAGGCGAGATCCGCATCGGAAACGACGCCGACATTCTCCTCATCGATGAGAACCTCGAGCTGACGGATGTCTTTTCGCGGGGACGGAGGATGATGGCCGGCACAAGACTCCTGGCCCAGCGCACGTTTCATCGAGACAGCTGAGGAGACCCCATGAGTGAAGAAAGCGCCCGTCCTCCAAAAAAGCCGAGATTTGGCGTCGCCCTGATTCCCCTTCTGGCCATGGCCATCCTGCTCGGCGTCGGCTACGGGATTTACCGGATCCGGCCCCAGGTCCTTCTCATCGCCGCTGCCTTCCTTACTGGCTTGTTGGGCTATTTCCTTCGCTTCTCCTGGCGGGACATGGAACGCGGTGTCGTCGACAGCATCCACAAAGCCATGCCGGCCATCCTCATCATGCTCTGCGTGGGCATCCTCATCGGTTCCTGGATTGCCTGCGGCACCATCCCGATGATCATCTTCTATGGCCTGAAGCTCATCTCGCCTCAGTATTTCCTCTTCACCGCCTGCCTCGTTTGCAGCATCACCTCTCTGGCGACGGGAACGAGCTGGGGGACCATCGGGACTCTCGGCGTTGCCTTCATGGGTATCGCCATGGGCCTGGGGATTCCCCTCGGTCCGGCTGCCGGCGCCGTCGTGGCCGGGGCCTACTTCGGGGACAAGATGTCTCCCTTTTCTGATGTCACCAACCTGGCTCCAGTGGCCGCCGGCTCCAACCTCTTCGACCACATCAAACACATGCTCTGGTCGGCTGTCCCTGCCTGGCTCATCGGCCTCATCATCTATTTCTTCATCGGGCTGCGCTACAAGAGCGAGGCCGTCGAATCCGAAACGGTCATCCTTATTCTGAAAACTCTCCGGGAGAATTTCCGCTTCCACGTGCTCCTTCTCCTGCCCATGGTCATCGTCTTCTATTTCGCCTTCACCAAGAAGCCGACCATTCCGGGGATGCTCCTCTCTTCTCTCGCCGCCGGAGCGCTGGCCATCATTTTTCAGAAGGCTTCGGTGACGGCTGTGGCCACGGCCATGAACACGGGCTTTCAATCTCAGACCGGCGTTGAAGCGGTCGACAGGCTGATTTCCAAGGGCGGGATGATGAGCATGATGGAAACCCAGCTCGTCGCCTTCACCGCCTTCAGCTTCGGCGGCATCATGCAGCGGACCGGCATGCTGGCTGTGATTCTGGACAGGGTCATGACTTTTGCTAACAAGGTCTGGAGCATCGTCGTGACGACTGTTGTCTCGGCCATCGTCACGGCCATGGTCACGGGAAGCTCCTATCTGTCGATGATCATCCCGGGTGAACTCTTGGCGCCTGTCTATAAGAAAAAACAGCTCGCCGCCAAGAATCTCTCCCGGATTATCGAGGAAAGCGGCGCCATCATCGTCCCCCTCATCCCCTGGAGCATGGCCGGCGTCTACATCACCGGCACGATCGGTGTGCCGACCTTCTCCTACCTGCCCTGGGCCATCATGAATTATACGGCGGTCATCATCCTCATTATTTTTGGCCTGACAGGCTTCACCATGGCCCCAAAGGTCCGGGATGATGAGACCCAGATAGGAAGCTGAGCGCAGGGGCTGGAGGCTGGGTTTTAGGACTTCAACGCCGCGTGTGCCCCTGGGATGGCGTGGCCGTCTATTCTTCCTCTTTTTCCGCCTCGCCCAATGCCTTCTCAAATGCTTCTCTGGCTTTTTCCTTCTTTTGGCGCTCGAGCTCGGCCGTGGCCTCAAACTTGCGTTCGAATTCTTCCTGCCTCTTCTTCTCTTTGGCCAGGAGGTCATCCAGGCTGCCCTTTTTCCGGGCGGCGTGCTTTTCCGTCTTGACGACTTCCTGGGAAACTCCATCCACCCAGAGGATTGATTGGCAGCAGGGGCAAGCAATCTGGAAGACGCCGGATTTTGGCTTTGGCTCAACCATGGTCATTTCTAATCTATCAGAAAATCACTGCCGAAGGAAGCTCCGACCTCCCCTCGCACCTAAGTCCACGAGGCTCCGTTAAGGCACCGGATGTTGAGCCGTGACTTTATCCCAAGCCGTGCTTCCTGAGGAGTTTAAAAAGGCCCTGCCTCGTCACGCCGATTCCCTGCGCGGTTCTCGTCTTGCTGTATCCGAAGCGACGAAGGGCCAGGTTGAGGAAGCGCTTCTCGAACTCGGCTTTGGCCTCGTGATAATCGAACGAAGCTGAAGGCTCAACCTCCTTCCCGGGGTTAATCTTCGGTGAGAGATGCTCCTCCTTGATCAAACCGCCGTCACCGCACAGGACCAAGCATCGCTGGATTTCGTTCTGAAGCTCGCGGACATTGCCCGGCCAGGAATACTCCATCATGAGTTCCAAAGCCCGCGGGGAAAGGTAGACTTTTTCTTTTTTCATTTGCCTGGCGTATCGATCGATAAAATAATCGATGAGGAGGAAAAGGTCGCTCTTCCTTTCCCGAAGCGGGGGCACTTCGATGGTCAGGATGCGCAGCCGGAAGTAGAGGTCAACCCGAAAATTTCCCCGCTCAACCTCCGCCTCGATATTCTTGTTGGTGGCGCTGATGAACCGGACATCGACCCTCCTTGTCCGGTTCTCGCCAACTCGCCGGATTTCCCTTTCTTGGAGAAGGCGGAGCAACTTGGCCTGGAGGGGGAGGGACAAATCGCCGACCTCGTCAAGGAAAAAAGTGCCGCCGTTGGCTTCCTCGATAAGACCCGCTTTATCCCGGAGGGCACCGGTAAAAGACCCCTTGGTGTGACCAAAAAGCTCGCTCTCCAGAAGGTGATCAGGAATGGCCCCACAATTGACAGCGACGAAGGGTTTGTGCCGCCTCGCTCCCCGCTCATGGATCGAACGAGCGATGAGCTCTTTTCCCGTTCCGCTTTCCCCATAAATAAATACGGGCGCTTCGGCATCTTTAACCCGGTCAATGAGCATCCGGATCTGCTGGGAACTCCGGCTGGAGCCAATAATGGGTTCGAGGGTGGGCTCGCATGGCGCGGACGCCTGTTTTTTTGTCTTTCCCCAGAAATCACGCAGCAAAGAGAGAAGCGGCCGGGAAAGGATAGTGAGTATCTCGAGGTCAACAGAGGAATAAGGCCGCGCCGGAAGATTCCGGGATAGGCATACAGCCCCGTGGACGCTCTCCGCGACGGACAGGGGAAGACAGAGGTAACTATCTCCATCCAGAGACCCAAAAGAACGAAGAGAGCTTTGCATCCACCTTTCCTCTCGCGGGATCAAGATGGCTCTCCTCTCCTCGGCGGATTGCCTGATGATCTCTGCGACACGCTCCGGAACAGGGCCATTCGGCTGGGGCCATGAGCTCTGGAAAGAAAACTCCTCTCCTTCTCCTTCGCCAAGGACGGCCAAATCAACTCGCTCCGAGCGAATCTCTTGACCAAGGGCCTCGAGAAGCCTCACCAGAAAAGAAGAAAAAAAACCAGCGTTTATCCCCACACCCCCATGAACGAAGGTGGAAAGGGATTTTTCTCATAAGGAAGGTTTTGTTCTCTGCCGCGAGTTCAGAGGCGCATGGATAGCCTAAGAACAGGGCGGTCTAATGACCTATTTCTGCTCGGGCATTTTCTCCAGCTTGGCGAGCTGCTCCGGCGTGAGGGGCGAGCAGAACCCGGCATAGTTGACGAGGGGTTCAGCAGCGTTTTCGAGCGGTACCCAGCGTCCCTCCTTAAAATCCAGGAAGATGAATCCCCAGTTTTGCCCCTCGACGACGGGAACAATCCCCTGGATATTTTGAAGCTCGCCGTTCTCGAAGCGAATCAGCTTGAGCCGGCCCGCCTTCAAATCTTGAAGGATCGAGGTCGCGTGGCATTCGCCGCAGGTTCGGCCTTTCTTCATGATCAGGTGGGGAAAGGAAGGAGCGAAAGTGATCATGGTTTTTCCCTGGTAGACAAACGTATGGAGGTTGCCAAAAGTCACTCGGCCATCGAAGTTAACGAGGAAAAGCAAGTTCTTGATGGGCAGGGAACGACTCTTTCCTTCCTTAACCCGGGTTTCAAAATGGCAGTTGTAGCAGGAGGGAACGTCCCGGACATGGCAGCCTTGGCAGTCGAGCTTTCCCTTGTGGTCGTGGAGGCCAGGGCAGGTCAGTTGTGCCGGCTCATGGCAGTTTTCGCACCGCGCATCCATGGCCCCCGCATCCCGCATCGAACGATAAGGGATGCCATCGCCGTGGACCTCGCGCGCCGTGTGGCAATCCATGCATTGGAGTCCCATCCTGAAATGGACATCGGCCGTCGGACTGGTCGGGTTTTTCTGGACCTCGACGAGCGAAGCAAAGTTGTGGCAACCCTGGCAAAGCTCCTGTGACCGGGCTCTCTCGAGTGAATAGGCAGCCTTACCCTTCATCTCTTTTTTGTGGCAGGTATCACACGAGCGCACGTGACATCCGGCACAGGGAAGCTCGGAAAAAGGAAGGCCCGTTATCCTCTCCAACCCCCCTTGCTCCTTGGCGTACCAGAATTCCAGCCCCCGGTTGGTGAAGTGGAGGCTATTCTCGTAAAAGTTCGTTGGTCCGTTCTTCTTCTCCTGGGCCAAGCCAAGAACTAAAAACACAGCCAGGGTGGCCAGAATCCCTGCTCCTTTTTTTTTCTCATTCCCTGTCCTCCGCATCCTGAATCCACTTTCCTCGCTTCAAGAGGAGGAAAAATTATAGATGATGCTTGGAGAAGATTGCAACGCCATCTTCCCAGCGACGGCCTGGCCATGCCTTTGACAAATTCTCGAGTCATGATTTATTCTTCCTCCCGATGGTGATTGCGGCAAAACAGCGCGCCAACGCGCCTCCCGGCCGCTCTGTTCAAAAGCGGTTCTTCTTCGTTAAGGCTGCTTGCTACCTTTTCATCTGTCTGTCTGCCCTTCTGGCCCTTTCCAACCTTGTTTTTAGCGGTAGCTGGTTTTCTTCCCATGAGGACTGGCGCTATTTCGTTTTGCTCGACCAGGTGAGGAAATCGTTTTTAAGCGGAAATCTTTATCCCCGCTGGATGCCCGATTTGTTTGGCGGCTATGGATATCCGACTTTCGTTTTTTATCAGCCTGGCTTTTTCTTCGCTGGCCTGCTGTTCTCCATCTTGCCCGGATATCCCCTCTATGTTTTCTATGTCCTCCTCCTCTTTCTGTTTATCCTTGGTTCTATAGCTGTTTTTGAAATTGCACTTCTCCTGGTCAAGGAATACTCCGCCGCTCTCTTTGTGGCCATCATGTTCCTGCTCACTCCCTACCTTTATGTTAACCTTTTCGTCCGGGGCGCCCTGAGCGAATTAATGGCTATGCTCCTTACTCCCTTGCCCCTTCTCTTCCTCTTTCGATTCGCCAAGACCATGGAGATAAACGGCCGAGTCTCCATCCTTAATCTGGCTTTTCTTGTGTTTTTCTTCGGCCTGGTAATCCTTTCCCATCCGGCGACGGCGCTTTTCTATGTCCCGGCTTTCGCTCTGCTGGCCATACTCCAGGCAAAGGAATTGGCTTATCGCCATCAATACCTGGTCCATATCTCAGTCGCAGCACTCTTGGCTTTTTTGTGGACATCGTCCTATTGGTTTCCCCTTATCCAGATGAGGCCCTATGTCCAAATGAATCGTTTGATCGAGGGTCCTTACCGGGCATCGGCCCACGTTGTTCATTGGCCGCAGTTTTTTTCAAGGTTCTGGGGGTTCGGCAATTCCGGTCCTTCGCCGGATGACAGCCTGCCCCTTCCCTTGGGGACAATCCACTTTACGGTGGCTTGTCTTGGTTTCTGCTTAAGCTACAGAACGAGACTCATCCGACATTCCTTCCTTATCTACCTTGTCCTCATTCTTATGATGAGCCCATTGAGCACCCTCCTGTGGGACAAATTTTTGCCCCTCCGGTTTGTCCAGTTTCCTTGGCGTTTGCTCTCGGTCACAGCGATTTTCCAAGCATTGGCCATTTCCGGCCTGGCCCTTTTCTTGAGGGGCAGAATCCCTGTTCTAAAAAAAATGCTCTACGGTGCGCTCATCGGCATCACCGTTCTCTGGCAACTGCCGGCCTTTAAACCGCAAAGTCGAGTCGATTTCAAAAGGGGATATTATTTGTTCTTGAGAAACCTCAGGACGGGGTTTCACACATTCGCCGTCACCTGGGAATACACGCCAAAAAACGGCGCCGAAAAAGTCATCGGGTTGGGGCCGAGAGGAAACGGCCGACCCCTTGTCGAAACAGAATCCAGAAGTAAGATCTTCTACCAAAAAGGCCATTCCCCATTCAGAATTCGCTTCAAGACAACGCTCCACAAGAAGGACACGATAACCATTAACCAAATTTACTTCCCTGACTGGAAAATAATGGTCAACCAAAGAGAGTTAAGCCAGCCATCCATCAGAAAAAGCCTTGGCCCTGATGCAAGAATAAGGATCGGGCCCTTGCCTCCCGGAACCTACGAAGTTGTCGCTTTCTACAAGGGTCCGCCGCATTCACGAGCTCGCCAGATTTTAGCGACGATATTGGCCTCGATTCTCGTGACAATTCTTGTCGTTTACAATAAAAGAGAAAACCGTTCATCGCGGCGGGAAAAGCCAGGATGAGGTTGCGGCGCTTGATGACGGATTTCTAACGCCGGCTTCCAGATGCCCTCTTTATCCGTAGTGGAGCGATATCAACCTCCCTGTCAGGGACAATGAGGCGCTGTTCCGGTCTGCAAAAATCAAGCATCCAATTCTTTCGCTTTTCATCATGGAGCGAGAGGATGCGTCCCAGCTCGTCTTCGGGTTGAAAGCGATTTCCCGAATCGATACAATAATCCCCGCGCTCATCAGGCGACGCCCACTCCCCCTTCACTCCGGGAGTGGTCATCGTGACTCTAATCGACCGGTTTTAAACGTAGATAGATTAGCAAGGAGAAAGACAATGCCCGTCAGGAAATACGGTGATTTGGAAGAAGTCCGGGTCACGATGGAGGGCGCTCGGGGAGTCACCAAAAAAATTCCCTTAGGGAAAAATGAAGGTTGGGAGCAGTATACGTTGCGGGTCTTCAAGATTGCACCGGGAGGGCATACGCCGAAGCATCGGCACGATTGGGAGCACGTCAATTATGTCATGTCCGGTAAGGGCCGGCTGATCCTGGACGGAATAGAGCACGAAATCGCCGAGAAAGATTTCGCTCTCGTCCCCCCGAACACCCTGCACCAATTCGAGAATCCCTTCGCTGAAGACTTCGAGTTCATCTGTATCGTGCCGAACCGCGGGGAATATTGAGACATCCGAGATGATGCGAAACCGGTTTTAGGGGACCGTGCGATATCTCCGACCTGGCGACTACATCGTCATCGTTCTTTACTTCGTCATCCTCATCGGCATCGGCTCCCATTTCCGTAGGAAAGCGGCCACCAGCCTGGAGCATTATTTCCTGGCCGGTCGCCGGCTTCCCTGGTGGGCTCTCGGTCTTTCCCAGATGACCTTCTGGTTCGACATGACGGGGACGATGATCATCACCTCGTTCCTCTTTCTTCTCGGACCGCGCGGGATTTATGTCGAATTCCGCGGCGGGGCGGGCCTTGTCCTCATCTTCTTCATGCTCTGGGCGGGAAAATGGCATCGCCGTTCGGGAGTCATCACCGGCGCCGAGTGGATGATCTTCCGCTTCGGCACGGACTTCTGGGGTCACTTCGCGCGGCTCATGTCGGTCGTCTCTTCGGTCATCATCAACCTGGCGCTCCTTGCGTACTCCTTCAAAGGAGCCGGGCTCTTCCTTTCCATGTTCCTGCCTCTCTCGCCGCTCGTCTGCTCGCTGGTCATGATGGTCGTTACCGGGCTCTACACCATCGAGGCGGGGTTCTACGGCGTCGTCTTCACCGATATCTTCCAGTCCATCTGCATCTGGATCGGCGTCGGTTTCATTGTCGCCCTGGCTGTAACGAGGATCGCCGGTGTCGCCGACCTCGGGTCGCTGGCCACTTCCGTCACCGGCAACCCCGACTGGCTGAGCGCGCTCCCGCAATGGAAAACTCCGATGCCAGCCGGCTACGAACAGTACAGCTTCCTCCTCATGATGACGCTTTTTTATCTGGGGAAGACCATTATCCAGGGCCTGGGCACTGGCGCCGACCCGCGGTTTTTCGGCGCCCGGAGCGACCGTGATTGTGGTCTTCTCAGCTTCACAGCTGGCTGGACGTTCATGCTCCGCTGGCCGCTGATGATGAGCTTTGTCGTCCTGGGGCTCCTCCTCATCAAAAGCCTCTTCCCGGACCAAACGGTCCTGACACAGGCGGCGGAGCTGATCAAGACGCAGGTTGGCTCAGTCCCGCAAAACGAGTGGCCGGAGCTCATCTCCCGAATCATGAATCATCCCCAGGCATTCTCGCCCGCTCTGATCAACGGGTTGGCGCATCTTCTCGGCCAGGACTGGAGCTCCAAACTCAGCCTCCTGAGCTATCACGGCACCGTGGACCCGGAGCGGATCCTGCCGGCCGTTCTTTTGATGAGCATCCCGGTGGGGCTTCGAGGGCTAATTCTCGTATCCTTCCTGGCTGCGGCCATGTCCACGTTCAACGCCATTGTTAACGCAAGCACCGGGTTCCTGACGCGCGACCTCTACCAGGGCTATATCCGACCCAAGGCAAAAAATAGAGAGCTGATCCATATGAGCTACGCGTTCGGCGCCCTGGTCATGCTCATCGGGTTTTCGACCGCCTACTCCACCAAAAACATCAACGACATCTGGGGCTGGCTGACCATGGGCCTTGTCGGGGGGACGATGGTCCCGACGGTGCTCCGCCTCTACTGGTGGCGGTTCAACGGGAGCGGGTTTGCCCTGGGCACGCTTCTCGGCCTGGCCGCGGCGCTCGTCCAGAGGATTCTCATCCCGGTCATGCCGGAGTGGCAGCAGATTGTCTACATGGTCGCCATGGGCACGCTCGGCAGCCTGTTCGCCACCTATCTCCGTCCTCCAACCGACCGGGCCGTTCTCGAGAAATTCTACCGGAAAACAAGACCCTTCGGGCTGTGGGGCCCGCTGCGGAAAATCCTTTCGGCCGAGGAGGCAGAGGCCATGAAGGCTGAGCACAAATTCGACCTGGCGTCGCTTCCCTTTGCCTTCTTCTGGCAGCTGACTATGCTGATGTTGCCCATGTTTCTGATCATCCGGCAGTACCGCGCCGCGGCAGTTGCCGGGGCTATCCTCGCCATTTCCCTCACTGGCCTCTATTTCTTATGGTACAGGAGGCTTCCTCCACCCGCGAAGTCTAACCCTTGAGCTCAGTCGCATCCCGGGATAGCTCCCCGCGCTCTTAACCTCTTCTTAACATCCCTGTTCAGGTTCCTATTCAAAAGTTCAACGAAAATTCTGCGGTCATCAGAAGCTCATGAGAAGTCTCAGGGAGAAGGGCAAGGCGCCCGGCGATCGAGCTCCGCCTGTACCCTTGAATTGGGGGGCTAATGATAAACCAAGAATCTTCAATTTTGTTATCCTCTTGAAATAATGATACTATTATAGTATCATTCTTGATGGAATGAAACTTTTGAGACGCGACACGGATGCGGCCTTAAAGGCTCTCCTGTTGATGGCTCCATCCAAAGGAAAAAGGGTCGATACGGCCAATCTATCCGAAAAGATGGGAATTTCCCGACAATTCTTGCGGAGAATTCTTCAGGATTTGCAGAAAAAGGGGTTCTTGAAATCATCCAGGGGCAAAGGGGGCGGCTTCTGGCTCGAGCTGGATCCGGCTGACATAAGAATTCTCAACGTCATCGAAGCCTTTCAGGGACAGGTTGAGCTTCAGGAATGTCTCTTTCAGAAAAAAATCTGCCCGGACATCAAGACCTGTGCTTTAAGACAAAAGATCCTGGAGCTCGAGGCCAGCCTTGTTGACGAGCTGAAAAAACTGACTCTGAAAGACCTCTCAAGAATAAGCCATCCAGCCTCTTTGTCGGCCCTCATCGATAAGAGGAGGTTTAGACCATGAAAAAAGAGAAAACGGCGGGAGAAAAACTCAGCCCAACTCAAATTCTCATGGCTGAACATGAGGCCATCCAAACCATGCTGAAAGTGCTGGAAAATCTGGCAAAAAAGTTGGAGGACGGAGAACAAGTTGAAATCGACCATCTCAGGCGGGCACTTGAATTCATCACTGGTTTTGCTGACCGGTGCCATCATGCCAAGGAGGAGGATTTGCTCTTTCCGGCCATGGAAAAGGCGGGCGTTCCCCAACAGGGAGGGCCAATCGGCGTCATGTTAGCCGAGCACGAGGAAGGCCGAAATGAAGTCCGGGCTATGAAAGACGCTGTCGGGCGATTGGCTCAAGGGGAGAAAAGGGCTGGGCTTGATTTTGCCCGACACGCCAGAGCCTATATCTCGATTCTGAATCAACATATTTTCAAGGAGGATAACATTCTCTATCCGATGGGCGATGCTCGCCTTACCGATACGGACAAGAAAAAACTGGAAAAAGAATTTGAGCGAGTCGAAAAGGAAATCGTTGGCGAAGGCAAGCATGAGTATTTTGAATCGATTCTTGAAGAGCTCCGAAACAAATACTGTTGATTTCCTCTGTCGAGGGGGAAAACAGCCTGCGCCCGGAAGGTCTCGCGCCCCACTCCGGGCCCATCCTGATGGAAAAAGACCTCATAAAAAAAGCCAAGAAGAATCACCATCTCCTTGACCATTTCATCTTGAAAAAATAAGATGTTATGGCCCGGGGATCGTGGGAGATGATAACTGATCGCGGGGCCTTGATATTCAGATCGCACCGAGAGGAAATTTCCCCACCTTTCCCGCATCGGACTATGTTTGTCGGCCAGGATAAAGCCGGAAGATCAGCTCCGCTTCCAGTCAGGATTGAAAACCCCCGGCAACCCGGGGAACTGAAATAGCCAGGATCAGGACCATGGGAATGAGACTTTATTTCGAACCGGAAATCAAAGACCTGGTCAACTTAAGAGAAGCCATCAGGGCCGTTGAAAGCTCTTTTGCCGCTTACAACTCGGGCAAAGCGGTGTTGCCCGGCGTCATCAATCTCGACCTGCCCGAGTTTGAGGGCGAGGTGCACGTTAAGGCCGCCTACATTGAAGAGGAAGAATATTATGTCATTAAGGTGGCTTCGGGGTTTTATCAGAATCCTGGCCGGGGCCTGCCGGTTGGCAACGGGTTAATGCAGGTCTTTAAGGCGAAGACCGGTGAGCTGGCGGCCATTCTATTCGACCGCGGCTACCTGACTGAACTGAGGACGGCGGCCGCGGGGGCGGTGGCGGCCAAGTATCTGGCCAAAGCTTCCATCGCGGAGGTAGCGGTCATCGGTTCTGGCTTTCAGGCCAGGTTTCAACTTAAAGCTCTGGCTGAAGTGCGCTCTTTCGAGAAAGTCACCGCCTGGAGCCGGAGGCCTGAAAATGTCTGGAAATACATCGAGGATATGAAGCCGGTCTTCCCCAAGGTGAGTTTTTCAGGTGCCGCCACGGCCGCGCAGGCGGTTAAAGAGGCCGATTTAATCATCACGGCGACACCGAGCCGTGAGGCCATTATCAGGGCCGAATGGCTTAAACCCGGGGCGCATATTACAGCCATGGGTTCGGACGGACCGGAAAAACAGGAGCTATTTCCGGAAGTCCTGGCCAGGGCTGACCGGCTTTTCTGCGATTCGGTTGAACAGTGCGGGCGTCTGGGTGAAGTTCATCATGCTCTCAAAAGCGGCGCCATTTCTCTGGACAAAATCAGCGGGGAAATCGGCGAGCTTGTTCTGGGATTGAAGGCCGGCAGGCAGAATGACCATGAGATCACGGTTGCCGACCTGACCGGTCTGGGGGTACAGGATGCGGCCATAGCCGGGTTATTCCTGCGCCTGGCCCGCGAAGCCGGTGTTCCCGGCCAAACCGTCGATATTTGAGGCCCGTGTTTTTAACCTCAGTTCTGGCTTCGCCGGCCAATATCCCTGGCCTTTATCTTCTTGATTGACCGGAAATCGTCAGGACCTCTCCAGCTTCAGACCGATTCCCACGCGAAAGCAAAGTTGAAGCTGCGCCAAGGAGCGCCCGAAGCGCCCCGGAGCCAGCGAAGGCTATTTCTGGCGGCCTTTCCAGGTTCTGATGGAAAGGTGATTTCGGGCGGGAATCTTCTCCTCGGCAGGCTGAGCTGCAAAGGAAAAAGCTTTCTCGAGCGCTCCCCAGAGCTTCTTTCTTGACAGGTGTGAAGCGGCAAAGATAACAACTCCCTGGCCTTTAGCCTGCCTCACCACCTCAATCGTCCGGATGAGTTTGTCCCCCGGGAAAAAGCCCGGGGGCGGATCATTGAGAATTCGACGGAGCGCCTCGGCCATCGCCTCCCGGTCAATCTTTCCCCTCCGGAAAAGCTCGACCCTCGCCTTCAATTCCTTCGCCCGCGGCGCCGAAAACCTGGCAAGATAAGCGATATTCGCCTGAAGGAGCCCCGCCAGCTCTTTTTCAAAATCAGGTGACCTCGCTTCCTTTTCTGACTTCAGAAGCTGAATGGCCTTCTCCCAGGGCTCGAGCTCTTCCCTGAAAATATAGTGGGCATCGAGCCCAACAAGGAGAGTCGATCTCTCCGCCACCCATTCCACTTGCGCTCGCACGGTATCGCCGAGATAAAGGAGATAATCTTCGAAGCTTCCCTGGAAATGGCTCCGATAAGTCATGGGCATGGTAATGTCCAGCCAGGGCAAAAAATCTGTCCAGCGCTGGCCGATGAAGCGGCCGCTTTTCATCGGGTTGATGAAGACGGCCGCTGACATCTCGATATCCGGCCGGATGGCCGAAGCCAGCTCCCAGGCTTCACGGACAAATCGGGTGATGGCGTCGCAGCGCATCTCATAGAAAAAATAATCCAGGTCGCTCCGGTTGATGGATTTCCCCTCAAGGATGAACCGGGCTTTTTCCTCCCGGCTCATCTGGTCCCAGTTGGCTGGTCTGACCGTGAAGTCCTGGTCCCAGTTGGATTCCTGGCGCAAGCGGATATTCTTCAAGGGCACGGCCGCCTCAGGTCGCGAAGGATAATAGAAGAAGTTATAACGGAGATAGTTTTCCACACAGTAATCGCAAAAACAGTAGGAATCAGGGGCGACATCGCCCGGGTAGCGGACGTAATCATGATGGATGCCTTCGACCGGATAGTTCTGGACGACTTCCTGGATCATGGGCAGAAGCCACTGGTCAGTGTACCCCGGCCGCTGCGCTGGACACATCCAAACAGGCCCGTATATTTGCTCTGGAGTAAGCTTTTCCTCCGAGGTCAGCCCGCCCTCCGGGTTGCGCATCGCCCACTCGGGATGGCTCTTGAAAGCTGGCGAGTCCTTTCCCTCGGGAAAATCGCACAGCCAGGCATGGACTTTGATTTTGTACGTGGGAGCAACATTCGTGATGGCGCGGAGAAGGTCAAAGTCTTTATATTCAGGATGGATCGCTTCCGGAAACCGGCGACTGTGCCAGAAGATGTGCCCGGCCGTGTCCTTGATCAGGGGAACAACAATCTGGATGTGGCACTTCTTAAGGAGGGAAAAGAAATCCTCCACTTCTTTTTCGCTCTTCCCGAAATCCCCCGGGTGGGCCCAGACTCCCCTTCCCTCCCAGATTTCCTGAGCTTGAGAGGGGACAAACATAAAAAAAATAAGAGCGGTCAACAAAAACCAGGTTTTTTTCATCTCTCTTCCTCCTTCAAAATAACGTCAAGCCAGGGACGCCCTCTTCTTAGAGTGCCAGCCGGCTTTTCCCCGGCTCAGAATTCGGCCCTGGCCTTGATCAATCATCCCCGCTGCGGCCTCGAACTCCGGGAAAACTATTTTTGTCTTTATTTTTCCCCTATCCATGCTTGTTTTCTCTTCCTATGAGACATAATGGCAGTCGTGTTTCAAATCATTTTCTTCCCATCACCCTTGTAGACTCTGGCCACTGCTTCAATAAACGAAGAATCGCTCTTCGGCAGGCAGTAGGTGACGACCCCGTCAGCGAGGCCCTTTTGGGTCGCTTCCAGGCCAATTCCCAAGCACTTCTCGACAAAAGCTGGCGTTGGCTCATCAGCTGATTGGGAATGCTTCATCGCATAGACCATCACCACCAGCGGCATCGAGCCAGCGAGACCGCCCTTCCGAGCTTGCCCGTCCAGCCACCGCCGAAAAGCTTCGATTTGCGGCCCGAGAAGGGAGGAATCCGAGTGGTTTTTTTGAGGATAAAAATAGGGAAAGACCACGCCATCGATGGCTCCATTTTGAACATGGGCGCTGATGGTATCCTCGTAATAGCCAAAATAGCAAACGACGAGCAGAGCCAGATGAGGCGCGATTTTATGGGCTCTCGTCATCATCTCCAGGCAATAGGCCGGCGTAAACGTGTCGACATTGGCGTTAAAGTCGTCAATGCATATCCCGGCTATACACGGATAGACCGCAGCCAGCTTGGCACATTCTTCAGCCCAGCGCCCATAATCAGCCCCAAAGGGTTCTGGAGCAGGCGGTTCTGACGGCGGAGTTAAATAAAGCCAGAGACGCCAGCCTCTTTTCTGGAATTCCCCGGCCAGAAGAGCAAAATCGTCCCAGGCGCCGGGATAATTCTCCGCACCCCAGACCAGATGAAAATAATCCCTCGCTCCGATCTTTTCCAGGGCGGATAGTAAACAGGGAATATCCGTCCTCCCCGACTCTTTTCGGGCCCCGATGGGAGCGTAGTCCCCGAGCACGGGGATGAAAACGGGCACTTGAGGTCCGGTATAACCTCGGCGCTCCAGACGACGGGGCTTTTCCTTCGCCCCCTCGTTTCCTCCGACAACCCTTTGTGTTTGACCTGCCAATGACAATATGGTCACCACGGATGAGGCCAAAGCCAACATCGTCATTCTTTTCACGACAAAGCTCCTTTCCTTCTTTTTCCATAGCCCAAACCGAACCGATTTGTAAAGGGGCCAAGTGCTCCCGAATTTGACGATAGAAAATTAT
>Ga0209102_1000392_pt1 | contig 29615 bp, 22 predicted proteins | sample ConPoolayeHmetaG_FD_185483 | JGI IMG/M metagenome (GOLD analysis project Ga0209102, IMG submission 185483) | Hot spring microbial mat communities from California, USA to study Microbial Dark Matter (Phase II) - Cone Pool mat layer H metaG... ...
GGATCCAAAAGATCTCTCTAGGGTAGATACCATGTCTAGAAACAGTACGTTTTTTTCACCTTGACAACTGGATATTTATTGCTAAAATAAAGAGGTGAAGGTTTTATTCTATCTTTGGTTATTCTCTCTCCTCAATGCCCAGTCTTTTCTGATTGAGGTGCAATTAAATCCCCAGGATTTGATAAGGTATAAAGAGAAAGGGATAGATTTTATTCTGGATTTTGATGATTTGGTTCTGGTGAAAGGTAATAAAGCAACAATTTCTCTGATTGAATCCGAAAAGATAAGTTATAAAATCCTGGATACAATTACTGAGGGCGATAATTACTATCTATTCTGGAAACCGAATACGGTAAACTGGGGCAAGATAATTACTGAACGGGAGGGTTATTTTGTCGTCAAGGCAAAAGAGCAAGATTTCTCGTCTCTTTTGATTAAGGGGCAAAGACCTCCGGAGGGGGTTTATAAAATCCCTTTGACCCCAATTTCTCTTAATTTCCCAACGAAGTCCTTTATCCCTAAATATGATTCGTTAATTCAGGAGATGGTGAATAAGGTATCCTCAGAGACAATCATTGGATTTGTGCGCCGCCTGCAGGCCTTCCGCACCCGTTATTCTACTACGGATTCGGCTCGGGCCTGTGCTAATTTCATTAAAGATAAATTTCTCTCTTATGGCTTGGATTCGGTCTATTTTCATACCCATCGGGCTAATTATGCCCCAAATGTGATTGGCATAAAAAGGGGTATTTTACCGGATAGTATCTATGTGGTCATCTGTGGCCATTTTGACTGCACCTCGGAGTCGCCTGCCACTTATGCCCCGGGTGCCGATGATAATGGCAGTGGAACCGCCGCTCTCTTAGAGGCAGCCAGAATCTTAAAGGATTATAATTTTGACCATTCATTGAGATTTATCGCCTTCTCCGGTGAAGAACAAGGGCTTTTGGGTAGTTATTCCTATTGCTCTCTGGCCAGATATGTCAACCAGGATAGTATAATCGGGGCAATAAATGTTGATATGATTGCCTATACTTTAACTAATCGGGATTCCTCTTCAATCATCGGTAAACCGTCAAATCCCAATTGTGCTCCCTTAGTTGACTATTTTATCACCTGTGCTAATACCTATACGGAATTGAAATGTCAGCGGCAGGTTATCAATCGCCCCCGCTCGGACCACGCATCTTTCAATCAGTTTGGTTATTTGGCAATTCATATCCGGGAGAACTTAAATCTTAATAATCCCTATTATCATACAACCGGTGATACGATTGGTGGTGGTTTCAATGACTTAGATTTCGTTACTAAGGTAATTAAGGCCTGTGTCGCCACACTTGCTTCCTTAGCCAAACCACTTCCGGTGAGTGTGCCAGAGGCTAAGAAGAAATTTTACTTAGCCAAAGATGAAAAGGATTGGCTGGTTTACAATATCTTTGGGCAGTTGATTAGCGAAGGTACCTCAAACCGATTAAACCGGAAAGGTAAAATCTCCTCTGGCATCTATTTTTTAATCAGTAGAGATAAAAGGGAGCGAAAAAAGATTGTGGCGATAAGATGATTGAGGAAGAGATTATAAGCCAAAATGAAAAGAAGATACTCTTAATTGTTCTGGATGGCCTCGGTGGCTTACCCGTAGAAGGCAAGACCGAGTTAGAGGTGGCAAATACACCAAATCTTGATGCCCTGGCTAAAAATAGTTCCTTAGGATTAACCTGGCCGATTGATTATGGCATCTCACCGGGCTCGGGTCCAGCTCATCTGGCACTTTTTGGCTACGACCCAATGCAATTCCGGATTGGCCGAGGTGTGATGGAGGCCCTGGGTGTTGGATTAGAGATAACCAATGACGATTTGTGTATCCGGGCAAATTTTGCCACCAAGAAAGGAAATATAATCACTGACCCCCGGGCCGGAAGATTAAAAGGATACGAAGTCTCACCGGATGAAAAAAATAGACAACTCACCCAGAGATTACAGGAGGCACTCAAGGAGATAAAAGGGGTAGAAATTATAATTAGACCAGGAAAGGAACACCGCTTCGTAATCGTTTTGCGGCAAAAAGGACTTTCCATTGACTTGGAGGAGACCGACCCCGGTCGCAATGATAAAAAAGAACTCCTAATTAAAGAGCCAAAACCGAAGAGTAAAGAGGCGGAATTTACTGCCGAGGTCTTGAAGATTTTGATTGAAAAAGCCGAGGAGATATTAAATACTGAACCAAAGGCAAACTATATCCTACTGCGTGGTTATTCAAAAAAGCCCAATCTTCCCTCAATGCAAGAAAGGTATAAATTGAACCCGGCCGGCATTGCCGCTTATCCAATGTATAAGGGGATTGCCTCACTTTTAGGTATGAAGGTCCTGGAGACCAAGCCAACCTGGGAGGGAGAGATTGACTGTCTGGAGGAAAACAAAGATAAATTTGATTTCTTCTACCTCCATTTCAAAGAGATGGATATGAAGGGTGAAGATGGTGATTTCTGGGGTAAGGTAAAGTTAATTGAAAAATTTGATGGTCTCATCCCCCGAATCTTAAAGATGGGATTTGATACGATTGCCATAACCTCGGACCACTCAACCCCGGCTTTATTAAAATCCCATTCCTGGCACCCCAACCCCTTTCTCTTATTTTCGCCTTATGGTCGGACATACGGAATAATTGAGTTTAATGAAAAGGCTTGTGCTCAGGGAAACTTGGGAATCTTCCCGGCGCTAAAGGTTATGCAACTCCTTTTAGCCCACTCATTAAAATTGAAGAAATTTGGGGCATAGTTTTCAAAAATATTGTAAAATTTTTCGTTCAAGGAAATATGAATAAAGGAGGGAATTATGCCGACCTTTATCCTTTTAACTAAACTTACCCCAGAATTAATGCAGAAGGTTAAGGAGCGGAAGGCGATTGGTCGGGAATGGCTAAATAAGGTAAAGAAAACCTGCCCCGATGTTAAGTTTATTGCCCATTACGCCCTATTAGGTCCTTATGACTTCTTAGATATCTATGAGGCAGTAAACGAAGAAGTGGCCGCCAAGGTAGCGATGATTAGCCTCGCCAGTGGTGCCTTAGAAGCCGAAACCTGGACCGCCCTGCCTTATAAAAAGTTTCTGGAACTGACAAAGGAGATTTAACACCACTCAGCGATTGACACCTCCTAAAATTTCTCTTATCATTAAATGATGAATAGATTTGCCTTAATCAGTGTCTATGATAAAGAAGGGGTAGTTGAATTAGCGAAGGTCTTAGATTCACTTAATTATAAGATATTATCAACCTCCAAGACCGCTGACCTTTTAAGAAAAGAAGGCTTAAATGTGATTGAGGTCTCGGAATTTACCGGCTTTCCGGAAATCCTAAAGGGAAGGGTTAAAACACTTCATCCCAAGGTCTTCGGTGGTATCCTCTCCTATCGGGAAGAGGCGATTGACCTGATTGATTTTGTTATCGGTAATCTCTATCCCTTTGAGGAGATGATGAAGAGAAATCTCTCCTTAGATGAGATGATTGAATTTATTGACATCGGCGGTGTCTCACTTTTACGGGCTGGGGCAAAGAATTATAAGTTCGTAACAACGGTTCCAGGAAAGGAGTTCTATCCCGTGGTAATTAAGGAACTGGAAGAGAAAGGAAAAGTCTCCGAAGAGACAAGGAGATTATTGGCATTGAAAACCTTTGAGATTATTGCCCACTACGATGCCGTAATTACCGAATATCTGTCAAGAGAATTTGGTGCGGTCAACTTCCCTAAGCATTTTACCCGAAGTTTCACCAAAGAACTTCCTCTCCGCTACGGTGAAAATCCCCACCAGAAGGGATTTTTTTATCTCTCGCCATTTTCCGAGATTAAGATAGAACAATTGGGTGGTAAAGATTTATCCTATAATAATCTCTTAGATATTGATTCGGCGATATCTTTACTGGAGGACTTCTCCGAAGCAACCGCTTGCATTATTAAGCATAATACCCCCTGCGGCGTCGGGAGTAGCTCTTCAATTGAAGAGGCATTTACTAAGGCGTTGGAATGTGACAAGGTGTCGGCATTTGGCGGAATTGTCGGTGTGAATCAGGAGGTAAGTGAGAAACTGGCCGAGATGATGCGCCCAATATTTTTTGAGGTGATTTTGGCACCATCATTTTCTGCTGGGGCATTAGCGATTTTGCAGCGGAAAAAAGATTTACGACTGATTCAGTTTTCTGGCTTGCTTCCTTCTTATACCTTCCGCTCCTGTCTTGGTGGTCTACTCCAATGTGAGCGAGACCGAATCAAGGAGCAAAAGGAGAATTGGCAAGTTATGAGCCAGAAAAGACCATCGGAAAAAGAGGTGGTGGATTTGGAATTTGCCTGGAAGGTTAGTAAATTTATCCGCTCTAATGCCATTGTCATTGCCAAAGATAAGATGACCGTTGGGATTGGTGCCGGTCAGATGTCAAGGATTGATGCGGTGGCGATTGCCCTAAAGAAGGCGCAGGGGAGAGAAAGAGGTGGGGTTTTGGCTTCTGATGCCTTCTTCCCATTTCGCGATTCAATTGACCTTGCCGCTTCGGCCGGTATCACCGCGGTCATTGAACCGGGCGGTTCAATAAGAGACGAAGAGATAATTAAAGCCTGTGATGAGAAGGGAATAAGTTTAATATTTACCGGTATAAGACACTTTAGACATTAGAAAGTAGTCAAAATCTGGGGGATAAAAGTTTTTTCTGGGTCCTTCTCCTACACCCCGCCGGGGTTATATTGAATTATAGGATTTCCATTAAGGATGTTAGTATTACTAACAATTTTTATCACCTGATTTTGCTTTTAACCATTTGATTTTACAAGACTTATCGGATTTTTCCTTTTCTTTTAGGGTATCGTTCCCTGGATGCCTTACCCTATCCCTTCCTTAATGCCTTACTGGGTCTCTTACTCTATCCCTTCCTTAACCCCTTTCCCTGCCTCTTACTCTTGCCCTTTCTTAGTGCCTTCTTCTATCTCCCTCTGATAGGCTCCCTAATAGGCTCTCTCATCCCTTTCCTATACCATTCTCTCTGTCTTCTTCTGAACCGCAGACAGACTCTTCACCCACAATTGAAAGGTCTAACACTAAGATTAAACTTGTATCTATTTAATTGGCAGTTCTTCTGGGGTCAACTCCCGGAATTTGAGTATCTGCTCTTCCCGTTCAATTGAGATTATTGAGCCTTCTTTAAATCTCCCTCTTAGGATTTCTTCAGCCAGCGGGTCTTCAACCAATCGCCGAATTGTCCTCTTTATCGGCCTCGCCCCATATTCTGGGTCAAAGCCCTGCTCAACTAATAATTCTCGGGCCGGTTCAGTTAAAACCAGTTCCAAATTCTTTTCCTGCAACCGCTCCTTGATTTCATTCAACTGGATATCAACAATCTTCTTCATCTCTTCCCGACCTAATTGGCGGAAGACAATTATCTCATCTACCCGGTTTAGGAATTCTGGTCGGAAAAACTTCTTAACCTCGGTCAATACCTTTTCTTTCATCTTCTCATAAGAAGTTATCTCTTCTTCGGAATGGAAGCCAATCCCGGCGGCTCGCTTAATTTCCGCGGTGGCGATGTTGGAGGTCATAATGATAATTGTATTCTTAAAGTTCACCCTTCTACCCAGAGAGTCGGTAAGTTGTCCATCTTCTAAGATTTGCAGTAGGATATTAAAGACATCCGGGTGTGCCTTTTCAATCTCGTCAAAGAGGACACAGGCATAAGGCTTTCTTCTGACCCTCTCCGTCAACTGCCCACCTTCTTCATATCCAACATAACCGGGTGGTGCGCCGACAAGTCGGGAGACATTAAATTTCTCCATATATTCCGACATATCAAGACGGATTAGGGCGTCTTCGTGTCCGAACATAAATCGGGCCAGAACCCTGGCCAGTTCAGTCTTGCCAACACCGGTCGGTCCTAAAAAGATGAAAGAACCAATCGGTCTTCTTGGGTCTTTCACCCCGGCCCGACTTCGTCTAATTGCCCGAGCAATTGATTCAATTGCCTGGTCCTGGCCAACGATGCGCTTCCTCAATTCCTCCTCCATCGTTAATAATCGTTCAGATTCTGAGGCCTCAATCCGGGAGAGTGGGATTCCGGTCCACATTGAGAGGACAACAGCGATATCTTCGGGTGTTACGATTGGGAAGTCTCCCTTTTTCTCCCATTCCTTCCGCTTCTTCTTTAAGAAGTCAGTTAATCTCTTCTGTTCGTCGCGCAATTCGGCGGCTTTTTCAAACTCCTGTCGGCGAACCGCCTCCTCTTTCATCCGCTTCACCCGCTCAATATTCTTCTCAATCTCTTCACACTCTTTATTCACGAACGGTCTCAATAACTTCACCCGGGAGCCGGCTTCATCAATTACATCAATCGCCTTGTCCGGCAGGTAGCGGTCGGTGATATAGCGATCTGAGAGATAAGCGGCCGCTTCTAATGCCGCCTGGGTGTAGACGATATTGTGGTGCATCTCATATTTCTCTTTTAACCCCTCTAAGATTTTTATCGTCTCGGGAACAGTTGGCGGTTCAACGACCACCGGTTGAAATCTCCTCTCCAGGGCAGAGTGTTTCTCAATATATTTCCGATACTCTTCAAAGGTCGTTGCCCCGATGCAGTGGAGTTCACCCCTCGCCAGTGCCGGTTTTAACATATTAGAGGCATCAATCGCCCCTTCGGCGGCACCAGCGCCAACAATGGTATGCAACTCATCAATAAATATTATACAATCCCGATTTTTTACAATCTCATTGAGAACGGCCTTTAACCGCTCTTCAAATTGCCCTCGGTATTTAGTTCCGGCAACAATCGCCGGCAAATCTAAGGCCAGGACCCGTTTATTCTTTAAGAGGTCAGGGACCTTTCCCTCGGCAATCCGTTGAGCCAGTCCTTCAACGATTGCTGTCTTTCCCACTCCGGCTTCACCAATCAGAACCGGATTGTTCTTTTTCCGTCGGACTAAAATCTGAATGATTCGTTCAATCTCTCTTTCTCGACCAATGATTGGGTCTAACTTATCTTCGCGCGCTAATTGGGTTAAATCCCGGGAGAAATAATCCAAGGCTGATGTCTTTGTCTTCGGGCGGGATGGTATAGGTTGACCCTCGCCGCCTAAGACCCGCAAAATCTCATTCCGTACCATATCCATCTCAACTCCTAAGGAGAGAAGAACCTGACAGGCTAATCCCCTTTCTTCTCTTAAAAGACCCAAAAGGAGATGCTCGGTGCCGACATAAGAGTGATTCATTGCCCTCGCCTCTTCCATCGCATAATTGATTGCCGCTCTGGCCTCTTGATTAAAGGGGATTTCGCCGACAACGATTGCCTCCCGGCCGTAATTTACCGCATTCTCTACCGCCCGTCTTAAATCATCCAAGTCAATCCCGAGATTGGTCAAAACGAGTGCCGCAACGCCGCCGCCTTCTTTTAAGATTCCGAGGAGGAGATGTTCCGTGCCGATGTAGTCGTGATGCATCCGCCTTGCCTCCTGGCGGGCAAATTGAATAACCTTTCTCACTCTTTCAGTAAATCTTTCTTGCATAGTTTATTTTATCATAAAATTAGATACCTGTCAATACCGAAAGGATTCATACTGCTAGGGAAGAGAATAGAATACCAAATAGGGGAGAGTTTAGAACCGAGAATAGGCAGAAGAATAGGGCATTTAATACCATACCCAATAGCACCTCCTGTAGTATTCCTCCCGACAATTTGAAAAATTCCCTCCTGTGCTAAAATACCCTCTTGGCATAGGAAAGGTAGAGATCTTGTCAATCCTTATGGAAAAGTGGCATCGGCTTTTTATTATATCAGAAAAACCGGTTTTTAAACTTTCCCATAATTTGATTATATCTCGGATTAAATTCCTTAAAAAAGTTGACAATTTCTATTATCTTTTTATAATGTCTTATGGAAAATAGAACCCTATCAGCGATTGGCTATCTTCCTTTTTTCTTCCCCTTGCCTCTTTATTTAGCCCGGGATGACGAATTCTCTCAATTTCATGGCAAACAGAGCCTTGTCTTATTGGTCGCCTTCATTATAATCTGGTTTTTAATCTGGCTTATTAGCCTAATCTTCGGTGGCATCCTTGGGAATATCTTTCTTGTCGGTATATTCTTCCGAGTAATAACCTGGATAATAAAAAATATCTTCGGTAGTGCGGTTTCAATCGTTTATGTAATCTTAATCATTTTCGGGATGATAAATGCCTGGCAGGGGAGATATTGGGAGATTCCGGTAATTTCCATCATTTCCCGCCGGATAAAGATATAAACGCCACACAGCCAACCCCCTTTATTATGTCTGATAATATACATTATGTAAACTAATAGTGTTATGGTAGGGAGCGCTTTTTATTATTCTCCCTTCTCCTCTATTTCTAAATTGTCCTTCGGGAAATTAGAACTGGTCAGGGGGCTCGTAATTTGGCGCCTCTCTGGTAATTACAATGTCGTGTGGATGGCTTTCCCGTAGCCCCTCGGTAGTAATCTTTAGAAACCGGGCTTTTGCCCTCAATTCTTTAATATTTTTTGCCCCGCAATAGCCGAGACCGGCTTTTATTCCTCCGACTAACTGATATATCACATCTGAAACCTTTCCCCGATATGGAACTCTTCCTTCGATCCCTTCCGGGACGAATTTCTTTGCCTCTTCTTGAAAATATCTATCTTTTGAACCACGCTTCATTGCCTCAATTGAACCCATTGCCCGGTATATCTTATATCTCCTTCCTTCAAAGAGAACTTCTTCTCCCGGGCTCTCTTCGGTTCCGGCAAATAGATTGCCAATCATTACGGTATCGGCACCGAAAGCTAATGCCTTCACGATATCCCCGGAATATCTTATCCCACCGTCGGCGCATAATGGGATATTATAATATTTAGTCGCGGAATGGCAGTCAGTTATTGCCGTTAATTGCGGGACACCGATTCCGGCAATCACCCGAGTAGTACAGATTGAACCCGGACCGATGCCGATTTTTATTCCATCAACTCCAATCTTCGCTAATTCCCGACAGGCCTCTTGGGTTGCCACATTTCCGACAACCAGTTGGACATCTTTATATTTTTTTCTCAAAACCTTTGCCGTCTTGATCACCAGTTCGGAATGGGCATGAGCCGTGTCAATCACTAAGGCATCGGTCTCCGCATCAATTAGTGCCTCAGCCCGTTCCAGGGCATCTTTGCCGACTCCGATGGCACCAGCCACCTGTAGTCTACCCATTGAATCTACGGTCGCATGAGGATGTTCTAACTTCTTTAATATGTCCTTGGCGGTAATGAGTCCCTTCAGATAACCTTTTTCATCAACAATTGGTAATTTTTCAACCTTCTTCTTCCTTAAAATCTCCCTGGCCTCTTCTATGGTTATCCCTTCCCTAACTGTGATTAGTCCCTCCTTGGTCATCACGGTAGATAATTTTTTATTTAACTCATCTTCAAATAGAATATCTCGCTTCGTTACAATACCGACCAGTTTTCCCTCATCATCAACAATTGGCACGCCGGAGATTTCGTATTTCACCATCAAATCCTGGCAGTCTTTTATCGTATCATTTGGATGGAGGACGAAAGGCGAAAGCATCATTCCGCTTTCCGCTCTTTTTACTTTTCTTATCTCATTTGCCTGGTCTTCAATACCGAGGTTTTTATGAATAACCCCAATCCCGCCGGAGATAGCCAGGGCAATCGCCATCTTTGATTCAGTGACCGTATCCATCGCGGCACTGACTAATGGAATATAAAGGGTAATAGAACGGGAGAATTTAGTTGTCAAAGAAACATCCTTGGGCAGAACCTTTGACCGGTTAGGCACTAATAATATATCATTAAAGGTTAACCCCTCTTTTATTTTAATCTTCTTCTCTTTCATTCCCAATTTTATCTCTGGGAAATAAGCTCTTCAACCTTATCTTTAATTTCCTTAACCGCCTCTTCACTAAAACCAACTTTTTTGAGTTGAATCTTACCCCGCTGGTCAAAGATAAAAAGGGTCGGGATAGCTTCCACCTCATAATCCTTGGCCACTTTATCCTGACCAATGAGCACCGGGTAGGTTATCTTTAATTCATCCTGGGCCTTCAGGAGAGCAGTCTTTTCGTCCAGGCCAATTCCTAATACTACTACTCCCCGGTCTTTATATTTCTTGTAAATTTCATTTAAATGGGGTATTAAGAGTCGGCAGGGTGGACACCAGGTTGCCCAGAAATCAAGAATTATCACCTTTTTCTTCAATTTCGAGAGGGTGACCAGCTCTCCGGTAAGAGTGGGCAGGGTGAAATTCTTAGAAGAATCTAAACTATTTTTTACCCCACAGCTAAGAATTAGAATTAATAAGGTTAAGAATAGACTTGCCTTATTATTCATCTTCTCACCCCTTTAAGATTTTTTCAATCTTTTCTTTTAGATATTCCTTAGGACAAGCACCAATCACCTTATCAATAAGTTTTCCGTTTTGGAAGAAGAGAATTGCCGGGATACTCATTATTGAATGTCTCTCGGCTAATTCTGATTCCTGGTCAACATTTACCTTACCAATCTTTACCTTGCCTTCGTATTCCTTTGCCAGTTCTTCAATGATTGGACTCATCATCCGGCAGGGCTGACACCATTCCGCCCAGAAGTCAATCACCGCTAATGGTGAATTTATGATATTATTAAAGTTCTCTTTATTTATCTCTAATGCCATATCTATTTATAATAAAAATTTAGTAAAAGTCAACCCCAGAACCTTTTGCCGTCTGGAGACATTAGCCATTTTTGTGATTAACGGATTCTTATTTTCCCCTCTTGGGTGGTGAGGTAAGATATTTCTGCTTTTGCCTCTTCTTTTGCTGGGTCGTTAGGATAATCTTTGACAATCCTTTCGTATAGTTTTCTTGCCTTTTTATAATCGCCGAGGTTTTTATAGCAGCGTCCAGCGGAGAGCAAGGCGATTGGGGCAAAATGGGACTTTTTATAATCCTGAGCCACCTTCTGATAAAACTCAGCAGCCTTCTTTATCTCCTTTACCTCTTCATAAGAATTAGCGATACCGAATAAGGCACTGGGAGAGAGGACAGGGTCTTTCTTATTTTTGCTGTAAAAATTGGAAAATGCCCGACGGGCCTCATCATACCGTTGAGTATTAAAGTAGATATGTCCTAAATAAAATTGGGCTTTTATTCCTAACTTCTGGTTCGGGAAACGTCGGGTGAGTTCCAAAAACCTCTCCTCAGCTTGAGCAATATTCCCGGTGGTGTAGAGTCCTAAGGCCTCAGTGAAACGAACCGAGATTTCAGGATTTTCCTTAGGCTTAGAAGTAAAGACAAAGAGGAAAATGACAATTATACCGATAAGGACGCCAACCCCGAACAAGAATTTTTTTCGGTCCCGATAATAGAGCGAAAAGAAACTTGTTACATATTTCTGCAGTCTATCTTCTTTTATCTCTTTCATAACTCTATACCCCTGGTGAGAGTCGAACTCACGACCTACGGTTTAGGAAACCGTCGCTCTATCCAACTGAGCTACAGGGGCATCACTTTTTATATTTATATTATAGGTCAACAAAATGGGAAGTCAAGATTGCGGGCGTTAACAGAGATTATGTTCACTTTAGGAAGGCACTACAAGAGGCTTGTTATCGCAGCCAGACTTCCCAAAAACCTTAAAAAAAACACTTCTTTGCAGAAAAAAGCCTTGTGGGTAATGACACCAGAGGGTTATCTTAAAACAATAATGCCTGAGGTTGACCCGGATATTTCTTTATTATTCCCTCCGGTATTTTTAGCAAAATATCGGTTGCTGGGTCTTTGGGGTGTCACAATGTCTGTAAAAGTGCACTCTCCGCCCTGTTTTTAAATATGATATCTAACCCAAAGAAATCTTTTTGGTCCCTGACTTAAATAATCCTAAAAAGAGACAAAAGAAAGGACAGGATAAAGAGGCAGAAAAATGGGTTAGGGAAGGATAGACCGCTACCCTTTTGGTATAGAACCAATAAAAGATTTCCCAATAGGACTCTTTATAGAAAAGGGAATAGCATTACCAATAGCACTCCGAATAGGACAGAGAATAGAACACCTAATAGGAAGGAGAATAGAACGCTCAATAGAAAAGAGAATAGGATTACCAATAGATAAGAGAATAGAATACCGAATAGGCAAGGGTTTAGAACCAAGAATAGAACATAGAATAGGGCTTTTAATACCATACCCAATAGCACCCCCTGTAGCGCTCCCTATTTCAAAAAGAAAAATCCCCTGCGGTAAAGGGTTGGTTAGTTAAGATAAGTAACGAAGGGCTTCTCCTTCGGTATTGGTTATTTATCCATCTTCCCTTTCACCTCCCGACATTTATTATATATCCTCCTATATTATCGGCCGGGTGAGACCAAAGATGTTAGTGCGCAATTTTTCCATTACCGCTAAATTTAAGCCCCGCGCCTGCCACTTTTTCTCAATAATCCGAATCTCCTGAAAGAGGCGGTTTCCGCTATATCTCTTAACTAAGCGCCATAATGCCCGAATATAGGCGAAATAAAATGGCGAGAGGGCAACCGATACCCCAACCTCATCTAAGACTACCTTGGTTTTTTCTTCAACCTCAAAGATTTCATTAAAGTAGGCGCTCATCTGTTCAATGATTGCCTTTTGGTGTTTGGTGATTCGCTTTTCAATCACCTCTGGGTCAATTTTCGCCTCGTATCTCCGGAGGCGATTTAAGGCACCTCTAATTGGCATAATCACTCCTTATAAAATATAAGTTATTGATTTTACTTCACTTAATAAAATTAGCCTTTTTCCCATATCTAAATATAGAGTAAAAAGCAAATCAAAGTTTTTCCCTAAATTTTAATCCAAATAAAAAATTAAGGTTAGGGTGAGCCACACTGAAAATAATAAAAAACCGAAACGCGGCTCTCTTCGCAAAAAGATTATTTTGATACCCACACCACATACCTCTCTTGACATTTTTAGAAAATGTGGTATATTTAACTTAGGAGTAATGGCTGTGAGAAGATATAAGAAATGGTCGAAAGAAGAGGTGATAAAGACGATAAAGGATTTTTATCGCCGGGGTATCCCCTTAAACTTTGGTTATATCGCCAAAAAGGCTTATACTCTGGCTTATGCCGCACGGAAGTATATCGGCACCTGGCAAGAGGCGGTTGAAGCCGCAGGGATCCCCTATGAGAAGGTGCGAAAGAAGAATATCTGGAAGAAAGAGAATATCCGGCAAGAGATAAAGAGACTCGCCCAGCAGAAGAAGCCTTTAAATATTTCTTATGCCGAAAAACATTATGGCGGCTTGGTTGGGGCAGCCGCCTCTCATTTTGGCTCTTGGAAGAATGCGATTATTGCCGCTGGTCTTGATTACTCCAAGATAAAAAAGCAACGCGAATGGTCAAGAGAGGAAGTGATTAAAGAAATAAAAATTCTTCACAAAAAAGGTGTAAACCTCACCACAACCCGCGCGGTGCGAAAAATCTTCCGTCCCCTTCATGCCGCAGCGATTCGCTACTTCCGCTCTTGGGAAAAAGCAGTCCGGGCAAGCGGAATAATCCGGGAATGAGTTGCGGATTTAAAAGATAAACATAGAAGAAATCACCTCTTTTTCCGATAGACTTAATAGAGTAACTTTTCGTTCGCTTAGATAATGCGGATATTAGTCGTAGGCAATGGTGGTCGAGAACACTCACTAATTTACTCCCTTTCCCTTCATCCCAAGGTAGAGCTCTTTGCCTGCCCGGGCAACGGTGGGATAGCAACGATTGCCCAGTGTTATCCCATTCCGGCAAATGATATAAATTCCCTCTTAAAATTTGCCAAAGAGAAGAGAATTGATTTGACGGTTGTCGGACCAGAATTACCGCTTGCCTTAGGGATTGTTGATGCCTTTGAAAAGGAGGAACTTTTAATCTTTGGACCAAATAAAAATGCCGCTCGGTTAGAAGCCGATAAGGAATTTGCCCGGGAATTTATGAAGAGGTATAATATACCATCTCCTGAGTTCTTGATTGCGGATTGCCCAGAATTGGCAAAGAAATATGCGGAAGGATTTTTTACCAAAAGCCCTTATTCGGCCTGTGTGATTAAGGCAAGTGGTCTGGCCTTTGGTAAAGGGGCATTTGTCTTAAATTCCCTGAGTGATATAGAAAAGACGATTGACGATTTAATCGTCAAAAAGGTCTTAGGTCCGGCCGGTGAAAAATTAGTGATTGAAGAATTTCTTTTAGGTGAGGAGGCATCGCTTATCGCCTTCACCGATAGTGAAACAATCCTTCCCTGCCTTCCTTCCCAGGACCATAAACGACTCTACGATAATGACCAAGGACCAAATACCGGGGGAATGGGTGCCTATGCCCCAGCACCATTAGTTAATGAAGAGATAAGAAAAAAAGCACATGAAGAGATCTTCCTTCGGTTTCTTAAAGGATTAAAAGAAGAAGGGATTATTTATAAAGGAATCATCTATGCTGGAATCATTGTCTCGGATAACCAACCCTATGTCTTGGAGTTTAATTGCCGTTTTGGAGACCCGGAGACCCAGGCAATTTTGCCTTTATTAAAAACAGACCTATTAGAAATCTGCCTTCGGACAATTGAAGGGAATCTTAAAGGAGTGAAACTCTCTTGGGAGGAGGGATATGCCTTAAATGTTGTCCTGGCGGCAAAGGGTTATCCCGGTCATTACGAAAAGGGGAAATTGATAAAACTGCCGGAGAAATATGATAATGCGCTAATCTTTCACTCCGGGACCGAAAGGAGGGATAATCAATTCTATACCGCTGGCGGAAGGGTTCTCTCGGTTACTGGTCTTGGAAAGACCCTGGTTCAGGCGAAAGAGAACGCCTATAAGGTTGCAGATAAAATTGAGTTTGAGAAAAAACATCTGAGAAGGGATATTGGGGATAAAGGGATAAAAAGGTTATATGCGAATAAAATGGCAGGATAACCCGAAGGTGATTAAAAAAATTAGAGAAGCAATGAAGACATCGGTGGTCATCTTTCCTTACCGTCGGACGAAAGTCTTCTTTTGGCCAATGAAAGAGAAGTCACCTCTCCCCTATCGCCTCTTTTTCTCGCCCGAAGAGATAAAGGAGAGGCTGGTGGCGCTTCCGGAGGTAAATTTCAATCTACTTTCTCAAATCTTAGAAAAACTCTTTCCCGCTTCCCTCATCTTTCGGACGGGCGACAAAGAATACTCTACCCTCCTCTCGGAAACACTTCTTACTCAGTTATTTACGCCCGGGGAAGAGATTTATTTTTCCGAGTGGGAAGGAGATGAAGAATTTCCGACGGGGAAAATTGAAGTAGAACCGGCTGAAGGGCGAGTTTTCAATCGTCCCTTCACCGTCCTTGATATTCGGAAAAACCCCTTCGTTTTAGAAAAAAAAGGTGAGGTGGGAATTTATGATATTGAAGAGGTGATTGGGGAAAAGATAAAACTCGCTCCTTCCCTCTTCTTTTCGGTATTATTGGTCTGCACCGGCAACACCTGTCGTAGTCCAATGGCTAAGGGGATATTAGAGACGATGCTAAAAGATTCTCGGGTCTTTATCTATTCGGCCGGGACAGACGGCTTAAGAAATTCCCCGGCCTCGGCTAGCGCCGTTCAAGTTGTCACTAAATTGGGTGGTAATATATCCCGTCATCTCTCCCAACCTTTAACCTCCGAGATGATTGAAAATGCTGACTTAATCCTGGTGATGGAAAAACGACATATGATTAGAATAATTGATATGGTGCCGGAAGCAAAAAATAAGACATTTATCCTCTCGGCCTATCCGGAAAGGGAAGGCAATGATATTATTGACCCGATTGGTCTTTCTTATGAGACATTTTGGGAGATTGGTCGAGAGATGAAAATATATCTGGAAAGGATTGCCCAAGATATAAGAGAGAGGTTATTATGACACAATTTTTAACCGAGGAACAGAAGATGATAAAAGAACTGGCAAGAAAGATTGCCGAAGATAAGGTAAAACCGGTCCGCCAGAAATTGGACGAAACCGGTGAATATCCCTATGAAATAATGAAAGAATTTGCCAAGGCCGACCTCTTTCGGATTTATATCCCCACCGAATATGAAGGAATGGGCGGCGGTGTCTTTGAGATGTGCCTGGCGGTAGAAGAAATCTCTCGCATCTGCGGCGGGGTTGGGGTCTCCTATGCCGCTTGTGGTCTTGCCGCATTTCCCATTATTCTTTTCGGTTCCGAGGAGCAGAAGCAAAAATATTTGCCCCGGATTGCTAATGGGGAAATTTGTGCCTTTGCCTTAACCGAGGCTCAGGCCGGCTCAGATGCCAGTAATGTTCAGACGACGGCGCAGCGGGGGGAAAAGGATTATATTCTGAATGGGACAAAACAATTTATCACTAACGGTGGCGTCGCTAACATCTATGTGGTAATCGCCGCCACGGACAAGAGACGCGGGGCAAGAGGACTTTCCGCTTTCATCGTGGAAAAAGGAACACCGGGTTTTAATTTCGGTAAAGAAGAGGATAAGATGGGAATAAGGTGTTCTAAAACCAGCGAGTTAATTTTTCAAGATTGCCCGGTTCCCGAAGAAAACCTTTTGGGTAAGGAGGGGATGGGATTTATTATTACAATGCGCACCTTTGATAAAACCCGACCCGGGGTCGGCGCCCAAGCGGTTGGTATCGCGCAAGGTGCCTTGGAGGAGGCGCTGGCTTATGCGAAAAGTCGGATACAATTTGGACAACCAATCGCCTCCTTCCAAACGATTCAGAATTATCTGTCCGATATGGCTACCGAGATTGAAGCAGCACGGCAACTTGTTTACTATGCCGCGAAGGTCTGTGATTCTGGTGCCAAAAATATCTCCGCCCTCGCCTCAATGGCGAAACTATTCGCCTCGGATGTGGCAATGCGCACAACAATCAAGGCGGTGCAGATTTTTGGTGGCTACGGATATATGAAAGACTACCCAGTAGAGAAGATGATGCGCGATGCCAAGATTACCCAAATCTATGAGGGAACGAATGAAATCCAACGGTTGGTTATCGCCTCGGAACTATTAAAGGGAACCGCTACGCCAATCTTCTGAACCCTTGCTTTTTCTTTCTTGCTTTTTAATAATTCTTTCGGGTTACTTTGGACATCCTTATGCCCGGAAGGAAAGGTGCGAAAGAATTTTAAGGGAATCTCCCAATAATCCCAAAATCCTTGCCGAATTAGGAATCGCTCATTACAAACTACGAAATTTTAGTAAGGCAAAAGAATTCTTAGAGAAATCGTTAACCATCTCCCCTACCTCGGAGACAAGACTATGGTATTATCGGACAAGGGCAAAATTGACGGAAAAAGACGAAAGAGAAAAAAAGAGGCTAAAAGCCGAGACAAAAAAATTAATTAAAGAAGAAACTGAGGAAAATCTAACAATCGCCTATGAGGTATTCTCCTTAATTGATACCAATGAGGCAAAATTGGTGGAAAAAGAGATTCTGGCAAAATTCCCGGAGAGTAAAATCGGCTATTTAATCATTGGGCATAATATCTTTTACGATAGCCTCTATTCAATCTGGACCGATGATACCGCAAAGGTGAAATACTTAACCCGTTTCTTAGAAAGGTATCCGAAAACCGAATGGCGCTTTACCGCCTATCAGTTCCTTTTAAGTTCTTTATTCAATTTGAAAGATTTCCCTTCCTTGATTACTAATCTCGAAAAGATGTTAGAAGAAGATTCTTTAAATCCTCTTGCTTATAATCTGGCTTCTCATCTCCTATTAAGAAGTGAGACCTTAACCACCAAAGCCCGGGAATACGCCCGAAAGGCAAAGGAATTATTTCCGAAATTTAATGGATTTTTTAATCTTCCGGAGGCCCAGTGGCAATTACAAAGACCCCGCATCCTACCCGATGCCTATTTCAATTATGCCCGTGCCTTATTTAAATTGGGTGATTTGGACTCAGCGGAATTCTATTCCCAATGCGCCATTCCGGAGGCAAACTTTGACTTGGACAATGATGCGACGAAGTCTTCCTACTATTATCTTTTGGGTCAGATTAAAGAAAAGAGGGGGCAATTAAAAGAGGCGATTAAATTTTATCTCTCTTCTCTGATTGAAGGGGATGTCAATAATTTCTGGTCAAGAAAATCCGATTCCGCACTCAAACGTCTCTTTAAAGATACAAGCAAAATATTACCAACCGCCCGAAAAATCTTTGGCTACCAAGGTCCGGTATTTGTTGATGTGACCGAAAAGGTGGGCTTAAAAGACCGGAAGGAAACAAGGGTCGCCTTTGGTGATTTTGACAACGATGGCTACGAAGACCTACTCTTGAATGGGACTAAACTATTTAAGAATCAAAAAGGGGAAAGGTTTTTAGAGATTACCGACAGAGCCGGATTGGGTAAGGCTTCCGCCAGTGGTGGATTATTCACTGATTTCAATAACGACGGTTTTCTTGATATAATTGCCGGTGGTGCGGAAGACAGGATATTTAAGAATAATGGTGATTTAACCTTTACCGAGATTTTTCAGTTTCCCGATAAATCCCCAACCGAAGGGATTGGGGTGGCGGATTATAATGGCGACGGATTTCTGGACATCTATTTTGCGAACTATGAGGATTGGGCAACTCGTAAGTATTTTCCGGATTTTCTCTATAAAAATAATGGTAATCTCACATTCAGCAATGTCACGGAAGACGCCGGCATCATCCCCCCTTTCCGGGAGGACCGAGCCGGAAGAGGGGTTAACTGGGGCGATTATAATGAAGATGGCTTAATTGATATCTATGTCTCAAATTATCGCTTACAGGAGAATTTCCTCTGGCAAAATTTAGGCAACGGCCGGTTTCTTAATCTCGCTCCCACTTTGGGCGTCGCCGGCGATGAGACCTTAAATTACTACGGTCACACCATTGGTTCGGAATGGGCGGATTATGACAATGATGGCGATTTTGACTTGCTTACCAGTAATTTAGCCCATCCCCGATATATTGAATTTTCTAACCGGACAAAGTTATACGAAAATCAAGGACCGCCCGATTACTATTTTATTGATAAGCGAAAAGAGCGTGGAATAAAATACGAAGAGACCCATTCGGAGCCAGCCTTTGGTGATTTTGACAATGATGGCGACTTAGACCTTTATTTGACATCAGTCTATGAAAACCGAAGGAGTTTCTTATACGAAAATGATGGAAAAGGTAATTTTCGGGATATAACCTACTTGAGTGGCACAAGGGTATTTAATGGCTGGGGTTGTGCCTTTGCGGATTTTGACAACGATGGCGATTTAGACCTAATTGTTGGTTCCGCCTCCGGATTAAAATTCCTCCAAAACCAGACTAAAAATCAAGGTAACTATCTAAAAGTGAAATTAGTTGGTAAGGAATCAAATAAGACGGGCATCGGGGCAAAAATCACCGCTTACTACGCAAATAAGATAATGACCCGCCAGATTGAAGGTGGCAAGGGGACAACCAACCAGAATTCCCTAATTTGTCACTTCGGCTTCGGTAAATACAAAGGACCGGTTTTTTTAGAAATAAGATTTCCTTTGGGAAAGAAAAAGATTTTAGAGAAGGTAAGATTAAATCAACTTTTAACGATTGAAGAATAGGATTTTTAGTAAAAGACTGAGTAAGGTGCCAAGTAGCAGGCAGGGTGAGGCATAAAATTAAAGAGAGTGCAATCCGACAAGTTCAACCTTGATTGGTCGGCGGGGTACTACTCCTATGGAAGGTTAAACTTTTCCAGAGTTTCTGACACTTCTTTTTCAATTGGGATAAACTGCCACGATTGGCAATTATGAAATCGGCTCGTTTCCTTGCCTCCTTTTCCGGCATCTGCAGGGCGAGTCGTTTTTCAATATCCGGATATTTATTTTTTACGCGCTTTAATCTTAATTTGTCGGATGCAGTAACTAATATTGAATAGTCAACAATTCTTATCAAATCACATTCAAAGAGAAGTGGGGCTTCAATTACCGCAACCCCTTTTCCTTGGGTTCGTTTTATAATCTCTCTAATGATCAAAGGATGGGTTATTGAATTAAGTTTTTTTTGATGCGCTTTATTCTGAAAGGCAACTTCCGCCAATTTCTTCCGGTCAATTTTGCCTTTTGGACTTAAAATTTTCGGGCCGAAAACTCGGATTAGTTGCTCAGCGACCGTTTTATTGTCCAGAATTTTATGACCAATTACATCGGCGTTAATATATTTAGCGCCGAGGTCATTAAAAATTTTGGCAACGGTTGTCTTGCCCGAACCGATATTTCCGCCAATCCCAATTCTTATCATATCTAATCTCTTTACGGAGGCGGTCTAAGAAATTAACATAACCCCGCACCCGGAGATGATACCGACCGGTCGCCTCACGGAGACTTAAGACATTACCAAATTTATAAATCTTTGCCAGTATATCACCCCAGGCAATCGGGATGGTAAATGTCCTGGTAGCAATAAATGGTCGCATACACCTTTTTATCTCTTTAAGCAAATCATCCAGGCCTTCGCCGGTGCGGGCGGAGATGAAGATACCTTCGGGAAAGTCCCGCCGCGCGCGCTGGATGATATGTTTTTCAAAGGCGATATCTATTTTATTAAAGACCCGAACGATTTTCGGCATCTCTTGATATTCAGATATTGCCCCGATTTCTTTCAGTGTCTTTTCGACAACTTGAATCTTTTCACTGTAATCATTATTCGTCGCATCAATTATGTGGAGAATGAGGTCGGATTCTTTTATCTCATCAAGTGTTGCCTTAAAGGAGGCGATGAGTTGCGGTGGTAAGTCCTTAATAAACCCGATGGTGTCAGTAATTAAGACCTTAATATTCTTTTCAATCTCTAATGGCTTGGTCTTTGGGTCAAGGGTGGAAAAGAGTTCGGGTGCCACTTTAACCCCGGCATTGGTAAGTTTATTAAGAAGGGTTGACTTTCCGGCATTAGTATAACCGGCGAGTGAGATGCGAAATAGTTCACCCCGTCCCTTTCTCTGCACCTTCCTCTCCTTATCAATTTCTTTCAGGAAACTTTTAAGAGTTGAAATACGCTCTTTAATCCGGCGCCGGTCTTCTTCTAATTTCTTTTCACCCGGTCCCCGTGTTCCAATGCCACCGCCCAGGCGGGAAAGGGCAATCCCTTTACCGGTCAGCATCGTCAGACGATATTCTAATTGGGCCAATTCTACCTGGAGCGCCGCCTCCGCGGTTCGGGCATGGAGAGCAAAGATATCAAGGATTAATGCCCGGCGGTCAATGACACCGACCCCGGTCGCTTGACTAATATTTCTCATCTGCGAAGGACTAAGCACATCATCAAATATCAAAAGGTCACAGCCATACCTTTGGGATAAGTGGCGCAACTCCTCAATCTTTCCCTTTCCCAAAAAAGTGCGGGGTGAAGGTTTCTCTCTTATCTGGATGAATTTCCCGACAACCTCACCACCAGCGGTTTTAGTCAATGCCTCTAACTCGGCCAGGGAATCTATCTTTTGCCACCGCTCCTTGGGACTTCTGGCTAAACCAACTAAGATTACCCTTTCCATCAGGTTATTTTAATATATAGATTAGTCTCTGGAATATGGTTATTATATTACCGATGAGAATGATTAAGAGGAAATAAGGAAAATATCGGGGGAAAAATAGAGAACCGATAACCAGAAAGAAAAAACGGACCGGTCTTTCAAAAAGCCCAATTCGGCATTCCCTTCCGATACCTTCGGCTCGGGCCCGGACATAACTGACAAAAAGGGAGGTGAAGAGGGTAAGAATGGTTAAAATCAGTAAGGCAGGGTGGGGTCTTGGGTAAAGATAGTGTCCAAAGAGACCAAAGAATGTTAGAAATTCTACTAACCGGTCAGTTACCGAATCTAAAAAGGCACCTTGGGGTGAAACGGAATTTTTCTGCCGCGCTAACTCGCCATCCATTGTATCCAAAAGACTGATGATAATCAAGATAATGCCGCCCCAGAAAAATCTACCCTGCCAAAAGAAAAAAAATCCAATAAAGGCAAAAAGGATGCCGAGCAAGGTAATAAAGTTCGGAGAGAGATTCAGAGTGAGGAGGAGATTTATTATTGGCTGAAGTAGTTTCCGTAATTTTTTCTTTGTCGCTTCCTTCATTTAACTACCACCACTTTTGAATTTTCTCTTTTTCCCTTCTAAGATGATAACAATTTCGCCCTTTATTCTATTTCTTTCTTCTAATTTCTTAATCACCTCGGAAACCTTTCCCCGGATGACCTCTTCAAACTTCTTGGTCAATTCCCGACCGACAACGCATTCCCGCTCACCAAATATCTCCAAAATGAGTTTGAGGGTCGCGAGGACCCGGGTTGGTGCTTCATAGAAGACCATCGTCCGTTCTTCATTAACTAAGGAGAGTAGTTTCTTTTTTTTCCGTCCGCTCCGGTGGGCGAGGAAACCTTCATAGACAAATCGGTCACAGGGCAATCCAGAAACAACCAGAGCGGTGATAATTGCCGAAGGTCCAGGAATCGGGATTAAATTTATCTTCTCTCGCACACATTCCCTTATTAGATAAAAACCTGGGTCAGATATTCCGGGTGTCCCAGAATCGGAAACCAAAGCCGCACTCCTCCCTTCTTTTAGAAGGTTAATAATCTCTGGGGTGCGGGTTGATTTATTATAGTCATGGTAAGAGAGGAGTTTCTTATAGCCAATATTATAGTGCTGGAGAAGGAGTGAAGTCCTTCGGGTATCTTCACAGACAATCAAATCACAATTTTTTAATACGGCCAACGCCCGCAAGGTTATATCGGAAAGATTACCAATTGGTGTGGCAACGATATAGAGACCGGGTGCCAATTTGGTCTCTTCTATCTCTTCCATCGGTTCCTTAAATATCTTAGCCCTTCTCCGACAACATAGAATGAACCGGTGAGCACGACAATCTCTTCCTTTTGTCGGGCAAGTGATAACTTTATTGCCTGAGAGACTGGTTTCTTTGCCTCATACGGCAAATTAATGTTTTGGGCATGGGCGACCAGAATATCCAAATCCAAGGCCCGGGGATGTTTTGCCTGAGTAAGGATAAAATAATTACCCACCTCGGAAAGAATTTTTAACATCTCCTCTACTTTCTTATCCTTAGCTACCCCCAGGACAAAGATGGCTCGTTTTTTAAATATCTTTTCAATCACATTCTTTAAGGCGAAACAGGAATCAGGGTTGTGCGCCACATCAATCATAAATAAGGGTCTTTTTGAGATTAATTCACAGCGAGCCGGAACCCAAGTATTCGCCAGTCCTTTTCTAATTCCTTCCCAGGTAATCCGGGGTTCCTCTTTCTTTATTTCCAGAAGAGAAGTGATTGCCAGTTCGGTGTTTTCTATCTGGTGTTCCCCCATCAGAGGTAAGAAGAAAGGGAGAGAGTTTCCCTTCACCTTAAAATAACTTCCTCTTTTATCTAACCGGATACTATTAGAGTTTATCAAACCTCTCACGACCAATCTACTTTCTTTTGCCTCGGCGGTTTCTTTTATCAAAGATAAAACCTCGGGCAGTTGATGGAATGTGACAACCGTGCTTTGGGGATGGATTACCCCGGCTTTCTCGCGGGCGATTGAGAGAAGGTCTTCCCCCAACAACTCCGTGTGGTCAAAACCAATCCGGGTAATGACTGAAATACGAGGTGAAACAACATTGGTCGCATCCAGCCGCCCACCAAGTCCTACTTCTAAAACATTATATTCACATCCTTCTCTTAGAAAATAACGAAAGGCGAGGGCGGTCAAAACCTCAAAAAATGTTGGTTTATGTTTCTTAATTAATGGCAAAAGGTCAGTGAAGAGATGGGCAAAATCTTTTTCGGAAATCATCCGTCCATCAATCTTTATCCGCTCGCGCCAGGAAAGGAGATGGGGAGAAGTAAAAAGACCAGTCTTTATCCCACAGACCGAAAGACTGGTGGCAATCATTGTTGAAGTTGAACCTTTACCCTTTGTCCCGGCAATCAGAATCACATTTTTCAATTCCTTTTCCGGATTAGAAATCTCGGTCAGGAAATCTTTGAACCGAACCAATTTGAAATCCTGATATTTCGCCTTGTCCCGTTCGTAATTGATGAGGGAATAAAGAATATTACAGGCTTCCTGATATTTCATCCCGGAAATATCCGGGCCCGACCGGATTTGAACCGGCGGTCTTCGCCGTGACAGGGCGACGTGTTAAACCAGGCTACACTACGGGCCCTTTCTATTATCCTACCAATAATTTGGGAAATGTCAATAAAAAGAAAAGATAATACAACGAAAGACCCCAAGAGACCTAAGGAAAATCTTTTCGTCATTATTGACAATCCAGTGATTATCACTAAAATGTAATTCTAAATATGGCTATAAGCAAGACAAAGATTTAAAAGGAAAAGAACAATGTTAGATAAGAAAGCCGATTTAACCGGACCAGGGGTTGGCAATTATGAAGGGGGCGAAATATCTTTATGTTGAAATGAAGGCACACGCCAAAGTCGGAATTACTTACCAGCCCTTTAAGATAATAATATTATTTTGCATCTTCTTCCCCTTTATTGGCATTTCCCACCTGGTTAATGCCCTCCCGGTCAAATTTCCCCAGAAGGAAATAGACCGTCTCTCTGGTTATGTTTATTCCATTCTTAAAAGTGGCGAACCACAAATCCCGGTAATGAATGGTTTAGGGACTTCCTTAAATGCCATCCGAAAAGGTGCCCCGACATCTTATCCAAAGGGAATTAAAATGGAAAACCTTGATACCCTGATTATTGGTGATACCCCGGGTGAGAGCTTAACGGTCACAGGCATTTGGTTTCATAACGGTCCAATTTTTGTCCTCGGCGACGGCGTTCTGCGATTCCGCCGGGCACAGGCAACAAATATTGGGAATTTGTATATCTTGGGCCGGGGAAAGGTCCTCGTTGATTCCTCCCGCCTCTCTTTTCCCCAACAATACTGGTATGAAAGGGCACTGGTAATAACCGAGAACGGTTTTTTCTCTCTCTGTTCCTGCACAACAAATTTCGGCGGCTATCCCTATAACCTCGTCCTTGGCAATTCGGGCTATGTCGAAATGAAAAATGTCTACCACCAAGATTTTACTACTGGTGTCGTCAGCGGAAAATCATCCCTTATTATAAATAAAGCCAACCTCACCGGTGAATATATAATGACAGACAGCGCCACCGCTCATTTCAAAAATACCACCTTTCTCCTTATCTGGCATCATCTTCCTTCTTCGGCCGTTATCAACTTCACCTTCCCGAGCGGTGACACAGTCTATTCCTACCGATTCAACGAAAGTGTGCCGGGTGTTGATGGCATCAAATATCGGATTACCGTTGATTCCAGTTACGAAGTGATGTGGGGAATGATGCCGAGCAAAGGTTCCAATGTGCGGATTTCTAACTCCCGTATCCGCAGTATCGGTGTCTGGTTTGAGGGTCGGGATACGATGAATGTCTCGGGACTGGTCAATAATATCAATTATACTGATTTTACTGCCCCGCTTTCCGATAGAACCCTTCGCCTTATCAATACCTTTGTTCAGACCTGGAGTCTGTATCCATTCGATATGGTAAACCTAAATGTGAGCGGTTGTATTCTTGGAGAAGTTCTTACCCAAAAGCGCTCTTTCGTCATCCTTTCTAATTATTTTTTGGATGGAAGCGGCGGTTATCTTGGTGCCACTGATACATCGGTAATTATCTCATTCTTATCGGCGATTACGAGCAATATCCGAAGCGAACGCTATGCCCTTTTAATCCTGGGATATTCCGCTGTCCCTTGGGGTCAGGCAATAGCGATTGGCAATTCCCAACTCATTGTTGTGCAGAGCAGTCTTCCCGAAGACCCAATTCCCTTGGAAGGTTCGGTTGCCTGGTTTGGCAATATCGCTGGACCTTCCCACGGTGCTGTCGGCGATGTCATTCCCATTACCGGCTCCGCCTGGATTGACCGAGGTCCCCAGCATAATATAATAGATTTTCGGACTTATCAGATGTTTTATCAAAGAGCGAACGATACCATCTGGCGACAAATTACATCACCTTGTTCGATTGAGGTCCGAAATGATACCCTGGCCTTCTGGAATACCCGAGGGTTGGAACCGGGCAACTATATTCTCCGTTTAGTTCTAAAAAATAATTTTGGGGACAGTGTTGATGCAATGAAAAGCGTAACCCTGCGGGCGGTTGGCGCAACAGAAATTTACCCGGATATTCCGTTTAATCTTTCGGCTCGTCCTCATTCAGGAGGAATTTTAATTGACCTTATCCTCAAAACTCCGGATTTCATCTCAATCACCGCTTCGGATATTCTGGGCCGGGAAGTAAAGAAAATCTTCGCCGGGAAGATTGGCGTCGGTCAACATCAATTCACCTGGTGCCCGCCGACATCCGGGATATATTTTATCCATCTAAACTCTAAACCAACCAAGCGCATTTTATGGATAAAGAGATAAGAAGATGGATAAAACCCTTACGGATTAACTCCAGTAGGGAGGATAGCGTTAAGATGACCGCCTCGCAAGGCTCTACGGAGTAGATGGGGTTAAGTCGTAAGACCTTTTGCCTGACAAATCTTTATTTTTATTGGTAAATTATGAACTACGAAGCAGAGAAAAACGATATATCTCATTCTGTGGCTCCTACTACCACACCGGTGATTGATTCACTGAGAAGATAAGAAAGACCTCATTGGTCAAGAGATAAACCGATGGACTATAATGGATAGTAATTAGTGCTCCGTTATAGTTGACCTTCTTTGGAGGAACTATGGATTGGAAAAATTTCATTTTAGTCTTCTTTGCTTTATTCTTAGCTGAGTTAGGCGATAAGACACAATTAGCAGTGATTGGTTTCACCACCGCCCAGAAATCGCCGCTTCTGGTCTTCTTCGCCTCTTCCCTGGCTCTGGTCTTGACAACATTCCTGGCCGTCATCTTTGGTTCTACCCTCTTGAAGATTATACCAATAAAGATAATCCATCTTACCGCTGGTCTCCTTCTTTTAAGTGCGGGGATTTTTACCCTCATCCAATGCCTAAGGGGTTAAAAAAAATAAGGTAGCAAAAAGAGACAAAGCATATTCTTAAATCTGGACATTAGACCGTGAAGATAAAGGTAAGAGTAAATGATTTTTATGTTGAGGAGAGAATTAACCTCGCTCCCCAGAAAAAAGGTAAATTTGCTCTCTATCGTCTGGAAAAGAGATTCTGGAATACATTGGACCTACTCCGTTATCTTCAGAGGCGATATAAATTCCAGCGCTTCCAAAGATTGGGTTTAAAAGACCGTTATTCCCATTCTATTCAATATCTCGCCAATCCTCTGGTATTTAAAGAGCCAATCACTGAGAAGAACTTCTCTCTCCAATTCTTAGGATTTATTGATAAACCGCTAAGAAACGAAAATCTCTTAGGCAACTCCTTTAAGATTACCCTACGGGATTTACCAAAAGCGGAAGGAGAAAGACTAATCAGGAATTTTGCCGAGATAAAAAAAGACGGCTTCCCCAACTTTTATGATGAACAGCGGATGGGACAGGCAAGACATAAAGAAGGATTTTTGGTAAAAAGTCTAATCTTCAAGCACTATGAGGATGCCTTGAAATTATACTTAGCCACTCCTTCCCCTTACGATGAGTCCCGGGTGAGAAAATTCAAGAGATTCTTGAAGGAAAACTGGGGAAAATGGGAAGAAGGGTTGTCTCTATCACCCCAAGAATATAAACCAGTTCTCAAACACCTCAGTGAAAGAAAAAGGGATTTCAAGGGAGCGGTGAAGAAAATCCCCCGGGATTTATTGGAACTCTTTATCAATGCCTACCAGGCGTATATCTGGAATGAGACCTTAAACTTATTTTTGAAAAATTTAGGATTGGATTTATATCCTCTCCCCTATCGCTTCGGCGAACTTCTTTTTTATCGTCACTTACCGGAAAAATCGAGGGCTTATCTGCTGAATTGTTCAATACCTTCACCAGCACCAAAATCGCAATTTCCCCCAGAAGTAAGACTAATTATGGAGGATGTCCTGAAAAGGGAAGATTTAACAATTGATAAATTGAAGTTAAGACTAAAATTAAGGGGGATCTATTTTAAGCCATTTGAGCGAAAGGCTATCTGCCTGCCTTCGGAGATGGCAATAAGCGAATTGAAAGAAGACGAGTTATATTCAAATAAATTTAAGTTAGAGGTAAGTTTCTTTTTACCTCCGGGCTCCTACGCGACCGTCCTTATAAAGCGATTAACCTTCTAACTACTCAATCAGCGTCAATTTATAAGGGGATATTCCCTTACCCTTCCTCATTCTTAGGAAATAGACCCCGGGTCTTTTCCTTCCCTGCTCATCCCTTCCATCCCAGATGATAGAATTCTTTTCCGTTGAGAATTCTTTAACTAAACGCCCGTCCGAGGAAAATAAGGCAAGAGTGAAGGGCTCTCTTTTATTCCCTTGGTAATAGATTGTCGTCCATTTCCGGAAAGGATTAGGTTGAACCGAAAGTGAAGCGAAGGAATTGGCAGTTGGTTTTTCCGCAATAAAAGTATACGGAGTATCGGGTTGGGCAAAGGTCGCTAAGGTGGCCACCATCGCCTTCACCACCTTACAGAAATATACCGTATCAAAAGATGATGCCGTGATGCGGTCCTGGGTTGAGTGATAATAGGGGCAGAAATCGTCTTCAAAGATATGAACCGCATTATAACCCCGAGAATAATAAGAGTAATGGTCGGAATTTGCCGACATTGATGTGCTTCTTCGCACCTTGAGACCGATGTCATATCGTTCATTGACCGCAAAGAAGGTATCGCCGATTGCTCGGGAAGTAGCGCGGGTGCCGGTATAAACCCTTACTGAATCGTTATCGGTCATTTCCGTAGCAATCATATCGGCATTCAGCACTCCCTTAATTGAATCGCCTCTTGACTGAGCCAATGCGGCATGGGCATCACTGCCATATAATCCTACCTCTTCGGCATTCCAGGCGATGAATCGGATTGTGTATTTCCAGCGATAAGGGCTCATATATTTTGCTGCAATGATTGCCGCAACTGTGCCGGAGGCATTGTCATCCGCCCCTGGGGCATAGGTAGAAGGTGACTCCGATGTGGCATCGCAATGACCGCCAATTATAAAATATTTCTCAGGATAGGTTGTCCCAACTTTTGTCCCAATGACATTGCTGTCATTGTAGGAACTTCGGGTAAAGCCGTGAAAACTCACGGAATCTAAGTTGTAACTTTGGAATTTTTCATAGATGTACCAAATTCCTGAGGAGTTTTTGGGTGCGGTTACATACCTAGTCCGAATTGTATCCAAACGACCGCGCACGGTTACCGGCACCTCGCCCGATAATTCCCTTACCAACTGCGCCAACTCGGTTGGTGTTATTCGGTTAATGATTTCCCGAATGATTGAATCCTCCATCCGACCTTGCTCAATCTCCTCGGGCTCTTTCATTGCCTCTTCTACTGGGAGAATAACCGGTAAAAGCGAGACGTGGGCAATCTCAAAACCTAAATGAAGGATGGAAAGAATCTTCTCTTCTCTTGCCCGGACAAAAAAGGCATCACCATCTTCGGCTAAAATCTCACCCTGTTGGGCAAGAATCGCTCGGGCATCAGTATGCCTTAAATAAGGAGAGTGATAGACGATATAGAAGAGT
>Ga0209102_1000393_pt1 | contig 29588 bp, 28 predicted proteins | sample ConPoolayeHmetaG_FD_185483 | JGI IMG/M metagenome (GOLD analysis project Ga0209102, IMG submission 185483) | Hot spring microbial mat communities from California, USA to study Microbial Dark Matter (Phase II) - Cone Pool mat layer H metaG... ...
CCAAGAAGCTCTTTGATATAATTAGTCATAGGGCTAATCCTCCTTTTAAGTCTTTCATTCAAGTTAAAAATTATATTAGGGGTTAGCCCAGACTTCAAGCCTTCTTCCCAAAAAGTAGTAAAGAGCCTATTTTAATAATATCGACATCTGTCAATAGTCTTATTCATTTGGCTATAATGACCCTGAACGGTCTGGAGGCGGGAGAGAAACTATTAACCAGATTAATATTAGTGTGGCTAATATTTTAAGAGAAGCACTTTTTCATTTAAGTTCATTTAAGTCTTTGATTTAACATAATTTACGGAATTTTTGATGAAAGATAGAAATTACCCTCCTGTCAATTACCCGAACAATAGTTCTATAACAATAGTTATAGTTTTCAAAGCCCGATTTTTACCCCTAAGTCTTCAGTTTTACGCAACTTATTGGATTTTTCATTATTTATAGGGGGTAGCCCTCTGGGTCGCCCTCTTGGTCTATTTTTTAACCTAATTCTTTACCTAACCCAAAGTCTAATTGAGTGTCTAATTCCAAGTCTAATTCTCTGGTTAACCGAAAGGCTAAATGAGTGTCTAATTGTCAGGGTAGTTCTCTAAGTAGTGGAGCAAGTATCTCTCGGGCTAATTCTCTATCTAATTCTCGGCCTAATTGAGAACCTAATTCCCAACCTAATTTCCCATAGCCTCTTTGGACAACCAAGCAGGGATTCTTCGCTTCCCACCAGAATGAGAGAGGGCAGTTGACCACTTGAGGCAAAGCCGAATTGCCTCTTCTATTCCCTTAGAAGAGGCAATCCCTTTGCCGGCGATGTCAAAGGCTGTGCCGTGTAAAGGTGAGGTGCGAATAAAGGGAAGACCTAAGGTGGTATTTATTCCCTTCCCCTTAGAGATAGTCTTTGCGATTATCATCCCCTGGTCGTGATAGGGTGAGATAAAACCATTGTATTTCTTATAGAACCAAAGAAAGGAATCAGCCGGCAGGGGACCTTCAATTCTTATTTTCAGGGCATTTAATTTCTTTATCCCCTCTTTCATCCTCGCCTCTTCGCCCAAAGAGAACTCATCACTGTGAGGATTTAAAGAAAAGACCCCAATTCTGGGAGATTTGACTCCTTCAAATCGGGAAAGGAAGTCATAAAAGAGTAATCCCTTTTCAATCACCGCATCCGCATTAATAAAGGAGGAGACTCTTCGCATCGGTGTGTGCAAGGTGAGAAAGGTAATCTTTATATCTTTATCGTAGGCTAAAAGGGAATAATTTTTTATATTAAACTCTCTTGCCAAGAATTCGGTCTGGCCCGGAAACTTAAAGCCGGCATTCCAGATATTTTCCTTGCAAATCGGTGCGGTAACCATTCCCTCTGCCTCGCCTCTCTTTACCAAATCCACCGCCAATTTTAGACTCTCCAAGGCAAATCTTGCAGTCTTTTCATCTGGTTTCCCAAAAGAGAAATCGCATTTATCAACCACTTCTAAGAGATAAGGGGAGTAGTCAAATGATATTTTCAATTTGCGGTATATCTTTTCTAAGACATATCGGTTACCGATAATCTTCACTTTATCGGGTGAGAATTTTTTTATTGCCTTTAACACAACCTCCGGTCCAATCCCGGTTATCTCACCTAAGGTTATAACAATCATCTCTATTTAACCGACAATATAGAAATCAGTAGGTGCTTAAAGTTCCTTGTCTTCTGGTATATTTATCAAAGATGTGAAAAGTTAAGATGCCAAAGGTAATCCAGATGGCACAGAGAAGGAATAACCGAAGAAACATCACCGGGAGAGAGAAAGGGAGTTTCTCGCCGATTAAAAAATGCCTCACACCCAAAACCCCATAGGTTGATGGAATGAAGAGAGACGCCTTTTGCATAAAGACCGGCAGGACGCCTAAGGGATAGGCAATTGGGGTTATGACCATCATTATGCTGGAGAGCGCCTCAGAGACTAGCCAGCCCTGCTTGAATATTAAGGTAAGGGCGGCAACCATCATCCCGAAGCCATAAAGGGCAAAAATCATAATCGCAATGAGCACCAAAGACGGGAAGATGCCACTTGCCTTTACGGTAAAGGTGAATATGATATACATAATAATTAACTGGAAGACAATGATTATGCTCTGGTGGAGAGTAGAATGAGCCGCCATCCCTAAGGCAAATACCCAGCGCGGGACCGGTGCGGCAAAGACCGATTCCAATGTCCCATAATACTGCTCTTTCCTTAAAGAGAAACCCATCGCCCAAAGTGCCATATTCAAAAAGCCGATGAAGATATAGCCCAAAATGACAAAGGTTATGATATCGCTACTGCCGGAAAGTTTCTCTAAGTAGGGTGAAGACCGACCGCCAACTATGGCAATACCGTATAAGAGATGGGGCAGAAGATAGACGATTGGGTCAACGAGGCTGCGGGCAAAATCGGCCTTATAGGCCAGTTCTAACTTCCATTCTTTAATATTCTCAACCCAGATGGCCCGCAGATAACCAGGTAATCTTCTCATCAGTGCATGGCAATCGTTCCAACCTTTCTTGTCTGCTTCTCCAAATAGGTAAAAAGGAGGATGCCCGTGCCTAAAAATAGAACATCCATCAGACCTAAAAGGAGAAGTGTCTTCGTTAAATCAAGAACACTCTTATTTAAGAGGATTATTGCCCGCACCGCGACTAAGGCATAGGTGAGTGGGATAAGCAAAGAAATCGTCTTGGTTATTGGATTTATCTCAACCGGATAACGAATCGGTGAAAATAAGTAGAATACCCATTCCAATGTCCGGACCCAGCCGTGAACCTCTTTTATTAAAAGGGTAAACCCAGCCAGGGCAATAGCCAGCCCATAGAATCCGACCAGAAGTAAGAAGACAATCAGGGCAACCGGCAGAAATTGATTTATGCCAACCCTCAAACCCAAGATAAATACCGCAATCAGCGATTGGATGAAGACAACGACCGAGGCATAGAGAAATTCAACTACCGTCTTGCCAACAAGGATAATCAGCGGATGGGTTGGTGAAACAATCATATATTCTAAGGTTCCCCAATAGGTCTCCTCGCGCAAGGCATTCCCAACACCCCAGAGTCCTGAAAATATGTAAGTAGAGATTATCGCCCCCAAGAGGACAAAGGAGAGATAATTGGCGGTACCGGTAAGATTCTTAAAGGATTCACTTTCCAGGCCACCAACAAAAGCCTTGCCCTGAAATATGAAGGGTAATACCCACATCAGAGGAAAGATTCCCCAGAAGAGAAGCATTATTGGATAAGTGAGCCAAATCTTCATCGTCTTTATCACCTCGGCCTTTATCACTCTCAGGGTTCTCATCATTCCTCTAAGGATTCTCTCGTATCTTCTTTTAACGAAGTGCCGGTAAGATAGATAAAGACATCTTCTAAGGTGGCTTTCAGATTATTTATGGTGAGAATCTTATTATTATCTTTGCTGATTATATTTAGTGCCTCACTCAAAATATCTTCGCTATGGCGGGCGATAATCTTTAAGGTCGTTATGTCATCCTCATAGAAAAGCGAAACACTTTCTACGGTTGGGATCTTTTCAATCGCTGATTTCTCTATCACACCAATAAACTTTATTTCTAAGACTTCCTTATGCGGTATTTCCTTCTTATATTCGGCAGGACTTTTCACATCAATTATTTTCCCCTTGTCAATAAAAGCCACCCGGTCGCAGAGCTCATCGGCCTCCTCCATATAATGGGTAGTTAAGAGAATCGTCTTTTTATATTTTTCGCGTAATTCTTCTTTGATAAAATTTCGGATAAATCGGGCAAAACCCGGATCAAGCCCTAAGGTCGGTTCGTCTAAGAGCAGAACCTTCGGGTCGTGGAGTAAGGCACGGGCTAAGGAGAGTTTCTGTTTCATCCCGGAGGAATACTTTTCCACCCTTTCATTTGCCACATCCTTTAATCCTAAGAGTTCTAAAAGGTAATCTATCCTTTTATCCCTCTCTTTTGGTGTCATCCCATATAGGGCGGCAAAGAATTTGAGGTTATCAACCGCTGATAATTTCCAGTAGAGTGTCCGCTCACCTGAGGTCAAAAGACCAATATTGCCTCTTGCCCAGAGTGAGTTTTCAAACACATCCTTGCCAAACAAAAAGATTTTTCCTTTATCGGGAATGAGGAGGGTAGCGATACAGCGGACAAGGGTTGTCTTGCCAGCACCGTTCGGTCCTAAGAGTCCAAAAATCTCCCCTTCGTGAATAGCAAAACTGGCTGAGTCTAAGGCCAGAATCTCTTTCTTCTTCAATCCTTTTCCCCGGCGAAACTTTTTTGTTAAATCCTTAATCTCTAAGGCATCCATATCCGCTCTGTGCCCTACGATTGACGCTTAAAACTTTGTTTATTAAATCTTCCATCTTTCGTGCCGACTCATCCCAGGAAAATCTCTCGGCCCATACCCTGGCCTCTTTACCCATCTTAAAAACCTCTTCATCATTATCAAGGAGTTCCTGCATCTTCTCGGCTAATTGGGTTATGTCACCGTATTCATAAAAGAGTCCGGTCTTCCCCTCCAATACCGCATCAATTAGCCCCGGGGAGCGGGCAGAAATCACTGGTGTGCCGCAGGCATTCGCCTCAATGACAATTAGACCCCAACCCTCCTTAATTGAGTTCTCAACTAAAAAGCGCGCCCTCTGATAGAAATCTAACTTTTCTTCTTCCCTGATATAGCCGGTGAATTCTACGAGATCGGTAATCTCTAATTCCTTTGCAAGTTTTTTTAACCGCGGCCGGTCATCCCCATCGCCAACGATTACCACCCGGAAGTCCTTTCGTTTGAAGGAAAGAAAGCGGGTGGCAATCAAGAGGTGGTCGGTTGACTTATACCTCTTTAACCGACCGCAATGCAGGACTATCTTTTCTCCTTTCTTTGTCCAATTCGGCTTAAAGAAATTGATATCCACGCCGGGTGGAATTACTTTTATCCTTTCGCTTATATCCTGATTAAAGAGGTGGATTAAATCTAATTTTGTGCTTTCCGAAAGGCAAGCAAAATAGTTATTCTTATAAACCTTGGGGATGAGACTTTCCGTGAGATAGACATAAGTTGCCGGTAAAAGAGAAGTCTCTTTATAAAGTGTCTCGCGGAAGAGGTGCATCAGAATCGCCAAGACCGGTCTATCTTTGATAAAATAAGGAGAATAGAAGGGAATCTTATTTAAGTCATCAATTATCAGGTCAAAATTATTTTGGGCAACAATCCCTTTGAGATGACGATAGACGGAGAGGTTAAAGGTATTTTTCCCACCGATTCTTAGGAAATTTATACCAGATATTTCCTCCTCGGGTGGCAGATTAGACCTTTCGGCAAGAAAGGTAATCTTATAGCCCTTTGCCGCCAGCCGCCGAAATATTTCATAGGCATAAATTTCCGCTCCGCCGGCTAAGGGATTTTTGGGACACCGCCAGTTAATGAGCAGGATTTTCATCAGACAGAAATGCGGAATAATGGGTCGTGCAGGATTCGAACCTGCGGCCACCGGATTAAAAATCCGGTGCTCTGCCATCTGAGCTAACGACCCGAGAATCTATTTTAACCAAAAATAGAGAAAAATCAACCCCACGCTCCAACCGAGAAGAGATGACCAATCTCCTTGAACGAAAAGTCTCTAATTGACCAAGAGGAATTTATAAGTATAATGAAGATAGGAAGTCTTTCTTGGCTTCCTAAAAGGAGATAGAACGATGCCATCGGTTGAGCCAATTTTGAAGATTGATTTTCCGGCGGTGGTGAAAAGGATTGAAGGCGATATCCAAGAAAATGTCTTAAAACATTCGACCCGAGGGGTACTGATTGGTCTCAGCGGTGGGATTGATAGTGCGGTTCTGTCCACCCTGGCGGTGAGGGCCTTGGGCAAAGAGAAAGTCTATTTATCTTTTCTCTACGACCGGACAACGGAGAAGGAATCAAAAAGAAAGGCCTTACTTATTGCCCACTGGTTAGGAGTGAAATTAGAAAGCAAGAATATTGACCCGGCAATCTCCGAGATGGGGGTATACAAGCCTTTGGTTATGCGGTTAGATGTCCTATCCAATTCCGTGAGTCGTTATCTCATTAATAATCTCTATCGTTGGCTACTTCAGGAATCCCCTTTTGTCTCAACTCTACGTCGGGGGAATTTTGGCCGAAATAAACTTAAGGAGTTGATTTTTAATTCTACGGTTCGCCATATTGAGGCAAGTTTTAATGCCCGGCACATCTACCGGCGGCGAGTATTAGAGAAAAAGGCGAAAGAAGAGAATTTACTGCTCTTGGGTGCAACCAATCGCTCGGAATGGGAGGTCGGCTGGTTTGTTAAGGGAGGTATTGATGACCTCCCACACTCACCACTTATCGGCCTATATAAAACCCAGATTAAACAACTGGCCGCCTATCTGGGGATACCATCAGAAGTCAAGAACCAGATTCCTTCTCCGGATATGATGAGAGGGGTTACGGATGAGTTTGCCTTGGGTATTAGTTATAATAAGATTGATATTATCCTTGATGGTCTTGACCATAATCTTTCAGAAGCCGAGATAATTGTTAGGGGTGTGAAGAAAAAAGAAATCTCTCTGATTCGTGAAATGAACCGCCTCTCGGCTTGGAAAAGAGGAGCACAACATTCAGAACGACCGGTTGCCGACCGCGGAAACGGCGGATGGCGAAATTCTGATATTACCTTCCCAAAATAAAAATCGCGTAGGGAATTTACTTTTGAATTTTATTCTTTATAATGAATTATGAAAATTATTGCGATTTCTATACCGTTTCTGGTTTCAATTGTCTCGGCCTCTCTTCCCGTAGATTCGCCGCCGGTTAAAATTGGGCTGGCGCTCTCGGGTGGTGCGGCTTTGGGATTTGCCCATATCGGGGTCTTAAAGGTCTTAGAACGGGAAGGGATACCGATAAGTTATATCTCGGGTAATAGTATGGGTTCAATGGTCGGCGGTGTTTATGCCGCTGGTTATCGCGCCACCCAGATTGAGAGTATCGCTGTTAATGCCGACTGGTCAACGCTTTTCAGTTCCAATGTGCCATTTGGTGCCCAATATCTCCCGGAGAGACAGCAGGGTGAACGTTATATCTTCCAGTTAAGGCACCGTGGTTTTTTCCCGGCCCTACCCAGTGGGTTAGTTTCTTTACAGAATGTTGAATTCCTCTTAATGAAACTCTTATCCGAAATTGAGTATAATACATATTATAATTTTGATAACCTACCAATTCCTTATCGGGCGGTAGCCGTGGATTTGATTACCGGTAAAAAGGTAATTTTAAGAAAGGGCAGATTAGGGCAGGCGATTCGGGCCAGTATCGCCATCCCTGGGGTCTTTGCCCCGGAAAAGTTGGCGGGACAGGAACTGGTTGATGGTGGTGTCCAGCAGTATCTGCCGGTTGACCCATTGTTAGAATTTAAGCCGGATTTTATAATTGCGGTTTTGACAATGAAGCACAATCCGGAGACCGGGGTCTCATTGATTGATGTCATCTCCCGGACGATGGATGTTGTGAGTATTGAAGACCTCAATCGTCAGAAGAAGTTGGCTAATGTCTTGATTGAACCGAATGTTGATTTATTTCTCCATTCCGACTTCGCTCGGGCTAAAGAACTGATTGCCGCTGGTGAGAAGGCAGCGGCGGCCGCGCTACCCGAAATCCGGGCGAAACTTGCTGGTCGGACCCTCGCCAGTCAGAGAAAACAGATACCCAAAAGACCTCCAGTAGTAGTCCGTTCTGCCCATTTTGAAGGTCTGCGGGTAACCAAGGCGAACTTCTTACGTCGTGAACTAAAAACCCGCCCCGGAAATTACCTCCAATTTGACCAACTCATTTCCGATTTGGTTCGGTTATTTAATACCGGGCTCTTTACTGATGTGAACTACCGGTTGGAAGAATATCCCGGGGATTCGGTGGCCGTAATCTTTGAATTAGAGGAAAGGGCCTATGGGTTCTATTCCTTAGGGATTCGTTACGATAATATTGATAATATTGGACTGGGTTTAGAAGTTGGGCAAGGCAATTTGTTGGGTTCGGGTGCCAGTATCCGAGGGGTTCTCCACTTAGGTAATCCGAGTGAAGCAAGGTTAGGAATTACCGGCACCCGCATCTTTTGGGTGCCCTTTGGCTATCGGCTTGATGGCTTTTTTAATTCAAGAGACCACGCCTATTATGAGAATGGAAAATGGCAGGCCGGATATAACATCAATACTTTGGGTGGGATTGCCGAGGCGGGTTATATCTTAGGCCAGAATTCTTTTTTTAATGTTGGTATCAAGGCCCGCCAGATAACTTACCGAAAACCAGCCCTCCCTTATCTTGAACCATTTCCGGAAAGAGAGCGGCTAATCGGTCCCTCCGGGCGATGGGAGTTTAATAACTTCAATAACCTCCATCTACCGACTCGTGGTTTCACCTATCGCCTGACTGGTTTTTATGCCAGCCGAAAACTTAAATCAACCGATAATTTCTTGAAAGGCAATTTTTTCTCCGAACGGATAATTCCCTTAACCCCTTCTCTATTGCTTCACAGTGGTTTTGAGGTTGGAATTTCCTGGGGCAAACTGTCTCTTGCCGAGTATTTCCGTAGCGGTGGTTTGGGGTTTATTGGCTTTGCTCCGGATGAATTCACCACCACCCAAAAGGCAATCGTTCGTCTTAGTATGAACTTCCGCCTCTTCCAATTATTTAATCGTAGCGATTACCCTTTTTATGGTCAATTATTTTTTAATATCGCGACCTTTGAAAAATTGAATAAATTGATAGGAAAATTTGACATTTATTCTCTCCTGAATTGGGGCAGCGGTCTTGGGGTGCGAACGAACAGCCCCTTAGGACCCTGCCAATTCATTTTTGGGGTAGGCGACTTCGCTAAACCAAAAACCTATCCTGGTATTAGGTTCAATTCCTTTCTATCTATTGGCCGGGATTTCCGGTATCCGGACTGACCCCGCACGCTTTGCGGTGCGCAAGCACTCAGGTTTTGGAAAAAAGAATTTTCCCATTCTGCGTTCTGCAAAGCAGGGGCGAAGTCCAAGCAGGTGCGGAGCACCCATAGGGATTATGAGGATTCAGGAAACAGTAGAGAGAATGCAGGGGAAAATTTTACCCTGTCTCCGTGCGAAACAAGTCATGGTGATTCCCCAAGAAATGAGACCTTTACCTTCCAGCCCGGGTCGTCTTCGGTGGAAATGGATATGAAATAGACACCACGGGGTAAAGTGCGACCATCTAAGTCTTTTCCATCCCAAACACATTCCTGATAACCGCGACCCTCAAAACGATTCTTTAAGGTGAGTAACCTCTTGCCACTAATATCATAAACCTCGGCAATCACCCGACGCGCATTATTCAGGTGATATCTAAGAACCGTCTTATTCTTAAATGGATTGGGAGTGGCGGATAAGACATATACGGTCTTATTCCTTTCCCTTTGTCTGGCACTGAGTATTAAATAACTAATCCCCGACTTGCCCGAAATTAGGGTATCGCCATAACCCAATCTTAAATTAATTTGTCCGTCAAGAATTTGGCACTCGCCAAAAAAGACAGTATCACCATCTCCCTTTTCTAAGACCTTCGTACCAATCGTAATCCTGGTCTTAGTCTCTTTCCCCTCGGGGTGAGAAAAACTTCCAATTTCATAATAGTATCTCCCTGGGGGAATTGGAAAACTCCATTCGGCAATCTCGGAATTCTCTACCCAGTGCGCGGTGGCACGGATGAAGGATGTCTCTTTTTGATTTATGGTAAATTCCATCTCACGCCCCCAGGCGCCGATAAAATTTGCATAAGTGAAGGGAGAGACCGAAAAGAGATTAAAATCATTCTTATAGACAGGATGAGAGAAATTGACCGATAAAACTATCTCGTCTTGACCCGGGGAAAGGGTGAGGAATGTATGCTCTTCTGACCAGTAAATCTTTGCACCGCGCCGACCACCGACCCGAAAGTAGTATTTGGTATTGGGCAATAGCCCCGGTAAATAAATTGTATGCCTCTTTGAGAATTTCTGCTCAATATCCAGAGGCGGAAATTGGAAGATATACTTATTTGGCTCAATCCCCCATTTAATAATTGATGTTGCGGGAAGCGATGTCTCATAGGAGATTTCAGCTGAATACCCCAACACCTTCTTCACCAGGAGATTGGAAAAAGTGAGTTCCTCCTCTTTGGCTTCCTGGTCAAGTACAAAACTATCACCGGGCAAATAATCCGGCACTTCATTATCAAATAAGAAACTTTTGACCTTTAATTTCTTGCGGCTTTTTAGGATTTCAACAAACCCACTTTTGGCGGAGGCAAAGGCAAGATAACAATTCCTCTTATCATAGGGGGAAGGACGAGCCTCCTCATCGGGAATCGTGAAATAGATTACCCCGCCCGGTTTTTTATAATAGTCTTTATCACCACAGAAGACAAGCCCAGGACGATTAGCAGAGTAGGGGTTTTCAATAATTGGATAGGTGCGCTGGAAATTATTACCACCGCCTAAAAAGACAATATCAAAACCCCTAACAGTTTGTTCGGAAGAAGAAAGAAAGAGAGGGAAATTTAAGTCTCTCTCGCCTTTGGATTCCTTAAAATAGGAAGGTAAAAAGAGTAATGAGAAGGCATCATTCTTTTGCCCGGGCGTCCCGCTCGGTGGGAAGTGGTAGGCAAAAGATTCTTGGGAAGGGGAGAGGCGCGCAACGGCAAAGAGATAAGAGGTGTGTGGTGGCTGAAATCTTTCCGGTAGTCTCCCGAAGGGAACTAAAAGATGAGGAGAAAGGGAGAGGAGTTTCTTTAATAGAAAGCGCAGCGCCGGGCTCGTATCCTTTTCCCAAAGAGAAGGGATTAAGATAATTTTGAAATTATCGGCTGAGGGAACGGAGAAATGATAAACTGGAGATTTTATATTATTAGCCTTAATTATAAAACTATACCTAAGACCCGGGGTTAAGTCTCTTAATATTAAACGGTGTTCTCTCTTTGCCTCAGTCTCTTTAACTGTATCGGAATAAAGGTCTTCCGCCCCATAAAACAATTGGGAGCGGACCGGTTTTTCTGTCTTGAAGGCAATGATTACCTCACCTTCCTCGGAAGAAAATTCCAGAGTAGGTCCGGAGATAAAATTAAATAAAAATAAAAATAAACAAACCATAACTCATCTTACAAAAATTTCCCGAGAAGTCAAGGTCAACTCCATATAATGGAAGAAACAATTGAACCACCTTCTTTATTCCCCGGCCTTTTTCACAATCTCTTTTGCCCATTTCCTTGCCTTAATAGCATTAAGTTCTTCATTAAACATTAACGGCTCGAAAAAACCCTTCTTTCCTAAAATCTCATTTCCCGAAAGTGCCTTCTTCATATTCCCGAAGACATTTCCTTTTAGTCCGCCGTAACAGCAAAAGAGGGCAATCTTTTTACTCTTTAACCTCATACCCGCACATAAGTCAAGAAAAGTTCTAAGGGGAGGGCTATAATTAAATGCCCAGACCGGTGTCCCAATAAATAAGACCTCATAATCCTGAGGATTTTTATCCAATGGCAACAGTTCTGGCTTTTCTTTCATAACCACTTGTTTTCCACCCCAGAGATACCTCCACAAACTTCCGGGGTCTATCTCCCTTTTTGGCCTCAATCTTAAAATATCCGCCCTGATTTCATCTGCGATATTCTCAGCAATAAACTGCGTATTACCGCTTAGAGAATAATAGACAACCAGTTTCTTCATAACCAACTATCTTTCCCACCGGTAACAGATTTCTCACCTCTTCGCACCAAGTCTCACTTCATTCTATCCACTTTTATCCTCTTGTCAAATATTTTCTTCTTGTATAGACCAAAATCATATTCTCTCCCTTTGGAAATTAAAATTTAGGGAAACACTTTGAGCGGATTTTTACTCTATATTTAGATATGGGAAAAAGGCTAATTTTATTAAGTATAGTTAAATCAATAACTTATATTTTTGGGCAATTTATACCAGGAGGTAAAAATGAGAGGATAAAATAACTTAATTAAAAAGACCTGACCGCTTTTATTTTAACCAATCCACCCAGCATAGGAGGGGATTTTTCTTTTTGAAGGGGGGAGTGCTACAGGGGGTGCTATTCGGGATGGTATTAAATATCCTATTATTCTACCTATTCTTAGTTCTAATCTTTATCCTGTTCGGTATCCTATTCTCTTACCTATTGGTAATCCTATTCTCTATCCTATTGAGCGTTCTATTCCCTTTCCTATTGGGAGTGCTATTCTCTGCCCTATTGGGAGTGCTATTCGGTATGCTATTCTCTTTTCTATAAAGAGTTCTATTCAGAATCTTATTATATTATCCAGGGGTAGTGAAGTGCAGTTAATCTCTACCTGTATCCAGTGCGGTTGACTTTCCAGAGAAATTCCTTTATAATCTCTTCTATGCCAAGCGAAGTGATTAGAGAGATTGAGAGAAAGAGCGGGCAGTTAATCTCTGCCTGTATCCAGTGCGGTAGATGCACCGCCACCTGCCCTTTGGCCAGGTTTATGGATATGCCACCACGAACCGTGCTCTTCTTTTTACAAATCGGGCAACTGGAAAGTGTCTTTGCCTCTCGGGGTTATTGGCTCTGTGCCTCCTGCCTTATCTGTGGTGCCCGTTGTCCCAAGGCGATTGACTATTATAAAATTTCTGATGCCCTCCGTTCAATTTATCTTATGACCAATAAAAAAGAACCGATTGTCTCTCCTGATAATTTACCTTCGGAACTGGTAATTGAGGCGCCCCAGCAACTTTTTATCTCCGCATTTAGGAAATGGACAAAATGAAGGAATTTCTCTATTATCCGGGCTGTACCCTTTATACCAAGGCCGCAAACTTTGACCGGCCTTTAAGAAAGGTTTCCGAAGAAATGGGTTTTACCTTAAAAGAATTATCTACCTGGAACTGCTGTGGGGCAATCTATAATGAGACCTTAGATGACCTCACCGCCCATATCGCGCCAATAAGAAATTTAATCCAGGCAAAAAAGGAAGGTAAAGATAAGTTGGTAACCGCCTGCGCCGCCTGCTATAATGTCTTAAAAAGAAGCCAAAGTTTTATCTTTCAAGAGAATAATCCGGATGCCAAAAGAAGGCTTTGCGCCTATCTCAGTGATGAGATGGATGGTTATAATGGCGATGTTCTCGTCTTACATTACCTGGAACTCTTAAAAGAGGAGATTGGCTTTGAGCGGATAAAGAGTTATCAGAAACTGAACGGTCTTAAAATTGGCTGTTATTATGGATGTCTTTTGACCCGGCCGAAGAGGGTTATGAATTTTAACGAAGAGACAATGGAAAACCTCTTTTCTTCACTTGGCGCCGAGATTATTGACTCGCCTTTTAAGGAATACTGCTGTGGTGGTTATCTCTTGCTCGGGGAAAAGAGCGGGGCATTAGAGTGTATCCAAAGAATACTTAATAGTTTTTTCGGTGCTGATGTCATCATTACCTCTTGCCCTTTATGCCTCTATAACCTTGACCGTTTCCAGAAGGAATTGGGATTTAACATTCCCATTTTATATTTTAGCCAACTCCTCGGCCTAAGTTTTAACTTGGGAGAAGAAACCTTGGGTCTTGCCCAACACACCATTGACCCGAGACCAATCCTTAAAAAAAGGAGACTCTATGGATAACTTTGAACCAAGGATAATTGGTTTTCTCTGCAACTGGTGTAGTTATGCCGGTGCCGACTTAGCCGGGACCTCAAGAATTCTCTATCCACCCAATATAAGAATTATTCGGGTGATGTGTTCCGGCTATGTTGACCCCCAGTTTGTCTTAAAGGCATTCGCCTTAGGTTTTGACGGTGTATTTATTGGTGGCTGCCATCCTGGTGATTGTCATTATTCAACCGGCAATTATAAGACCCAGCGCCGGATGAAACTCCTCCAAAAACTATTAAACGAGTTAGGGATTGAAGAAGACAGGTTAAGGGTAGAATGGATTTCAGCATCCGAAGGAAAGAGATTTGCTGAAGTAGTTGAGGACTTCACCAAGAAGTTAAAGAGCCTCGGTCCATTAGTGGGGAAAGAGATTTAACCCCTGACTCCCTTCTTCTTTATGGAGATAATCCTTTTAACCAATGATGATGGGATTAATGCGGAAGGGCTTTCTTTTCTTTATGAGGCGGTTAAAGACCTCTCCGAGGTAAGGGTCGTTGCCCCAATAAATAATCAATCAGCCGCCAGCCACTCGTTCACTTTAAGGAAACCGATAAAGGTCCATAAGATAAAAGAAAATTGGTTCGGGGTTGAAGGGACACCTACCGATTGCGTCTTAATTTCCCACCACGGTCTTTTTAAGAAAAATATAAGATTAGTAATCTCCGGCATTAATGATAGCCCAAATTTGGGTGAGGATGTCCTATATTCCGGAACGGTGGCGGCGGCAATTGAAGGGGCAATCTTAGGCATCCCGGCCTTTGCCTTATCATTTCTGAGTAAAAATTGCTTTCGCTTTTCCGATAAGATACGTTCTTTCATTCGCTCCCTCAGTTTAGAAATTTTGCATCACTCTCTGGCAAAAAATACCTACCTTAATATTAATATCCCTGACCAAAAGATAAAAGGAATTAAGATAACAATCCTCGGAAAGCGCATCTATCAAGATATGGCAATAGAGACTAAGAATAAAAAAGGGGAAATATCTTATACCCTAAATGGCACGATGGGTTACCAACCGTCCCGGGGGAGTGATTTTGAGGCGGTCTATTCCGGCTATATCTCAATCACCCCTTTGCATTTAGATATGACCCATTATAAAGAGTTAAAGACCTACAAGAAGAGGTTTAAGCGGATTAAGATTTAACCCCATTCAAACCGAATCCCCTCCTCAATCCTTTTCTCTGCCTCCTTATCCTGATTAAAAACCGGGCAACCTTGAATCAAAAACCAATCTTATTCAGCATTTTTATAAATATATCCCTAATGTCTTGACCAGTAGGGTTATCCCAAACCAGATAACTAGTATCCCGAGCCCTAAGAGGATAAAACGAAAGACCTTGATTTGCTGGTGCCCCAAAGAGGCAAGGCGAGCGATAAAAATTAGCCAGGCATAGTCAAGCCAGATATGGGAGATATATAAAAGTCCAATCCCAAGAAACCCAGCCTTTTCCATCGCCTCGGAGATTAAAGACGCACCAATGCCAATCCACCAGGCTAAAAAATAGGGATTGAGGAGCGTTAAAAAGATACCGGTTAAAAAAGGTGCCGTGGGGATGGTATTCCTTTTGGGGTGCGACTCCTTGAGTTTGGGCCCCCTAAGAGCATCTCTAATGGTTGAGTAACCAAAGAGAAAAAGAAATATGCTCCCTAAGATACCTAAGAAGAGATTTACCTTCGGGTTCTTAAAGATTGTTAGAAGACCGAGGGATATAAGGATAACATAAGGTAGTTCAATTAGGGTATGACCGATGCTTGCCCAGAGACCGGCTTTCCAACCGCTTTTTAAGCCAGAGGTTGCGGTAGCCACCGTCAAAGGTCCCGGCGCTAAGGCCCCGGATAGGCTGATTACCGTCATCTTAAATATCACTCCGAGCATTTCTTTTAGTTAAAGACAGACTGTTCCATAGTGATAGGGTTCCATCCCCGGTGGAGATAAGGTAATCTTCATTTTAAGGATGGTATGCTAAATTATACCAAAGTCAAGGCATAGGTCTTGACTTTATGAGAAAAATAAGTTATAATTTAAGTTAAGAAGGAAAATTTAATAGATACGGGAGGAGATATGCGAGGAAGGAATGAGATAGTGGAGAGGATATTGGCCGGCATTTGCCGGCTCTCTTGGAAATTTAAGTCCAGCCGGCTGGAAGATATGAAGACTATCTTCGGCTTAAAATCTCTATCCCCAATTGCCCTGTTTCTGGTTTTATTCTCCTCTTCCAATGCTTTTGTTACCTGGGAGGGAAATATTCGGGTAACCCCTCAACCACGACGATTTACCACCCGCCCAATGGTCCGTTCAATCGCCGCTTGGGGTTTTGATACCCTCCATTGTGTCTATTATGATTTAACTGCTGATTCTGTCTTTTACCGCCGTTCAACCAATAAAGGAGAGACTTGGGAAGCAGAAAAGAAGTTTTCTCGATTTAACGGTTCTTATCCGGCAATTAATTGTCAGGGCAATTTTGTCTATATCTCCTATTCCCGGGGGCAAGAGATAATTATCCAGCGGTCAACGAATAGTGGCTCTGACTGGGGCACAAAAACCATTTCCCTTTCACCAAACAGTCCTATCGGAACAGCAATTGGCTCGTCAGGCAATAATCTCTACCTCGTAGCCCATTATATGGAGGATCTAAATAACAAAATTGGTCTTTATCGCTCAACCGATAATGGTGCAAATTGGTTACCCCGGATTGAACTCGGTTCTGGTAAGTATCCTTCAATTTCGGTCTGGTGTGATACAATCCATCTCGCCTACTGGAATAATAATTATATCTACTATTGTTGTTCACCCGATGGTGGAACAAGTTGGTCATCCCCGGTTCAACTTAGCAGCTTTCTTACTTTTGAACATTTCCCGGTCATTGACTGCCGTTTGGGAAGAATCGGCGTTGTCTGGTCATTAAAGGATGGACCGGGTACAGTATGGTTTCGTGGTTCTACCACCAGTGGCACAAGTTGGGGTTCACTTACTGCCCTTCCCTATCCAACCACCTGGGGGAGAAATGCCACCGTCTCCATCGGCGGGTATTCCGCTCATATCGTCTATCAAGACTCCACTCCCTTTGGTAATTACGAACTTTTTTATCGCCGGACCTCGGATAATGGTTTAACCTGGTCAGAGGTTGACCGATTGACCAATACCGTCCCGCATTCAATCAATCCCTCTCTCTTAGTGATTAACGATTCCCTTCTGCGTCTGGTCTGGGCTGAAAAGGATAGTATCTATTTCAAACGCGGTCGCTATCTCTCCAAAAATGTCGGTGTGATTGCCATCACCTCGCCACCGATGACCATTGACTCCGGTGATGAGTATCTCCCTTCCTGCACCGTTTATAATGCCGGTTTAATTACCGAAAATTATTGGGTTCGGATGAAAATCGGCAATTTCTATCAGGAAAGCACCTGGGTAGCCAATCATATCCCAAATACAAAAAGGACACTCACCTTCCCCTCTTATGCCAAATGGCCAAGGGGAAATCATGTTCTCTTCTGTTCCACAAAACTTAGCGGTGATATGTATGCAGGTAATGACACCCTGCGCCGTTCAATTACGGTAAAGGTGCAGGATGTTGGGGTTCGTCAAATCGTCTCGCCGCCAGATAGTGTTGGCTGGGGTGATAAGGTTTCCCCCCGGGTAAGATTGAAAAATTATGGAAACGAGATTGCTAATTTTTCGGCAAAGATGACAATCGGCAGTCATTACATCAGCCAAATCAATCAAACCTTAGCCGGTGGTGAGGAGAAAGAATTTGACTTTGATGATTGGGTTATTGATGAGCGCGGAACACTGCTCGCCACCTGCTCAATTTTCCTTCCCAAGGATATTAACCCGAAAAATGATACCCTAAGCAAGAGGACCCAAGTAGGATATGGCGATGTTGGCGTTATTACCATCTTACAACCCACAGCCGGTGTCTACGATTCCCTGGAAGCGAGAGTGGTTATTCCCCGGGCGAAAGTGAAAAATTACGGAAGTAGCACCATCTCCTTTCCGGTTCGGTTCACGATTGGCAATAATTTCTATGCCTCTCTTCAATTTGTCTCTGACCTACTACCGGATGGTGAAACGGAGATTAATTTTGCTCCCTGCACCTTAATCGTTCGGGGTTGCCATATTGGAAAATGCTCCACGGAATTAAGCGGTGATATTGACCGGAGTAATGACTGTAAAAAAATTCTCGGTAATATCTGCGTCAGAATTATTGATGTCGGACCAACGGAAATTGTCCTTCCCCGGGATAGTATCCAAAAGGATACAGTATTCTTCCCTAAGGTAGCGGTTAAGAATTTTGGCTTCCCGGAGGCTAATTTTTCGGTCTTCTATAAGATTATCCGGGGTAGTAATCTAATCTACTCCGAGAGCCTATCAATAATCAACCTTCCGGCCCTGCGCGAGACAATCGTTCTCTTCCCACCAACAAACCTCTCAGATACCGGAATATATTCAATTCGGGTTGAGACCGAACTCTCCGGAGACTGCCACCCAGAAAATAATATCCTTCAGGGTATATTTCGGGTCTATATCCCAACCAGCCCCCAACTACCTCCCTGGACCCTGGTTGCCCATGTCCCAACCGAACCGGATTACAAAAGGGTAAAAGACGGTGGTAGTATGGTGGCAACCAACGATGCCTTATTTATCCTAAAGGGGAACAATACCCGTAGTTTATATCGGTTCCGACCACCCGGAGAGATTATCTTTATTGATTCCGTCCCCTTAGGTGAAGGGAATAAGAAGGTGAAGAAAGGGGCGGGAATGACTTGGGACGGTGCCAACTTCCTCTATTTAGTAAAGGGAGGTAATACCAATGAGTTCTGGCGCTTTTCTCTTAACCCGGTTAGTCCGGAACCGGTCTGGCTTCCCCTGCCTCCAATCTACGGTGATAAAGGATTGAAAGGTGGAACGGGAATTACCTACTTAAACAATTATGTCTATCTCTTAAAGGGTTCAAAGACTCAGGAATTTTATGCTTACAACACTAATACCGGTCGCTGGGAGATATTAAAAGGACCACCAGTTGTTATTCCTGATGGTAGTTGCCTCACGACTGATGGTAATTTAATATATCTCTTGGTCGGCAAAAGCAATAGTTTTTACATCTATGACCCAGGATTAAACGACTGGATAGCAAAAGAGACCATCCCCTCTCTCCATCCCCAATCAGGTAGGCGAAAAAAGGTGAGACCGGGTTCCTCCCTTCTCTATTTTAAGGGAAATATTTATGCGCTAAAGGGAGGAAATACCCAGGAGTTCTGGAAATACGACCTCGTAGGAGATAGATGGATTCCCTTAGAATTAGTTCCCCGTGAACCATTAAGAAAAGGAATCGGAAGTGGTGCTTGCCTATCCTCGCTCGGTGACAATATCTTTCTCCTAAAAGGCAATAATACCCAGGAAATCTGGCGCTACGATGGCACCGGTATTCTTCTCTCTGAAAATGACAAGAGAGTAAAAAAGATGGTCAAGAATGCACCACCAACTGAGAAAGAAGATTTTGTTAGAATATACAATACTCTCGGAAACCTTATCTATCAAGGTCCTCAAAGAAACTCCTCTTTAAGTTTAAGACCTGGTATCTACTTTATGGAAAGTGTGAAGGAAAGAAGATCTTGCGGAAAGAAATTAGTCATCATTAAATAACAAAAAGTTACCGATAAACTTTAATATACCTATTCCCGGGGAGTTGCTTCACTAAACCCCGTATCTCCATATTTAGCAGTAAACTTAAAATTTCCGGCACGGGCCTTTTTGCCCTTTCTAATATCTCATCCACATAAAGCGGTGCGGAAGAGATTGCCTCTAAGACCTCTTTCTCCTCGGGTGTGAGAAGAGAGACCTCCTTCTCTTCTTTTTCCCTAACCCAGCCCAAATGGGTTAAGATATCCGAAACCTCAGTAACCGGTATCGCCCCTTCTTTTAATAACCGGTTGGTCCCCTTCCCGGTTCTGGTGTTAATTGGGCTCGGGATAACAAAGACATCCCTTCCCTGTTCTGTTGCCCACCAGACAGTAATTAAGACACCGCTCTTTTCCGGTGCCTCAACGGCTAAGACCCCTTTTGCCAGACCACTGATTATTCGGTTCCTTCGGGGAAAGTTGAATTTATCCGGCGGGGTTTTGATATTAAATTCCGAGATTACCGCACCCTGTTCCGCAATGCGCTCCCTTAAACCCTTATTCTCTGGTGGGTATTCAACATCAATCCCACACCCCAAAACAGCGATTGTCCTTCCTTTTGCCGCCAATGCCGCATTGTGAGCCGTAGTATCAATGCCCTGGGCCAGTCCACTGATAATCGTCACACCACAACCGGCTAATTCCCGGGCAAAGTATTCGGCGGATACTACTCCGTAGTGAGATGGATTTCTCGTTCCAACAATCGCCAGAGATAATTCGTCTTCACTTCTAATCTCCCCTTTGAGGAAAAGGATTGGAGGAAAGGATTTTATATCCAGAAGGTTTTTGGGGTAGCCCTCATCTAAAAAACTGACAGTCTTCGTTTTGGTTTTTTCGGCAATTTTTATCTTCTCCTGACAATTATCTAAATTGAAGTTTTTTATATTGGTCGCTACCTCTTCATCAATCCCCTCTACGGTTAGGAGTTCCTCCTTCTTTCTTCGGAAGATTTCTTCGGGGTTGTTAAATCGGCGCAGTAGGTTTTTTATCTTCCCGGGGGTAATCTTCGGCACATCAAGGAGAGCGATATAATAAGGGTTAAAATCCATCTTCAACCTTTATCGCAAAGAAGTTCTTTTAATACCGTCTCCAGTTCTTCAAGACCATCCCCGCGTCGGGCGGAAATAAAAAGGACTCTCTTTGGCTCAGATAATTTTATCTTTCCTTTCGGGTCATCGGTTAATAAATCAATCTTATTGAAGGCAACCACCTGTTTTTTCTCCAAAATCTTTGGATTATAACAGGCGATTTCCTTTTTGAGCATCTGGTAGTCGCCAACCGGGTCAGGTGATGTGATGTCAATCACAAAGAGGAGAAGGCGAGTCCGTTCAATGTGCCGTAAAAAACGGAGACCGAGCCCCTTTCCTTTGTGGGCATCTCTAATTATCCCCGGCAGGTCAGCAACCGTAAAGTGAAACTCATCCCCAATAAGTCTCCCTAAATTTGGGGTAAGGGTGGTAAAGGGATAAGGGGCGATTTTCGGACGCGCCGCAGTCATTTGGGAAAGAAGGGTTGATTTCCCGGCATTGGGCAGTCCAACGATACCGATATCTGCCAATATTCGTAGGATAATCTTTAATTGCCTTGTCTCTCCTTCTTTCCCTTTTTCTCTTATCTTTGGCGCCTGATTGGTTGGGCTTACAAAATGGGTATTGCCTCTTCCCCCCTTCCCGCCCCTCGCCACCAAGAGGGTTTCTCTATCCTTTAAGATTGAACCAATCTCTTCCCCACTGACCGCATCAAAGACATCAGTGCCCAAGGGAACCGGTACGTAGAGGTCTTTCCCTTTTTTACCGTGACGGTTTTTTCCTTTTCCGTGTTCACCGTTTTCTGCCTTATAACTTTTCCGGTATTCTAAGTCCGTTAGAGTATTTAAGTTAGAGTCGCCAATTAGATAAATTGAACCGCCGTCGCCACCGTCACCGCCATTTGGTCCCCCTTTCGGGACAAATTTTTCTCGCCGAAAAGAGATACAGCCATCACCACCCTTTCCCGCCTTCACGGTGATTAGCGCCTCGTCAACAAACTTCATCCGTTTTATCTTTGAATTTTTTCCGGAGTGCTTCCTCTACTGGTTGAGGGACAAAATTTTTGACACAGCCGCCCATTGCCGCAATCTCTTTGACCAGACGGGCCGAGAGAAAGATGAATTCTTGCGAAGGAAGCAAAAAGATAGTCTCAATCTCTGGGGCAATCTTCCGATTAGTGAGTGCCATCTGGAACTCGTAATCAAAATCCGCCACCGCTCTTATGCCCCGAATTATTGCGGACGCCTTTTTCTCCCGGACGAAGTCAACCAATAAACAAGCGAAGGGATAAACTTCAACATTCTCCCAACCCGAAATAACCTCTTTCACCAATGCCACCCTTTCTTCTAAGGGAAAAAGAGGTTTCTTTTCCTCCCGGCGGGCGACGCCAATTATTATCGTATCAAATAATTGGCGGGCGCGTCTTATGATATCAAGATGACCATTGGTAATTGGGTCAAAACTCCCCGGATAGACTACCCTTTTCATTATCGCTCCTTATCTTTTTGCTTACCCCGTTAGAAGTCCCGATGCCCATTTGCCTTTCCAAAAACTCATCTCTTTTTCTTATTACAACCGCAACTTCTATCGGGGCTTAGAAAAGTAACTCGGGTATCACCGCAGGTCTTACTTTTAATTACCCGAAGACCGCAGGGGACTACCCAATTCTCTTTTTTATGGTGCTCCGCAATAATTAGCCCCAAAGGATTCAAGAGTCCAAATTGAACAATTCCTTTTAATGTCTTTTCTATCTTACCCTCTAAGTAGGGTGGGTCTAAAAAGACCAGGTCAAACTTTTCGCCAGCGAGACGGGATAAGGACCTAAAGACATCGCCTCTTTTTGCATAACAATTAGGTAAACCCTTAATATTTTTTAAGAGAGCGGTAAAAGCCCTCTTGTCTTCTTCTATAAAATAGACCTCTTTAGCCCCTCGGGAGAGGGCTTCAATCCCCATTGCCCCTGGTCCGGAGAAGAGGTCTAAGACTCGGCTTTTCTTTACCCTTTCCCCCAGGCAATTGAAAATAGCCAACTTTACCATCTTCATTGTTGGTCTTATTCTTCCCCTTGGATAATCTAACCTCTTTCCTTTTAGTTCACCACCAGTAACAAACATCATATAGGATAAGAAAAAAAGAGGATATGTCAAGAAAAGGTCATTACAAAATATCACCCTGAGATCTTGTCAATGTTTGGGGAAAATTGAATACCCCTTATTCTCCTCGCCTTAATTAAAACAAATGATGACTCTATCGAATTAGTCGTCTTAATATGGTCGCCATAATAAATCGTGGTAGCAGGCTTCTGTAGTCTGGGTAAGCCGTAGTCAATTGATTCCTTTGCCCCCTTAAGAGCTAATTCTTTAAGGAGGTTTCCGAGGTAAACCTTAAATTTTCGTATAAACCTTCGCCTTCTTTTTTGTTCTTGGCGGGCGACCTTGGCTCTTGCTTTTCTTTGAAGTTTAAGGTATGTTCTCATTGTTCTACTCCTTTGCCGGTGCCGGTTTTAGTTTGGCACCGGCTTTTTATTATATCATAAAACCCGGTTTTTCAATTTTCCACATAATTTGATTATATCTCGTAATTGATAGGGGTAAGGAAGGAGACTCTCATTTAACTCCTCGGTTAGGTTCGGAATAACCTTCCCAGTATCATCGGGAATATCGTCTTCAGTATCGTTCCGAATATCCTTCTCTATATCTTCCAGAATATCGTCCTCTATATCCTTCCCAGTATCACCCTGAATATCACCCCCAGTATCGTCTGGAATATCCTTCTCTCTATCACCCTGACTATCGTCTCCAATATCGTCCCTGGTATCTTCTTCGGTATCGTCCGGAATATCTTCCCCAGTATCCTCTTCCCTATCGCCCGGAATATCGTCCCCTGTATCACCCCCTGTATCGCCCACCCCTCCCCATATATAGTAGCCTTTAGGAAAGAGACACTATATATAGATAAGGGAAAATCTTGGAATAATCCCCTTTTTCTATCGCTTGCAACAAAAGGTTGACTTTCTTCTTTTTTTCTTTATAGTAAAAGGTTATGCGTTTGATTGATTGGCAGGAAGAAGTGAAAAACCTAAAAGGGGTCTTCAACCCAAAGGTCGTTGCCTTTGTTGATGACCACCGGATTGTTATCTCTCGTTTTCTCGGTGATTACCAGTTCCATCGGCATGACTCCGACGAATTTTTCTATGTCTTGAAGGGAGAAATCGTCTTAGAGACAAAGGATGGGGAATTTTATCTGAAAGCCGGTGAAGGTCTTCTGATGCCGAAAGATACCTTCCATCGCTCCAAGGCAAAAGAGGAAGCAATTGTCTTGATGTTTGAAAGGAAAGACTTGAAAACCTTTTTTCAACCATGAAGAGAAATGTCTTAGAAATTAGATGGCACGGTCGGGGCGGACAAGGGGCAAGACTGGCCGCCCTCTTTTTGGGTGAAGTGGTCTTAGAAACCGGAAGATACATCCAGGCATTCCCTGAATTTGGTCCGGAAAGGATGGGGGCACCGGTTGTTGCCTATGACCGCATCTCCGATACCCGGATTCGCGACCACTCCGGGATTAAAAATCCCGATGTCCTTGTCATTTTAGACCCAAGCCTCTTTTATGCCTGTGATGTCCTTTCTGGTCTAAAAGAAGATGGCATAATTTTAGTCAATACCACTGAATCAGCGGAGGAAATAAAGGCAAAATTGGAAATACAGGACTCAAGAATAAAGGTCTGGACGGTTGATGCCTCCGGTATCTCCCTCTCCTACTTAAAGCGCGCTATCCCTAATACCCCAATGCTTGGGGCATTAGCCAAAGTGCTTGACACCTCTGGACTCCTAAAAATTGACTTCTCCTTAATGTTTTCCTCCTTAGAAAGAAAACTCTCCGAGAAGTTCCGCGGAAAAGAAGAATTGGTTATCGGAAACTTAAATTCAATCAAAAAGGCTTATGAAGAAGTTAGGGGAGGATAAATTGAAAGAAAAGATTGATAGTGAGGCGCAGTGCCTTCTTATCTCCTGGCGCAATCTGCCCTGCGGAGCAATCCTCACTGACACCAAAAGGATAAAAGAGAATAAGACTGGCGCCTGGCGGAGCGAACGACCGATTTATGATGAGAAGAAGTGCATCCAGTGTCTTGTCTGCTGGATTTATTGCCCGGATGCCTCAATTCTGGTTCAAGATGGCAAGGTAGTTGGGATTAATTACGATTACTGTAAGGGCTGTGGCATCTGTGCCAGTGTCTGCCCGAAAAAGGTGCAGGCGATAAGAATGGAAAAGGAGAAGAAATGAAAAAGGTTGTAGCCAAGACCGGAAACGAGGCGATGGCTTACGCGATGAAGCAGATTGCCCCGGATGTGGTTGCGGCCTATCCAATAACTCCTTCTACTGAGGTTGTCTATGCCTTCGCCTCCTTTGTTGCGGAGGGTGAAGTTGATACCGAATTTGTCGCGGTGGAAAGTGAACACTCCGCGATGTCCGCCTGTATCGCCGCCGCGGTCTCGGGCGCTCGGGCAATGACCGCTACCGCCTCCCAAGGACTGGCACTGATGCATGAGATGTTATTCATCGCCTCGGCATTAAGATTACCGATTGTGATGGCGGTAGTGAACCGAACCCTTTCGGCGCCACTAAATATCCATTGTGACCATTCCGATTCCTTAGCCTCAAGGGATTCCGGTTGGATTCAACTGTTCTGCGCCAATTCCCAAGAGGCCTACGACACTATGATTTATGCGGTTCGGATTGCCGAAGAGATTTATCTACCGGTAATGGTGACAATTGACGGTTTTATCCTGTCCCACTGTATGGAGAGAATTGAGATTTTAAGCGACGAAGAGGTTAAAGACTTCATTAAGGAGTTTAAGCCGAACTACTCCCTTTTGGATATTGACCACCCGATAACCGTTGGACCGGCTTGTCTGCCCGATTCCTACTTTGAACATAAGGTAGCGGTAGCGGAGGCGATGCGGGAGAGTTTAGCGGTGATTGAAAGGGTGAGTAAGGAATTTGGGGAGAGGTTTGGTCGTTATTATGACATATTAGAAGGGTATGAGACGAAGGATTGTGAAGTGGCAGTGATTGCGATGGGTTCAACCTATGAGACCGCCACCGTCGCGGTTGATAACCTTCGGAAAAAGGGGAAGAAGGTGGGTGCCTATAAGTTAAAACTCTTCCGACCATTTCCCCACCAGAGGATAAAGGCCGAGTTAATAAATCTTCCGGTTCTTGGGGTTTTAGACCGAGCGGAAGCCTTATCCTCTTATGGTGGTATCCTTTATACCGAAATCCGAGCGGTGCTATCCGACGAAAAGAAAAAACCCCTCACCGCCAATTACATCTACGGATTGGGTGGCAGAGAGATTACGCCGGGGGAGATTGAAGGGGTATTTGAGGAATTATTCCAATTAAAGGAAAAGGGTGTTTCATCCGAAGAGGTTAGTTATATTGGAGTGAGATGAAATAATGGCAAAAGGAGTGCTTACCTATTCCCTGGGGGAAAAGAATTTTCCCCAACGGGGTGACAGGGAAAAAAGCCTAGGGGCTTTCTTTTCCGCAAGAGGGGTGATAACCCCTATTGAGTGGGGCTTGGGGAAAATTCATATCGGGGTGAGGTAAAATGGCATCATTAAAAGAATTGGTAAAAAGAAGTGAGTTGTTCTCTTCTGGGCATCGGGCTTGCGCGGGCTGTGGTGAGGTCTTAGCGGTTCGCCAGGTTTTGTTAGCCGCCGGGGAAAATGTTGCCTGTGCCATGCCAACCGGTTGCTTAGAGATTGTCTCAACCATCTATCCCCATACCGCCTGGCAGGTGCCGATGTTTCATTCCGCCTTTGAGAATGCGGCCGCGACTATCTCCGGAATGGAATCCGCCTATCGGGCACTGAAACGACGCGGAAAGATAAATAAAGAGATAAGATTTATCGCCTTCGGCGGTGACGGCGGGACCTATGACATTGGCTTTCAGGCACTCTCCGGGGCAATAGAACGGCGCCATCGCTTCTTATATGTCTGCACCGACAACCAGGCCTATATGAATACCGGAATCCAGCGGTCTTCCGCTACCCCATCATTTGCCGATACCACCACCTCACCGGCTGGGAAAAAATTACCCGGGAAATTACAACCGAGAAAGGATATTGTGGAAATCGTCATTGCCCATGATGTGCCTTATTGTGCCCAGACAACAGTTGCCTTCTGGAACGATTTGGTGACAAAGGTAGAGAAGGCGCTCTCTTTTGCTGGTCCGACATTTATTAATATCCTGGTTCCCTGCCCATTGGGTTGGGGTTATAAACCTGAGGAGACGATTGAAATCTCTCGTCTGGCGGTTGAGACAAATTTCTGGCCACTATACGAATATGAACAGGGGACCTATCGCTTGAATTACGAGGGGAAAGAGAGGAAACCAATTGAAGAATGGTTGAAGCGGCAAGGGAGATTCCGTCATCTCTTTTCGCCCGAAAATAAGGACCTAATCAGTCTTATACAGAAAGAGGTTGATGAGCGGTTTCTCCGGCTGACGAAGAAGTGCGAAAATAAGTGAGGCCTTTCCTCCATATCTGCTGTGGCCCCTGTGGGATTTATCCCATCCAAAAATTAAAAGCATCCCAACCAATCCTCTTCTTCTATAATCCAAATATCTATCCCGAAGAAGAATACGAAAAAAGACTGAATAGTGTTAGCAAAATATCCACACTGTTTAAGGTTCCTTTAATCGTTGGCCGTTATGATAAAGAGGAGTGGTTCAAGTCCGTTTTTGGTTTAGAAGGTGAGAAGGAAGGCGGGAAGCGATGTGAAGTATGCTTTTCCTTTCGGCTTACCGAGACGGCAAAAAAGGCAAAGGATGCGGGATTTACTCTTTTCGGCACTACCTTGATGATTAGCCCCCATAAAAATTCCGGTTTAATAAAAAGGTTAGGTCGGGAGATTGCCGAAAGGTTTGGCTTGGAGTTTTTTTCCGAAGACTTTCGCGAAGGTTTTAAGGAAGGACAGGTTTTGGCGAGCGAACTTTCCCTTTATCGCCAGCGCTACTGTGGCTGTATTTATAGCCAAAGATAGAATTTTATATTTGCCGGGAAAACTTGACTTCTAAGATTTTAATAGTATAATTAAGGGTTAAAATTAAACAGGAGGATTAAAATATGGGACAGGAAAAGGAATTATACTATCCACCAAAGGAGATAGTGGAAAATAGCAATATTAAGAAATTTATGGATAAATTCGGCATCCGAGACCTTGACGAATTGTTAAAGCGGGCAGAAGACCACGAGTGGTATTGGAGCGAAATGGCAAAGGAATTGGATTGGTTTAAACCCTGGGAGCGGGTCTTAGAATGGAACATACCTTTTGCCCAATGGTTCGTCGGCGGTAAGACAAATATCGCTCATAATGCCTTAGACCGTCATATTAAAACGAAGATAAAGGACAAGGTTGCCTATATTTTTGAAGGCGAGCCCGGTGAGGTTGAGAGGTGGACATATCTTGATTTGTATAAAGAGGTTAACCGCCTGGCTAATGTTTTAAAACGGTTTGGAGTAAAGAAAGGGGACCGGGTAACAATCTACCTGCCGATGATTCCTCAACTTCCAGTGGCCATGCTTGCCTGCGCCAAAATTGGGGCGATTCACTCTGTTGTCTTTTCTGGATTTTCCTCTGCATCCTTAAAGGATAGGATTCTTGATTCCGAATCAAAGGTTTTGATTACCGCGGACGGTGGCTTCCGGAGAGGGAAAATTGTCCCATTAAAGCAGAATGCGGATGAGATTTTAAAGGAATGTCCCTCCGTAAAAAAGGTCATTGTTTTTCAAAGAACGAAAAATGAAATCAAAATGGAAAAAGGGAGGGATTTCTTATGGTCCGAGGTGGTTGCCCAAGAATCGAATGAATGCCCAACTGAGGTTATGGATTCCGAAGATATCCTTTATCTCCTTTACACATCTGGAACGACTGGTAAACCGAAGGGAGTCGTTCATGTTCACGGTGGTTATGCGGTTGGCACCCATGCCACTTTGAAATATGTCTTTGATATAAAGGATTCCGATATCTGGTGGTGTGCCGCCGATATCGGTTGGGTTACTGGGCACAGTTATATCGTTTATGCCCCTCTGATGCTCGGTGCCACCTCTATCCTTTACGAAGGGGCGCCTGATTATCCGGACCCGGGGAGATGGTGGAGGATAATTGAAAGAGAGAAGGTGACGATCCTTTATACCTCACCGACCGCGATTCGGATGCATATGCGTTATGGCGAAAAATGGGCGGAGAAATATGACTTATCCAGTTTGCGACTCTTAGGTTCGGTTGGTGAGCCGATAAATCCGGAGGCCTGGCGTTGGTATTACAAAAATATTGGAAAAGAGAGGTGTCCAATTATGGATACCTGGTGGCAGACCGAGACCGGGACATTTATCATTGCACCTTTACCCATTACTCCTTTAAAACCGGGCTCGGCGACAAAACCTCTTCCGGGATTTGGGGCAACAGTCTATAACTCGGAAGGAAAACCAATAAAACCCAAAGAGAATGGATTAGCGGTTCTCACTAAACCCTGGCCGGCAATGCTTCGGACGCTCTATAAAGACCCAGAGAGATATAAGCAGGTCTATTGGTCAAGATTTCCAAACGTTTATCTGACAGGTGATTCCGCGACAATTGATGAGGACGGTTATTTTTGGTTCCGAGGTCGAGCGGATGAGGTTTTGAATGTGGCTGGGCATCGATTGGGAACCGCCGAAGTAGAGAGCGCTCTGGTGGCTCATCCCGCGGTTGCCGAAGCAGCGGTGATTGGTGTCCCTCACGAGGTAAAGGGCGATGTGCCAAAGGCTTATGTGGTTTTGAAAGTTGGTTTTACTCCTTCCGAGGAGTTAGCGAAGGAATTAAAGGAATGGGTCGCAAAGGAGATTGGACCGATTGCTCGTCCCGAAGAGATCGAGTTCCGTGACAAATTGCCCAAGACCCGTTCCGGTAAGATAATGCGGCGACTTCTAAAAGCCCAAGCCTTAGGATTACCGATTGGCGACACCTCAACCTTGGAGGAATAAGATACGGAAACCTTAGATAAAGGGAATATAATTATTGCGGAAAGAACTTCTCCCTCAGAGGGAGGAGTTCTTGTTTTTGGGGAGGGAAGATGAATGAAAAGGGATCTAATCGCTGGTGGATAATGGTTGGGGCAATAATTATTCAACTCTGTCTCGGAGCAATTTATGCCTGGTCGGTATTTCGGAAGCC
>Ga0209102_1000394_pt1 | contig 29563 bp, 30 predicted proteins | sample ConPoolayeHmetaG_FD_185483 | JGI IMG/M metagenome (GOLD analysis project Ga0209102, IMG submission 185483) | Hot spring microbial mat communities from California, USA to study Microbial Dark Matter (Phase II) - Cone Pool mat layer H metaG... ...
ACTATATTCCAGAGCTTATTCCCCGTGTTGAGAAGAGCCTTCAAGAATACTATAGGGTGGGCGGGCTCCGTGGGAGCTTGAGTAAGGCTCTGAGGGATGACGATTTGGATTATACTATACTGGGTCTGCTCCTGTTAGAGAGAAAGGGCTTCAGCTTTACTACGGATGATGTTGCCGAAGAATGGTTGAACCGGCTGCCCTTCCACCTTACCTATACTGCTGAGAGGGAGGCTTACAGGAACCTTACGCTCGGCCTGAAGCCGCCTGAAACAGCAACCTTCTGGAATCCTTTTAGAGAGTGGATAGGAGCCCAGATAAGGGCCGACCCATGGGGATATGCGAATCCTATGAGGCCTTGGAGCGCGGCGGAGATGGCTTACAGGGATGCTATGCTCTCTCACGTTAAGAATGGGGTTTACGGCGAGATGCTGATGGCAGCCATGGTCGCGTCAGCCTTCTCCGAGCCGGAGCCGCTGAAGATCGTGGAGAAAGGGCTCTCATGCATACCTTTGGAAAGCAGGCTGGCTGAGGCAGTCAGGTGCTGCGTCGACCTTTGGAGGAAGCACGGGGGCTTCGACGCAGCCTACGAGGAGGCGATGTTGAAATACGGGCGTTACCACCCGGTTCACACGATAAACAATGCTGCAATAGTTGTTCTCGCCCTGCTTTATGGCGAGGGTGATTTCGGGAAATCCGTGTGTCTAAGCGTGTCCGGCGGGCTTGACACGGATTGCAACGGTGCGACAGTAGGGTCCATAGTTGGCGCTATGGTTGGCTTCAAACGCATACCGGAAAAATGGTACTCGCCCTTGAACAATACGCTGGATTCAGCGTTATCAGGATTGGGGGAGCTTAAAATATCTGAATTGGCCGAGAGGATGGTGAAAGTTGTAGCTGAGAACTGGAGTTAATTCTATACTGGGGACTTTTTCTTCATCTCAATAATGCTGTTTCATCCCTGCTTTCTATTGTTTGAGAAACAGTTGCCTATGCTGCTTTACCCGCATCCTTTTCAACCCGCTTCTTCCATTCTACGTATCGCAACAGGTCCTCCCTAAGCGTCGTCAGCATTTGCCTAGCGCAGAACTTGTGGTCGATCTCCCACTGGCCTGTGGCAGAGTAAGCTAGTGCTCTTACCGTTTTTCCAGGGTTCTCAGGTATGACTAAGCGTACCCTGTAAGCCGCCACCCTCTCCCCCCTGTAGTTTAAAAGGATTTCAACAGCGTTAATCCTACCCTTCTCCATTAACGGTGCCGCCTCAGTATATATCGGTCCTAAAAGCATTGGCGGCGGTCTCTTGGTTAGCGAGGAAACGTAATCGACGAAATAGTTCACGTCATCAACTATTCTCAAGGGTATTACTGATTCAGCATGATCCTTGAAAAGCTTAGCCTCCTCAATCTTCTTGAACATGAACCGACTTGGCACAACTTTCAGAATGACTTTCCTAGCCGGTATAAGGCCTCCCACTAAGGAGGATAATATTGCCACAAGGAAGCTGGCTAGCATTGAACTGAATAAATAGGGCTTCACCAGGCTCACGGGGGTTGAGATGTATGCTTGGAGAAACTGGCTTAAAACATATCCTAGGGCTCCTCCTAAAAGACCGTAGCTTAGGCCCTCGACGAGTAGCAGGAGGGAAACATGGCCAGGGCTGGCGCCGAGCGCACTCATGGTTGAGTATTCCCCATGACGCTCGTAAAGTGAGCCTAGTAGCGTTATTATAATCATTAGGGAAGCGAGCCCCATTAGAATAAGCAGCTCCGGAACGCTGGCGAACTGCTGGAACTCTCCAACTATAAGTAGGCAAGCCGTCTCTCCGCCTGAGCCTAAACCTATTCTGAAAGACCTGTATGTTTGCGTTGTTATCTGAGCGCCCATCATGATTGTGAAGTTCGAGTCTTTCTCGTAACTTGTTTCTACAAGCCTCTTTGAAACATCGCTTGAAAAATCACCCTCGAGCAACAGCCTGTAGACTGTTAAGGGCCCTGGAAAGGGCTCTAAACCAGTCACCACTAAGGGTCCTTCAACCTCATCCAGCGGGACTCCATCCGCCAGCTTTAAAGGCTCTTCAAGCACCGTGCTCACCCTGGTTTCTACAATATTCCTACCTATGATGACTATTGAATCACCTTCTTCCACGCCCAGTGTCTCGGCTAAATCGGCTGAAACCGCTGTGCCTCTTAGCGTCGAAGCATTGGTGACCACTAAGAAAGCCCTAGTCCTCCTACCCTCCTTAGAGACAAGGACCTGAGAGGCTGCAACAATATACGTTTTTTCAACTCCCTCCATGGCGGAGAGCCACCTTACCTGCCAGTCCGGTATGGGCTGGAAAAACTCGTTGATTAAAACCTCGTTCTGCTGATCCATACCCCTGAAAATAGATGTGACTGTAGTCACGTGAGAACTGATGCTTAGCCCACGGAATTCCGAGGGATAGGCTGCCTCCCTTATTGTTGTAAGTGTGCCGATCGCCAGGAGGCTTCCAGAGGCTGCGGAGACAACCGCTATCGTAACTATGGTGAGAATCGTCCGAAATATTCTTTTACGCATGCTTTTGACGGAATACCAGAAAAGGTCGCTGATAAGCGTCCCCTTGGCTTCAAGCACCATTATGCCAACTACCAGCAGCGTTAGGCCGGCTGTAAACAACGATAAGAATATTGATGCTGAAGATAGGCGAGAAATAGCTTCAGGGTTAAGAACCGCAACCGCCATCTTGGCCTGCGGAATAAGAAGTATCTCCACAATAATGAGTGTTGCAAACAATCCGATAATTATTAGCCTCCTTCTTTTCTCGATTAATACGCCCGCTATGGATGAAACGAAGAAGGTGAACGTAATTAGGAAGAGGAACATTGCAATGCTGTCGCTCTTAGCTTGGCTTAAGGCGTCAAGCGCGTTCTCCGCCTTGATAATGCTTTTCTCGAGGAATCCGAAGCCTGTTTCAAAATCGCCTCTTGCTAAAGCAGCCTTACTCTCCCTCAGCAGCATCATGGCGTAGTCGATTTCTTTTAAATATTTTTCAGCGTCGAAACCCACTTTAGACAGGAATTCTCGCTCCTCGGAAGCGAAGGATTCGAGAAAATCCTTCAGATACTCCGCTTCTAAAAACACTATACTGGTGTTACCTGTTCTGCAAGAAATGTTCATCCATATACCCACTCCTCTTGATGAGGAGGATACCGTGCCATACTTGCCCAAAAGTCCGGCTAGCCTATTTTCCCGGTTTAAGAAGACAAACAGCATCACGGAGCCTTCTTGAGGAATCGGCATATAGTAATTTTCATCATCCTCCCAACCACCCAGCCCCCAAATCCCCCACAGTTCGAAGCCGGCTGTTTCCCCGCTCGGTGCTTTCTTCCTTATAACGGTGAGACAACCGTTCCGCGGATCCTCTCTCTCCGCCTCAGGCATGACGGCGTCTCCCTCGGCAAATATGGTTACACTAACACCAGATAAAGTTAGCACACCGGTAGCGTTAATAAGGAGGCTGCGTCTCCCATAGCCGCGTGGTATTAGTATTGAGGTTGAACCCGGGTAAGCTTCCCCATATCCAAAGCTCACGTGAATCATGTTAGCGTCCACAGCGGTGTAGACTGCAGCCAACCTCATTACATAGCTTTCCCCGAGGCTTATGGGCGTTGAGTAAAGCCTCCCCTGGCTCATCGTAATATAGTTTGAAGTTTCATTGAACTCTCCCAGAGTTTTTGAAACATGAAACACCGCGTTGCCGAGGATCACGGTGCCTGAAGTTATGAGGATCGAGCCGTTCACAACGCTCCCGGCTTTAAGCTCTCCTTCAAAACAAATCTTTACAGGGACGATTATTGAACCGGAGACAGTAACCAAGCCTTTGAAAAAGGTTTCAGAACTCAGAAGAAGCATTACTGCAACTATGCTTAAAATGGTCCTGCAATGGTTTGGAAGAGTTTTATTTTCCACTTTAAAGCCTGCTTCATAAGAAAAGGAATATAAGCTTTTTATGAAGCATTGATGCTCGTTGGTGCTGCACGTTGTTGCATCCAGCGCAGCAGGCATGGTTGAAAAACTCTTCGCATTTCAAGCCGGCTCCCCCAGCAATAATTCCAACATCGGCTAACCGTGTTACTGTTTAAGAGGAATAATTTAACATTTACGTGTTAAAAATGACGTTCACACCCTCCTCCTTTTTGTAAAAATTTAAATGCTCCTCCTCCTAATCGGCTTTCGAGCCAAGATGAGCCTGTCCAAGTTTGGCGGGATGACTATTCTTCTGCTGGCAATCTTCCTCATAATAGGACTGGCTACGGGATACTTCGTGGGTGGTGCAGGTAAAGTTCCCGAGTCCCAGTACAAGGAGCTTCAGACATCTTACAACCAGCTTCAAACGCTGTACAACCAGCTTCAGCAGAACGTTAGTTCACTCACCAGGAAGCTTAAGGCTGGATTCATATATGTTGGTCCTGTGGCAGATTTCGGCTGGACTGCTGCACATCATCAGGCTAAGCAAAACGTCAGCTCACTCTTCCCATGGCTTGAAACCGTTTACGTAGAGTCTGTTCCTGAGGCTGAGGCTGCAAGGTATATTGAGAGGCTTGTTACTGAGGAGAATGTCGACGTGGTTTTCACAACAAGTTTCGGATTCATGGATCCGACGATAGAGGTCGCTCGAAAATATCCTAACAAAATGTTCTTCCACTGCAGTGGTTTCAAAAGGCTTCCTAACTCTGGAACATACTTTGCGGACTTCTACCAGGTGTATTATCTGAACGGGTTGATGGCCGGTGCCCTAACTAAGAGTAACAAGGTTGGCTACGTGGCGGCCTACCCGATACCGGAAGTCCTCAGACACATCAACGCGTTCGCACTGGGTGTTAAGGAGGCTAATCCTGAGGCAAAGGTCTACGTGAGATGGCTCTTCGCATGGTATGATCCGACTCACGCTAGGGAGGCTGCTCAGGCGCTGGTGAGCATTGGCGTCGATACAATCGCCTTCACAGAGGACTCCACAGCCATAGTTGAGTTCGCTCAGGAACAGTACCGGCAGGGGAAGACGCTTTATGTTTTCTCTCACTACAGCCCGATGCAGGATGTTGGTCCCGACGTCGTTGTAAGCGGTCAGATAGTCCACTGGGAGGTTATTTACGCCGACATACTTATGAAGATCAGGCTGGGTATATACAATAATACTAACTTGGCTAATGTCGACTACCTTTGGCTGCTCAAGGAGGGTGCGGTGGAACTCGGGGGCAAGCCTGGAGTACCGATAAACCCGAAGTTCGTCAGCGAGTTGAAGAGTAAGTATCTGCCCGGTCAATCAGTAAGCGTGTACGACGCTGTTATGACTAGGCTTACGCTGATGAAGGACGCTAACGTGCCTTTCGACCCGTTCACCGGCCCGATTAGAGACCAGGCTGGGAACGTTAAGATTCCAGCGGGCCAGAGGGCGACTATAGCTCAGCTCTTCACAGAGGAGATGAACTGGTTCCTGGACAACATAATAGGATCGCCGTCAGGATGATTCAAGAAACGTTTCTCCACCTGTTTTTTTTCTCCAAAGGATGTTGACAAGGCTTGGCGAATAATTCTAATTATCTTGTTGAAATGCGGGGGATTGTTAAACGGTTTCCCGCAGTTGTCGCGCTGGATAATGTTGATTTCAGGGTTAGGCAGGGGGAAATACATGCTCTTCTAGGAGAGAACGGTGCTGGTAAAACAACCCTTATGAGAATACTCTACGGCATGTATAAGCCTGACGCTGGGGAGATAATTGTAGAGGGCCGTAGGGTAAGCATAGGTTCGCCGAGGGATGCACTGAAAATGGGGATAGGGATGGTTCACCAGCATTTCATGCTTGTGGATAAGCTTACTGTTTTAGAGAACATTGCGCTGTTTGTCGAGGATAGCTTAAGAACGGGTTTTGACAGGATTAGGAGTGGAGTGGAGGAGATTTCTAAGACCTATGGTTTAAAGATTGATCTCGACGCGAAAATCTGGCAGCTTTCAGCAGGGGAGCAGCAGAAGGTTGAAATAGTGAAGACGCTCTACAGGGATGTTAAACTCCTTATCTTGGACGAGCCTACTTCAGTCTTGACGCCTGCTGAGTCGGAGGAGCTTTTCAAATCTTTAAGGAGAATGGTTGGGACAGGCAAGTCAATTATCCTGATAACACATAGGCTTAATGAGGCGCTTACGGCCAGCGATTCTATAACCGTTCTGAGAAAGGGAAGAGTTGTGGCGGCTGAAGTTAAGCCACGTGAGGCGAGCAGGCTTGACTTGGTTAACATGATAGTCGGCAGGCCTTTAGAGTTCAGGCCTAGGGTTGGCAATTTTAAGAAAGGCAGTAAGCCGGTTTTAGAAGCAGAGAATCTAAGGGTTTTGGATGACAGGGGACTCGTAGCAGTCAAGGATGTCTCCTTCGTTCTGAAAGAAGGCGAGATCCTGGGTGTAGCGGGGGTTGCGGGGAATGGTCAGAGGGAGCTTGTCGAAGCCCTTACGGGTCTCAGGAGAGTTGAAAAAGGGATTGTGAAAATAATGGGGGTGGATGTTACGAATGCTCCTCCTAAGAATATTATCCGGCTGGGTGTTGCCCACATCCCTGAGGACAGGTTCAGGTATGGTGTTGCACCCGATCTTAGTGTTGCAGAGAACATTGTTATGAAGCTCTACGGGGAAAAGTTTTCAAGGAAATTATTTATGGATAGTGAGGCGATTCAAAGGGAGACGGAGAAGCTTGTTCAGGAGTTTGAGATAGTTACGCCGGGCGTGAATGCTCCGGTAAGCCTCCTCTCAGGCGGGAACGTTCAGAAGCTAATAGTGGCGAGAGAGCTCTCGATAAATCCTAAGATACTTGTCGCGAGCAACCCTACTTCAGGCCTGGATGTTGCTTCCACGAACTATGTGCACTGGGTTTTCCACAGGCTTAGAGAAGCCGGGGGCAGCGTCCTCCTTGTTTCCGAAGACCTGGATGAGGTTTTGGCTTTGAGCAACAGGATACTTGTTATGAAGGAGGGTAGAATAGTTAGAGAGTTTGGGGAAGGGGCTTCGATCAGCGAAGTCGGGCTTGCAATGACGGCGGGAGCGGCGTAGCCATGAACAGTAGAAGTGTTAAAATACGCGCGTTGAAGCGGTGGTGTGAGGATTGGAGATAGGGCTGGAGAGAAGGCCAACCGTATCTAGGAGGATAAACATATCTGTCAGAATACTCGCCATCCTGCTTTCACTCCCGTTTATAGGCCTCTTATTTGCTGCTTACGGTGTGAACCCGGTTGACGCCTATCTAAGGATCTTCGCAGGAGGCTTTGGAAGCCTCTACGGTTTCTCAGAGACGATTGTGAAGACACTGCCAATAGGGTTATGCGCCGTCGGGCTTACCTTCGCCTATAAGGCGCGAGTGTCAAACATAGGCGCCGAGGGGCAGCTGATAATGGGCTCCATGGCTGCAACATGGGTCGCACTGTACTCTGGTCTTCCGCAGAGCGTAATTATTATTGCGATGCTGCTTGCAGGCTTTACCGTTGGGGCTGCATGGGCATTGCTGCCGGCTGCGTTAAAATCAGGGCTCAACATTAATGAAGTCATAGTAACCCTCATGATGAACTACATATCGTTAAAGCTACTGGACTACGTGGTGACCGGTCCATGGAGGGGTTTGACGCAATGGGGTTTTCCCCAGACTGATCCTTTCCCCAGCTACGCTAGGTTCCCCACCATAGGGGGAACCAGGATACACTACTATACTCTTGCGTTGCTCTCGGCTTCAACACTCATCCTATACGTGTTGATGAAGAAGACGAAGATCGGCTATGAGATCAGGGTCGTGGGGAGTAATCCGGAGGCAGCTAAGTATGCTGGGATAAGCGTGAGCAGGAATATCCTGCTGGTCATGCTGGTCAGCGGGGGGCTTGCTGGGATTGCCGGAGTCGGGGAAGTCGCCGGCATACATGGGCGCCTCATAAGGGGGATATCTCCTGGATACGGTTATACTGCTATAATCCCGGCTTGGCTCGGGGGGCTTGACCCTCTTGGTGCCCTCGTAGCGTCATTCTTCATAAGCGGCTTAATGGTTGGGGGCGACGCGATACAGGTTTCCCTCAGGCTGCCGTCCAGCCTTGTATACGTGTTCAACGGCGTGATTCTCCTCTTCATCATCAGCAGCGAGGTTCTAGCTAGGTACAGGATAGTGTTTAAAATAGGTGGTAGAAGAATATGGATATAGCTGCTTCAATACTGGCTGAAGCCGTTAGAGCCGGGACGCCACTAATGCTCGCGACCCTGGGGGAAATATATTGTGAAAGATCTGGGGTTTTAAACCTTGGGCTTGACGGCGTGATGACGATGGGGGCGCTAGCGGGCTTCGCCGCAACATGGCTAACAGGGTCGGTCTGGATCGGCCTGGCTGCGGCAATGCTTGTCGGAGGCCTATTCTCTCTCACACACGCGTTCACAAGCGTAAGCCTTGGAGTCAACCAGACTGTTTCAGGCTTGGCTCTCGCAATGCTCGGCACGGGGGTCAGCAGCCTCCTGGGGGCAAAATACGTGGGGCAGCCCCTTAGAGACAGTCTTCCAACCCTCCAAATACCAGTTTTGTCGGAAATACCTTTGGCGGGCGGCCTCTTCTGCCATGACCCGGTTGTATACTTGGGAATAGTGCTTTCAATATTAATGTGGCTTATCCTTTTTAAAACAAGGCTTGGAATAACAGTGAGAGCCGTGGGGGAGAAGCCTGAGGCTGCAGACGCTGCAGGAGTCAACGTATACTTGGTAAGATACTTATGTGTTTTTCTCGGCGGGGTACTTGGAGGTCTCGGCGGTGCTTACGTGACCCTCTCCTATACTCCGGGCTGGAGAGAGGGCGTTATGATGGGCAGAGGATGGATAGCCCTGGCACTCACAATATTCTCACTGTGGAACCCTCTTGGAAGCTTGATTGGGGCATACCTTTTCGGAGGAGTTGAAGTCCTCCAGTTTCACCTTCAGGAATACGGGGTTCCGGCAAGCCTGCTCGGAACGCTCCCGTATGTTTCTACAATCATAGTGCTGGTCGCCAGCTCATTAGGCTTGTTGAGAAAAAGGCTTGGCGCACCCGCGGCTCTGGGCATACCGTACAGAAGGGAAGGCTAGCAAGTCTCCACATCCTTTCTGAACTCAAGCGGCATGTTAAAGCAGGTTTACATTCAAAAGCTTTATTATGGTTCCAATACTGTTTTTCCTTCATGAGGAAGGTTAGAATAGGGATTGTTGGAGTCGGAATCCAAGGTGAGCAGCAGTTAAAATCGTTCAAAACAATAGAGCACGCCGAGGTTCTCGCAGTCGCAGACCTAAATGAGAAAAGGGCTAGGGAGATTGGGGAAAAATACGGTGTCCCAAGAATATACGCTGATTTTCAAGACCTTGCTAAGGATCCCGATATTGAAGCGGTTTCCGTCTGCACACCAGACCACCTGCACACGGAGCCTGCGCTCACAGCTCTCGAGAACAATAAGCATCTGCTCATGGAAAAGCCTCTTGCGACAAACGTGGCTGACGCGCAGAAGATAGTTGAAGAAGCAGGTAGACGCGGCCTCAAGCTTATGGTTAACTTCAGCAACAGGTGGAGCCCTCCCTTCCGGTTGGCTAAGGACACGATAGAGGCAGGTGGGATTGGTAAAATCGTCAATGCTTATGCGCGTCTAAGCGACACAATATATGTTCCAACCGAAATGATAAAATGGTCGGATAGGACAAGTGTTCTCTGGTTTCTCGGGAGCCATGTTTTCGACCTGCTGAGATGGCTGTTCAAGGATGAGGCTAAAAGAGTCTTCGGAGTTTCAAGATCCGTCGTGCTGAACTCGAGGGGAATCCAGACCCCGGACTTCTACCAGGCTATAATCGAGTTTCAAAATGGAGTCACAGCCGTGATGGAGAACAGTTGGATTCTCCCCAGGGGCGAACCATTCATAGTGGATTTTAAAATGGAGATTTTCGGGGAAAAAGGGGCGATTAGAATAGATAGAACTCATCACGGCAGCGTAAGGATTGTGAATGAGCAGAGGATGAGTTTTCCCGACGTGTACGTCCTGCCCACTGAAAACGTCAGCGTGTTCCTGAGGGCCGGGTTAGAATGCTTCGTAGACTGCTTGATTCACGACTCGAAGCCGCCTGTGACTGGAGAAGACGGTCTTATCGTGACTAAAGTCATAAGCGCTATTATCAGGTCGAGCGAAATAGGCGTGCCTGTTGAAATCAGCTGAACAAGACTGAATAATTGCTTCGTTTCCTCTCCCTTCTAATATGGGAAGATTGGAATCCCCGGATGGCTCAAATCTGAAAAGGTTTGCATCCCAGATTTTAAACCCGTCTTAAAGATTAAATTACAAGATGCTTTAAAAAACTAAGGATGAATCCGAGGGAAAGGTGTATTAAATCCGTCGAGTTCAGGGAGATAGATCGGGTGCCCACCGTCTTTAGGGCGAGGCCGGAAGTAATTTCACTGCTTGAAAAACACCTTAACGTGAAGGGGTTCGACAGTATCTGTTCTAAACTCGACGTGGATGTTAGGTTTGCTCCAGCAATCGGCTTAACCGGTGGCTACATTCCAAAAGGAGTAGAAGTCAAGGAGGGGCCGTATGAGGCTGCTTACACGGTTGGGTGTAGCGGCGAATATGAGCTTAGGAAAGACAGGTGGGGGATAATAAGCAAGTGGTCGAGTAAAACCTATACTTATCAGTATGTCGATCATCCTCTTAGGACAATAGATGTTGAAGACTATGTCTGGCCTGAAGTTAATGAAGGAAGCTTCGAGCTTGTGAAAAAATACAGGACGGTAAGTGAAAATTTCTGCGTCTACGGTGGCGTGATACACCTTTTCGAGATCGCGTGGCAGCTGACAGGCTTCAACGAGCTCATGGTGATGATGAGGAGGAACGATCCTAGGGTGGAAAAAATTCTCGACATGCTTAACGATATACGCTTGAAACAGGCTAAAATGCTTCTGGAGGCTGATGTCGACGTTATTTACGATGGTGACGATGTGGGTGCGCAGAACACCATGATAATATCTCCAGTCCTTTGGCGAAGGTTTCTCAAGCCTAGGTACAAGCTCCTCTCAGACTTGATTCATTCTAAGGGTAAGTATTTCTTCTTTCACAGTGACGGCTGGATTGAGCCCATAATTCACGACTTGGTTGAAATAGGCGTTGACGTACTCAACCCGGTTCAACCGGAAACCATGGATCCTGTTAGGGTGAGAGAGCTATGCGGGAGCAGGATGGCTTTTGAAGGCACGCTTTCTATTCAAAGAACGCTTCCATTTGGGAGCGTTGAGGACGTGAGAAAAGAGGTTAGGAAAAGAATTAGGGAACTCGGATCAACCGGGCTAATCCTTGGCCCTTCACATTCCCTGCAGCCGGACACTCCGTTAGAGAATATTCTTGCAATCTATGACGCTGTGAAACAAGAATCATTAAAGCGGCTCAACTGTTAAGGCTTTTGTTAAACGTGTTCAACCACCCCTTGTTTGAAGCAGCATAGGGTTTACGTGAATACCGGTAAGCTTTATATGAATGGCTGGAAAAATACTTTCATGCTGGCGGTGAAAGGGGGGAAACCGATTCGAACCAAGCCTTGGCCGGCGTGGCCGGTCTACGATGAGAAAGAGATGAAGGCGCTTGAAGAAACTTTGAAAAGCAGATTTTGGGGGGGAGGCGTTGAGGAAAGCGGTCCTAAGGAAAAAGAGTTTGAAGAAAAATTCTCTAGGTTCCACGGCTGCAGCTACGGTGTTTGTGTTTCAAGCGGTACGGAAGCCTTGCACTTAGCCCTCCTTTCAATCGGAATAGGCCCGGGGGATGAGGTTATTGTGCCCGCGCTCACGTTCTGGGCGACGGGTAGTGCCGTCTTAATGACTGGGGGAACCCTAATCATAGTGGATGTTGACCCCAAGTCGTATTGCATGAGCTTTGAAGAGGCTGAAAAAAGCGTTACGAGTAAAACCAAGGCCATAATCCCGGTCTACAATTACGGTAACTCTCCGGATATGGATAAACTGTCAGAAATCGCGGAGAAGCATGGTCTCGCGTTAATAGAGGATTGTGCGAGAGCCCACGGCTTCATGTGGAGGAACAAGCCGGCGGGGTCAATTGGAGACATTGGCTGCTTCAGCTTCCAGCAGGGGAAGCTCATGACCGCTGGAGAGGGGGGAATAATAATAACTAACAATAGGCTTTACGCTGAAAGATGCAGGGCATTAAGAACATGTGGAAGAATAAGGGGGGACGACGTGTACAACGTGGGGATTGACTACTGGTGGAACTGGTGGAATTTCAGGATGACGCAGTTTCAAGCAGCAATACTGCTGGTCCAGTTGGAAAGGCTTGAGGAGCAGACGAAAACTAGGCAGGCTAACAGCGAGTACTTAAGCAGGAGGCTGAGTGAAATCGAGGGAATCACCCCGCTTAAAACCGATGAAAGGCTGACTAGGCATCAGCCTTGGCCTTACTTGTTTAAATACGACTCGAAATGCTTCGGAAATATTCCAGTTGGAAGATTTGTGGAGGCTCTTAAGGCTGAAGGTGTTCCCTGCGGCAGAATAGATCATCCACCTCTCAGCATGACGCTGACGGCCCACGGCCCCCAGTCGCGAATAGTAAGAAAGCCGAAATACCCTGTGGCGGAGGGCGCTATCTGGGAAGCCGTTACACTGCCCCAGTCAATATTCCTAGGGGCTAGGGGAGACATGGATGATATAGTGGAGGCTATAGTTAAGATTAAAACTCATTCCGGCGAGCTGTAGTTTCTCGGTCAACATCCTTATGGTTAAAGGTTGCCGCGATAATACTCAGTAGCTGGGCATCCTACACATTCTTCATACTTGAACCTGTTACAGTAGTTGCAATTCACACCGCAAGGCGTCTCTTTCAAACCTCTATGCGTCAAGCGTATTCTTACGGGCATAAGCGGAGAGTAACCGATGTCTTTTATCTGGTAGAACTCTGACCTACGTATTCCCCTTCCGCTTCTCAAAGAGCATTTCCCCATGGAGATGCTTTCCAGAGTCTTCTGGTTTTCAGCCGCTATCAGAGCCATCATGTTGTATCCACCAATCAGCGTGAAAATATAGATTATCCGGGGGCATTCCTCGAAGCGTTTAAGAAGCCTCTCCATGGTCTCAAACCCGTCGGTTTCAATTAGAACCATGGCTAAACGTATGTTGAAATACTTCAGGTTCATTTGAGCCGACACCCTGATCACCTCGTCTTCAAGGAGTTTTTCAAGCCGCTTCTTAACTCCCATACTCGTGTAACCAGTTGTCCTCCCCAGTTTCTCTAGGGTTGTACGGCCGTCGGCCTGCAGTTGAGATATTATTTTCCTATCTACCTCATCCATTGTTGTTTGAATTATAAACGGAAGATATAAATATTGTTTACGATTTAAACACCAGTCATGAGTGGAGCATCGCAAGCACAGCACGCCGGGTTTAGAAGAGAAGAGCTAGGGGAGCAGGAGAAAAGGCTCAGGGAGAAAATGAGCAGGGTTAAGCATAAGGTTGCGGTGATCAGCGGCAAGGGTGGAGTAGGTAAAACGGTGGTGACGGTAAACCTAGCAGTAGCCTTTGCCAAGAAGTGTAGTCTTGGTAAAGTGGGTATTCTGGACGCAGATATTCATGGCCCATGCGTACCCAGGATGCTTGGCATGAAGGGAGATGTTCTAAGAGTGAGCCCACTCGGAGCCTTCCCTGCAACAGGTCCCTTGGGAATTAAAGTTGTTTCAATCGATTTCCTTCTGCCTAGTCAAGAGACGCCGGTTATATGGCGCGGCCCCCTTAAGATGTCAGCGATCAGACAATTCTTATCCGACATTACTTGGGGCGAGCTCGACCTCCTGCTCATCGACCTCCCTCCGGGTACTGGTGACGAGGCACTCAGCGTCATGCAGCTACTGCCGGAGATGGATGGCGTGGTTATCGTCACAATACCTTCAGAGGTTTCTCAAGACGTGGTTAGGAAGGCAGTAATGTTTGCAAAGGAGCTTAACATACCAGTCATAGGAGTGGTTGAGAACATGAGTGGCTTAATGTGTCCGAACTGTGGGACGAGGATAGACGTTTTTAAAGCAGGAGTGGGAGAGGAGATGGCGAGGGAGATGGGCATTGATTTCCTAGGGAGGATCCCTCTGGACCCGCGTATATGCGAGGCGTCCGACGAGGGCGTACCGTTCATAATGAGCCAGGAGGATTCGCCTACAGCCAAATCATTTGCTGAAATAGCTGATAAAATATGGAGTTTCCTTGCTGAAAGAGGTAGTGTTGAAACGAAGGCTTGTCCCGAAAATGTTCGGGATACGGATAAAAGCGCGTTAAGACAAGAGGATGATAAGGAGGTGGATTGTTAATGCCTAATGAGAAGGGAAGTGTTCAACCTAGGATTCTACACCCGTGCCACCAGGTTGCTGAACAGGAGAACATGGTTTGGGTCTGCGACGGGGCTGCGAACGTTGGGCAAATAGGGCACGAGATAGGTGTTTTGCTTACAAACCTAGGTAAAGCCAGAATGTGCTGCACGACTGCAGTCGCAGCAGGCTCAAAGCCGCACCTAGACATAGCTGGAAGAGCTAAGAGAAACATAGTTATAAACGGGTGTGGCAACAGGTGTGCTTCTAAAGTATTGGAGAACGCTGGGAAAAAGATCGACTACGAGATCGATATATCTAAGTACCTGCGAAAAATACCGACTCTAAACATATATGAGGCGGATGTTCAGAGAATAGCGCAGATAATCATCAATGAAGCGAAGCTTTAAAGCTCACATACAGTGGATTAAAAATCTTAAGAAAAATTTTAAACATCTGTGTACTAGTAGTGTTTTCAACACTTATTTTAAGCGTATAGCTTGCTCTCGCTAGTTTAGAAAATAAACCCTCGGGGAAAGATTTAAAAACCTCACTGGAAAGTGGCGGCTCAAGATGAAGAACACTAAAAACCGTCCTAGATTCATAATGTGCTTCTGTACTGGAGAATGCCCAGGATTCGCGAAACTAGAGCTTTGGAAACTGGTGAACTTCGTTAGAAACGAGCTTGATGTTGAGTACGCTGTTATCCACCCGCAGCTCTGCGTCACGGATGGAGACAACTTCCTGAGAGACCTCTTGAAAGACGGGGATAAGGATAGGATCTACGTGATCGGCGGATGCGACCCGAGGATGCAGAGAAAAATGTTCAAGGATGTTTTCACCGAGAAAGGACTAGACTTCGATAAGCAGGTGGTCTCACTCGACCTAAGGAACATGGAGACCCCGGAAGCTATGAAGAAAGTTGCTGAAACAATTGAAAAATTAACTGCTAGTTAAGATGGAGGGTTGTGAAGATGAGTAGGGCAAACCTCTGGCCGCCCAGGGAAGAGATAGACTGGTATCCTAGGATAAACCAAGATCTGTGCATTAAATGCGGGTCCTGCGTCGAGTTCTGTATGCATGGAGTATATTCAAGGCAAGGGGACAAGATTGTGGTTTCCAAACCATACGAATGCGTCGTGGGCTGTGAAGCATGCAAACACAGGTGTCCGGCCGGAGCCATAAGCTTCCCGTCCAGGGAAGAATTAAGACAGATGCTGAGGGCTCTGAGAGAGAAATACAATAATATTCGACAGTAAAGAACGAGTATTTGGTGAAGAGTTAGCTAGGTCCCCCTACAAGCTTAAGAAATCCTTTAATTCCTTCTGCCTTATCCGCAGCACTCATATGTTGAAAAGCTCTTACCGCATAAACTATTGCCGTTATCGATGAATGCACCAGCATCGCATACATGGCGTAGAAGGGCTTATCCAACCATGAGAATATTATCATATACAGGACATACGCATTCCTCCTTCCATCCACTCTAGCGAAGGCTCTGTCAAAATTCGTATATGCTGTTAAAGCCTTCCCCATGGTCTCCTTAAACTGCATATAGCAATGCCTTACGAAGCCGTCTGCCACAAGCAAGCATAAACCCAGTATAAGAGGCAAATAGTTGTTCTCCGAAAAATATAGGCCTAGGGCGAAGCACACATACCACGTTTGCTCATAAAGCATGTCGAAAGTATGCTCGATATAACCTAGTTTCGTCAGAATGCCTCTCGCCCTAGCTAGTTTACCATCGAGCCCATCCAATATCCCAACCAGGTAGGCTAAAATCGCTGCAATCCTCATGTATCCAAATAGGAACAATGCTGCTACAAAGAATGCAGTCATGTTTGTGAAAATCGTTATCCTGTTGGGCGTGATCCATGACACATCAGCCATATGGTATATTGCTCGATCCTCTATCGGCTTGTTTATGTAGGATGTGAAGTGAAGCCCTTTCTGGGTTCTGAAAACAAGCTTCCTTTTAGCGAACTCGATTGACTGCCTATTCTCTATCTTGACGCAGACTGGAGAAACCCTTCGTTTCAACTCTGGGTGTTCAACCTGCATATTAGAAACGTCAAGCTTAATGTTCCGCATAGCCTCAATCTTTTCCAGCATTTCTTCAACACGGTTCAAAGCAAGGTCGTTCTCTAATAGTTTCGAACACTCCTTAGTTATCTTGTAAACCCCAAAAGGTCTATTGTTGAGATAACAGGCAACGTTGCCTTCAGTCTTCATAATTTCATCTATAAATTCTCTGTCTATAACAACATCTGTGCTTATTATTAGCAAGTCGTCGTCAAGGAATTCCTTCGGAAGGCTGGAGACATGGTTTTCTGCCTTTAGATAAGACAGCTTTAAGCCTATTTCCCCACCGTCTTTGAGCATGCTCCATATTTCCTCTCCGTTAAAACCGAGTAAGATGAGAACATCTTTTATTCCGGCGGCCCTAATAGAATTGAGGATTCTTACGATGAGAGGGACTCCGCATATCTTAACCAGGGCTAGGGGTCTAGTCTTATCGAAAATGAAATCTCTTTCCTTAACCAGTATTATGGCTCTCACTCTCTACCACCTAAGCACCATTAACTTGAAGTATTGGGAGAATAAATGTTTAAGCATGATTCTCATGTGACTCGGCGCCTTCTCGAATCTTCTCTGTAAGCCTCTCTATAATCTTCCGGTAGAGATCTCCGAAAGTCTTGTATAGGAGCTTTACCGTGTCGTAGAGGATTAGTATGAAGAATACGAATATAGCTAAAGCCCCTAGTCTTGCAAGGTTTTCACCGATGTATGGAACCTGTTTAAGTTGAGGAGGAAGATAAACCCAGAGGATCGCGGCAAGCAGAATGTATAATAGGTCGACCAGTATATGTTTTAGAGTGAACTCTGAAACTCGGAGGATCGCTACCAAGCGTTTAGTAACCATGTCTATGAGAAATTTCAGAGACATCAATATGCGATAACCGAAGTATACAGATAAAATTAGGGTTAAAGCTGACATCAAATGGTCTGATTTCAAAACAATATCATCAAAAGTCACTAGGGTAATATCTGTAACCACAGGTGTAATCATATGGAGAAAGAGGAGGGATAAGGCTAGTTTAAGCGAACTGGAGACTAGGATTTCAATCCTTTTGGCTATCTCTCCTTTTTCAACCATAACCTCCGGTTTAGGCATTCTCTTGGCTCTCTCCAACCTGCCTTCTCCCTTCCTAACGTGAAAAGTCAGAATAGCTGAGCCGCCTAGGTAAAAAAATGGGGCTACGGCTATGTAATACAGGCCGTATAATGGGAGTTGAACAATCGACGTAAAGAGGATTACGAAAAGGAGCACGTCTCTCGTTGCAGGTATTTTTCTCAAAACTCTCGTGTCTACACCCAAGTTGTTTAAACCCTGAGTAATGTAGCTTACCAGAATTATGTTTGCTACTGAAAGAATAGTGAGCAGGAAAACGTTGCCTCCTGACAATGATAGGGGCAGCGAGAACCCGGTTACTACAGCTACGTCTGAAACACAGTCAATCAGAGAACTGATGTAAAGCCTCCAGTTTTCCCTATTATACAGATTTACTAATTCGCCACTTACTTCGCTGGACAAGATTGTAAGTCCAACTAAAAGCCCTCCCAGTAGGGATTCCTCTATCGCCAAGAGAAAACCTGCTGTTAGGGCAACGATTAATGAAACAAGTGTTAATGCCAGAGGCTCTATGTCAAGGCTCCGGTAAATTCTGGCTGAAACATGTGTCGAAACGGGCTTAATAATATACTTTGACACCAATCCGCTTTCGGCCCCATTCTCCCTCCTCAATATCTGCCAGTATACTTCTCTTCCTTTGAGCAGATCCTCAGGAGTATCTATATCCTTCCAGAGAATTCCAGTTATATCAACATAATCCACCTCCCCATCTTTCGAAGCAAGATTTAACGCATCAGATATTGTTGCATTAGGGCCGAGGCTCCCTATCGCCTTCTCCACATACATCCTGGCCTTCTCGTTGCAAAGTATAACGCCCGTATCTATCCCATGTCTAGGCAAAGCCCTCTTACCTGTATAGGCTACGCCTTGTTCCTTCAACACTATTTTCAACCCTTCTTCGGCATCAGTCAGGGAGGGCTTCCTGTCGAGGCAAACAGTAAAAGCAGCCTTTCCACCCGAAGACAAGGTCTTCTCAATCATCGATTTCTCATAAATATGGTCGGACATCAGAAGCAGAAAGCCTTCCCCACTCAACTGTTTCAAAGCCAAGCTGACACTGTAAAGGTTTCCGAAATCCTCTATATCCGTCTCTATAATCTCAGCCTCCCCTTTCAGCTTTTCCTCCAACAAGCTTCTAAACTTCGGTCTGGTGACGATTATGACACGGCCTGGGATAATGTTCCTAATCCTTTTTAGTATGAAGTCAAGTATTGTTACACCAGGCTCGAGTTCCATTAGGCATTTAGGAGCTTCCTCAGAATAGGGTTTGAGTCGGGAGGCCACTCCTGCGGCAATGATTACAACGGGAGGCTGCAAACGACGCAGTATTACATTGTCTTGACGTATTAAAACCTTTCTCAATTATCTATTATAATTGTAAAACTTGTTCATGCAAATGGCTTGACTCACGAGAGATGAAGGCCTATTAAAAATTAAGTAAAATCTTAAGCGGTGCGCAGTGTTTTCATGGCTTCAATAAAGCTATGAAAGCACGAACTGTCGAATGAACCATCGACCGTGCCGTCGGGCTCCATAGTCAGCGGCCCTTCATATCCCCAGTTATTCCTTATTCTTTTCAAAGCCCCATAGAAATCGAAGCCCGGATGATCTAAAACCCATTTGCCCTGCCAAAGCTTTCCCCGCAAATGGACGTTTACTATTTTATCAACAATCAACTCAAAAGAGTCCAGCTCGTTATAGAGAATAGCCCACCGTAGATCAAGCGTTACATAATCGAAAAGTTTCACTAAAGCGAAAGGCGTGTAACCCTCCAAATGAGTCGGAATGTTTTCTACCGACGCCTTTACACCGGGAAATTGGCGCACAATTTCATTGAAAATTTTTGTATACGGCCTAGGTCGAAGCCCTTTGCCCAAGTATCCCAAAGGTGGAATACACAGACACCTGCTCTCAGCTCGCTGGCGATAAGTAAAGCATCATATGCAACCCGTTTCCCTTTCTCCCAATCGCGCTCCCGGCTTGAACAAAGATAACAGCCAATGTCTCTGCTCGCATGTAGCGCGCGCGCTAACGTCTATGCAGGAAAATACGGTAAGACGTTAAAAACCTTACTAAACCACTTAGACGACGCGTTTTAAACCAAGCTTCTTGTAAGACCCGTTTATAGTAGAGGTGGGCCAAGCCTCTAAAAATGAGAAAAGCCCAGCCTACTCATCTAGTTGACAGTAGCCCGCATCCACTTTCTCCTGCATTTCCTCAGCCCAGTTGTCGACTCCTACAGCTTTGACACGCTTTAAATTCTCTAATGAACCTACTAGATGCCGCAGTTTTTCACAACTGTTCATTTCGGTGCATTCTGCGCAGATCGTGTAATCTTTCTGTCTGCAGCATTTGCGTATAATGCAGTTGGGGTCTCTGCTGCTAGCAACGCATCCCGGGCATTCTCGAAAAGCCTTACGACCGTATACTTTAAAAAGAAAGTTTTTGAAGGCGTGCATCCCTATAAACTAATATATGTTCTAGACGGAACATAATACGAGAAAAAGTTGTCCGGCTATCGTTGGGGCTGGCGGAGAAAGGGCCCGGGAAGACCAATTAAGCCTAGGGTGATTAATGGTTTGCCGAGGGCTAACAGGTTTATCCCGGCATCCTTAGAGGAAACCCCCATCTTGGGCGAAGAACAGGTTAAGATGACTATTGACGAGTATGAAGCGTTACGGCTAGTTGATTACGAGGGCCTGCTGCAGGAGGAGGCGGCTCATAGGATGGGTGTTTCGCGAGGCACTGTGTGGCGGTGTTTAAATGGTGCACGGAAAAAGGTGGCTACTATGCTTGTTGAAGGGCGTGAATTAGTTATCATGCTTGATGCGTAACTTAACCTAAATAGGCTGCAGGAATAGGCTTGCTGTACGTAATTAGCACAGCCTCGTTCAGCCAGGCCATAGGCTTTTTAAAGAATTTTGTGCAAAGGCAAGATTTATATATGTGCAATTGCACAAAAATAGCGGTGATAGGGGATGGGATGGAGAGGAGGCTGGTATACAAGAGGTTTCGGAGGATGGAGCAGCCCATGGCCTGGAAGAGGACCGTTCAGTTTCCTACCGCCATGGCAGAGGCCTAGCTGGTGGTTTGGTAGAGGTGCATGCTGGTGGCTATTTAACCCGTATATAGCGGCCACACCATACTACCCGCCGTATAGCACATACTATGGGAGAGGCTACTACCCGTATGCTTGGAGGTGATTAAGAATGGGTTATAGGTGGAGGAGAATGTACTATTTGACGGGGCTGCCTGGATGGATGAGATTCGGCTATTCGCCAGGATGGGTAGGCAGATCGCCTACAGGTCTTCCGCCGACGGCGGAATGGATTGTTTCAAGCGGTCTAATGCCACAATACAGGCAGTATCTCGCAGGCAAGCGTGCATCGCAAATCCCGTTGTACACGCCTGGGGCTCCTGTAAGCAAAGAGGATGAGATCCGGATGCTGGAGGAGCAAGCCAAATCTATTGAAACACAGCTTGAAGCAACGAGAAAGAGGCTAGAAATGTTGAGGAAAAGTCCTTCGATTGAAGAGTCTCAAACCTATTACCCGCTGCCTTACGTGGAGCCGTCACCCCGGGAAGAACTGGCTCAGCTCGAGGACTATAGAAGGCACTTGGACGAGGAGGTTAAAGGCGTGGAAACGAGGATCGAGGAGCTGAGAAAGCTCCTGGAAAAGGAGCAGTCTAAGTAGGAGGTGAACGCGTTGTCATACGGTATGAGACCATGGGGATGGTTCGCATACCCGTATTGGGCTTGGTGGAGGTGCAGACGGTTCCCCTGGCTTCCAAGATGGTGGTGGACAGGAATATATGGCCCAATAAACCCCTACTGGATGCCTCCGATGACGAAGGAAGATGAAATAGCGATGCTACAGGAAGAGGCGAGAATACTCGAGCAGGAGCTAGACGCGATTAGGAAGAGACTTGAAGAACTTGGGAAACAGTGATATAGGATGAAGATAGCTGTGTCCGCGGCCGGTGGAAGCCTGGATTCTCCAGTAGACCCTAGGTTTGGCCGATGCCAATATTTCATCATCGTTGACACGCAAACTATGTCGTTTGAAGCTGTCCAGAATATGAGCACGGATTCGATGAGTGGTGCAGGGATTCAAGCGGCGCAGGAGATGGCAGGCAGAGGTGTTGGGGCAGTGATAACTGGGAACGTTGGTCCGAACGCGTATCAAGTGCTTTCCTCCGCAGGAATCAGGATCCTGATCGGAGCATCAGGCACGGTAAGAGAGGCTGTCGAGATGTTTAAAAGAGGACAGCTCCAAGATGCCACCATCCCGGGTTCGGGCCAGGCTCAGGCAGGGGTAGAGGATTTGGAACCGGGATGGGTAGGGGCATGGGGCGCTTCTTCCCTCAGCCTTATCAACAAGCGCCCGTGAGCCGACCGACGCAAGCCACATTCTCATCCAGAGAGAAAGAAATACTGATGTTGGAGAGACAAATGGACTTCTTGCAACAGCAACTGAACCAGATAAAGAAGAGGCTTAAAGAACTCAAGGGCGCGAATCAAGAATCTTCCCAATCCGAGTGAAGGTGATAAGGGTGGGGAAGCTTAGGATCGCGATCTCGACGAAAGGGGAGAAGGGTTTAGAGGACGAGGTTTCAGAAATATTTGGTAGAACAAATACTATTACAATTGTAGACGTTGTAAACGGGGAAGTGAGGAACGTGCAGGTGCTTAAGAACCCAGCCGCGTCTTTCAGGTTCGGCGCCGGCCCTATTTTGGTCAAGACCCTAATAGACATGAATGTTAACGTTGTGGTGTCAGGTGAACTTGGCCCAAGCGTCTCAGAGCTGATTGAAGATCATAAGGTGTCCAAGGTCATTGTAAAGCCAGGCACGCCAGTGAAAGAAGCCATTAAAACTATTGAGCTATAGTTCAGCTGGCATATGTCAAGCAGTTCGCAAATCACAAGGACCTGCACGTCAAAGGCAGGAAGACCCTTCTCGAAACTCGGAACGCTAACTTTCGGCCCTGTTCCATCAAGACGATTAGGCAGGAGTCTGGGAGTAAATAACATTCCAGCGAAAACTTGCACGTATTCATGTGTCTACTGCCAATTGGGAAAAACCAGGTATATGACCATCGAAAGAAGGGTTTTTCATGAAACGGAGAAGATTTTCCAAGATGTTAAAAAGAAAGTTGATGAAGCGATGCTAAGGAATGAAAAAATCGATTATTTGTCTTTTGTTCCGGAGGGGGAGCCGACGCTGGAGCTTAAACTAGGCGAACAGATTTCAGCCCTTAAGGTGTTTGGCATTCCAATAGCTGTCTTGACCAATGCTTCATTAATATGGAAGGAACCTGTTAGGAAAGATCTAATGGAAGCGGACTTGGTTTTCCTAAAATTGGATGCGATCAGGGAAGACTTGTCGAGAAGGATAAACAGGCCTCATAAGGACCTGAGGCTGAAAGCTGTCTTAGAGGGGATAGAGAGGTTTTCAGAGGAGTTTAAAGGCACAATCATAAGCGAGACGATGTTGATAGACGGCATCGACTACGGAGACCAGTTTGAAGAAATAGCAGAATTCCTGAGAAATCTGAAGAGGCTGGATAAGTCCTACATTGCTATTCCAACTAGACCGCCGGCGGAGGAATGGGTTAAACCAGCCAAGGAGGAAACCATAAATTCGGCCTTCCAAATCTTTTCTGAGAAGCTTGGCGCCGGCAGAGTCGAATATTTAATAGGTTATGAGGGAAATGCCTTCGCCTTTACAGGAAAACTTGAAGAGGACCTGCTAAGCATAATAGCGGTGCATCCCATGCGGAAAGAAGCGGTTGAAGAGTTTCTAAAGAAGGCGAATGCAGATTGGCAAATTATAGAGGAACTCTTACGAAGAGGCAAGCTTAGAGAGCTTGAATATGAAGGGAACACGTACTACATGCGAAGACTACCACCGGAATAAAAGCTAAGATGAAGGGCGTTAAATATGCGTGAAAAAGAGAACCTCGTTCTATTAGAGTTTAGGAAAAGAGGGAGACAAGAGGAGCAAAGTGGTATTTTCGTTCCGTGCTGACCTCAAAGGCATAAGGTTTTTCATCTGATTATTCTCTAATGAATTACTCTTCATAATGATAAAGAGGTGCACGCTGGAAGGCGGGAAAACTAACACGCCCCCTAACCTTCCGAAAATGCCGTCGGCCACGAATGAAGCCACTTGCTGATTGAGAATAGATGTCCCTTCTGACGATATAACTGCCATTGAAACCTCCCAGGCTTGCCGAAAAATAGCGCGCTCAAGAACTTGAAACCCCCTTTCTCATCCTCAGCGTATAATTCAATAGAGGGATATGAAAAGCTGGCTATTAGACCAAAATACTAACCTTTATTTTAGCTCGATTGTCCGACTCTGCGTTGGATCGTTACGCAAACACCATACACTATGTTAATGCCATTCTCTTCACAAAATTTGATGGCTTTTTCCGATTCCGAGCCTGGTTGCATCCAAACCTTCGTGATCTCGAGTTTCCTGCAAGTTCCAACCATCTGCTCTGTTACTTCCGGAGGGACCACGACATCAACAAAAGTCTTTCGCTTATTTTCCTTATGAGCTATTGTATTAACAGAATTTTTTCTCATGACCAAAAAAGTGCTTAATTTTTAGGATTTATGAGTATGACATGTCGCCAAACCACTCTAGTGTTGCAGCCCCATCTCATAATGTATTTCTCTCTACGATCAATCTCATCAATCTTGAAGACATTATGAGTAACCATACAGTTGCGTAAGTTACTGTATGGTTGCACCTTACGCAACTATCTGTCATTTGGTCAAAACCCCATCTATCTCTTAACGGCCTTTACACATAGAAAACTTCCTTGATGCGGATCGCTTCTCGGGTCTTCTACAACAGGGGTGGATGAAGGCGGATAGGTTAGAGTTGATTTATAATCTACGATTTTAAAACCATGCTTTTCAAGTAATTCTTTGAGTTCCGGTAAACTATAGAAATGTGCATAACGGTAGAAGCGATGACCTTTTTTAGCCTTCTCAACATAAAGCTGACCCCAAGGCGAATCCCTGACGATGATGCACGTTGCTAGAACACCATTAGGTTTCAAAATCCTATAAATCTCTTTCAAGACTGTTTCCGGATCATCGAGAAAACACAAAGTAACTGTCATCAAAATATAATCGAATATTTTGTCTGGAAACGGTAGAAACTCCGCCAAGGCTCTGATAACTTGTATGCCTCGTTTCACAGCGATTCTTAGCATCTGATTGGAAGCATCTATCCCGATTTGCACTTTCGCTTCCTTAGCGAAAATACCGGTGCCGACACCCACATCGAGCCCTAACCCATTAAGATCAAGGGCCTTGATTGCCCGTATTTCCGACTCAAAAACTTCAGGATGCTGAGAATACCAAGAATCGTAGTATTCTGAAAATTGTTCAAACACTCTGTATGACATTTCGCGCTCTCTAAAAAATAAAGTTTCCATATAAAGATTTTGAACTTCTCTAGCTTTGGCTAAGCCAGAAAGCCATTGCAATCCCCTCCTTTTAATCATATTAGGAAAGATTCTTTACTCGTTGTTTCCAAAACGCTTAAGCCTTTCATGTAGAATCCCTGCCGAGCTTAAAGCGAAAAATAAAAATCTTGGGCATGCCCCCGGCGAGGAATAACTTAAAAATATTAAAAAAGCTTAGTTCGGGGTTATGAAAAACGAGAATAAATATGACATAGTGATTGTCGGTGGTAGTGCAAGTGGGTTTACAGCAGCATATACAGCTAAAATGCTTTATAAAGACAAACCCATTCTTCTTATAAAGGGTGAAGGTTAAACACTCATACCGTGCGTGCGCGATACCATATTTAGCAGCTACGCTAGAAAGTTGTGGTAAGGATTTAATGCCTTATACACTTCTAACCAATCAAGGAGTAAAAGTTGAGATTGATGATGTTGTTAATGTTGATAGAAATAGTAGAAAAGTAATCACTTCTTCTGGGAATTCTTATTAATATGAAAAACTAATGTTAGCCACCGGCTCTTTGCCTTTTGTTCCATCTTCAATAGAAGGTGTAAACTTAAAGAATGTATTTAGAGTCTCCAAGAGGTATGAAGAAGTTGAAGCTTTACAGAAAGCATTACGAAACGCAAACAAGATTGTCATAATTGGTGGTGGTTTTATAGCTGTAGAGCTTGCGGACGATTTGTCAAACATTAAAAAAGATGTAACAATAGTAGAGATGCTTCCACATTGCCTACTTTTAAATTTTGACGAAGAATTTGCGATTAAAGCAGAAGAGAAGCTGAAACAAAAGGGAATAAAAATAATAACAGGTAGAACTGTTAAGAAGATCTATGGTAAAGAAAAAGCGGAAGGAGTAGAACTTGAAAATGGGGAGAAAATGCCTGCAGACGTAGTTGTTGTTTCAATTGGTTATCGTCCAAACATAGAGTTAGCTAAAAAATTGGTTTAAGAATTGGGGACTATGGCGTTCTTGTCGACGAGTTTATGAGAACAAGCGATCCTAATATATTTGCAGTTGGAGACATGACTGAAAAAAGGCACTTCCTCTTTGGAAAGCCAACGCCAATCATGCTAGCTTCAATTGCCTGTCAAGAAGCAAGAGTTGCTGTTATGAGCTTATATGGTGCAAAGGTGAGTAAAAGGATGAGTGGTCAGGTTGGAGTCTTTTCGACAAAAATTGAGGGCTTAGCATTAGCATGTGTTGGTGTTACTGGAAGCTTAGCTAAGAAAGAGAACGTTGAATACATTGGTGGAAGGTCAAAGGTTGTTAATAGGCATCCTGCTTACTTACCCGGCGCAAGCGAAATAGAATTAAAACTAATATTTCTAAAAGATGGAACCCTTATTGAAGCACAAGCGTCTTGTGCATGTGATGAAGTTGCAGAGCTTGTCAATACCATTGCAATAGCAATCCAGAATAAGATGAAAATCGACGAAATCACTACAATGCAATATGGAGGTCACCCAAGGCTATCGGCATCTCCTGTAGTAAATCCAGTTGTAATGGCAGCTTTAGATGCATATAGACAACTTTAGCCTTAGTTTACTACTAATTATCTTCTTTTTATCGAAATGCTTTTGGTCAACATTGCCAATCTATTTAAGTATACCTCTTTCTAGAGGTGATAAACCTGAAAGTAGCAACAGTCAATCGAGACCTTGAGACACTTAAAACCGTAAGATTTTCGTCATGTTTTAAAAATTAGGATGCTCTTCATATTCAGATGCTGAAAGAGTAACGTGCTCCCACTCCTGCTTCCATGTAATTCTCTCCGAATTTTTCCTTGAAAAATCTCCTAGCCGAGTCTCGCTGCAATGACAAGGAGCCACTTTCTTTACCCCTAATCTCTTAAGCTCTTCTATAATTGTCAGGATCGTCTTTTCGGATTCCCTGCTCAAGTGAAAACCTCCTATCGCAAGATAAATGTCTCTGCCTGTTAACTCCTTTGCTTTCTTTAAGACTTTTACGATCCCCGGATGGGCGCAACCAGTAACCACGATAATACCCTTCGACGGGGAGACGATCAAAGATTGCTCCTTAATTCCGTTGAGTTCTCCTACTGTTGCCAATCCGTTGCAAATCTTCGTCGCACTCTTTATCTCGATCAGCTCGCAACCGTATTTTCTGACCCTCTCCTTGAATTCAATGGGGAAGCTAGCTGGCAAATAAACCTTGACTTTGCTGTTCAACTCTAAAACTTTGAAAAGCCCACCTGTGTGATCCCCATGCATGTGAGAAATGACGACCATGTCTATTTCTTCCAAAGGCAGATTTAGCTTAGCCATATTACTAAGTAGGATCCGAACATCTCCACCAGTGTCGAAAAGAACGGTTACGTTATCGATCTGAATATAACAACCGAATCCCCAAGCAGGTTCTAGTCTCTCATCGCATGCATTATTGTCATAGACTATGGTAAGCCTAACATCTTCAGCCGCCGTATTTCCATCTTCATGTGGAGAACCAAGAATCCCGATTGCTTTCATTTCCTTATTGTTGACATCTATATTGTTTTTGCAAGATGCGCTCTCGCTCATCCTATACCTTCCTCTATTGTATTCCAGATCTGCTTTATTGCTTTGCTAATATTGCTATTTGGAGCATATTCGATCACTGGCAATCCATTGACTAGAGCGTCTACAGCAATCCTGTCAAACGGTATTAGCCCAGCAACCTCAATAGCATTCTGCTTACAGTAATTCAGGATTTCCTCAGCATTCTTTTCATTAACATCATATATGTTCACTATAACAATAGGTTTAACTCCAAAATGGGCAATAACTTGTATTAACCTATTCAAATCATAAATCCCAGACATAGTTGGCTCAGCCACCGCAATCGCCATATCTATTCCTGTCAGTGTTGCAAATAACGGGCAGCCTAATCCAGGGGGGCCGTCGATTAGAATCAAGTCAGCGTTTTCTTCTTCAGCGATTCGTTTCGCTTCATTCCTAACCATTGTCACGAGCTTGCCTGAATTCGTTTCAGCAGCATTCAGTCTTGCGTGAACCATCGGGCCGTAATTAGTCTTTGAAGTAAACATATAACCCGATGTTTTTTCACGCATTTTTATCGCGTTTACTGGGCAGACATAATAACATACAGCACACCCTTCGCATAAGAAGGGATCGATTTTAAAATTCCTAATAGCATTAAACCTGCAGTGAGACTCGCATAGACCGCACTTTTTACATTTGCTTTCATCGATCTCAAAGAGCTTCAAGCCATGAAACTCTCTACTTGATATGATTTCCGGTTTCAACAATAGATGTAACATGGCTGAGTCAACATCGCAATCCGCGATTACTTTACTCCTTCCCAGACAGGAAAAGCTTGCAGTCATAGTGGTTTTACCAGTTCCGCCTTTACCACTGACAATCGCGACCTGCTTCATTTTTCAACCATTTCCTTAATATTCTGAAACAGTTCTTGAAATTTAAGCTTCCATTCCTCCATCTTTAACGCAAAGGGTATTCCCCTAGAGTATAGCTCTGCAATCCTCCTATCATAGGGTATCTCGAGAAGTATAGGAATATCCTCGTTTCTACAATATTCGTAGACGCGTGTATCTCCTATCCCCGCCCTGTTCACTAAGACCCCGAAAGGTATTTTGATCTCCCTCAACATATCAACCGTCAATTTAAGACTGTGTAAACCGAATGGCGTGGGCTCCGTTACAAGGATGCAAAAATCACTGCCGTAGACGGATTCTATAACTGGGCATGAGGTTCCAGGGGGGCAGTCGATTACCGCGTCCTCTCCTTCTTCAATCTCATTCTTGACTGCACGGATTAAGCGTCCCGCCACCGGTTCCTCCGGATTCAATACTCCGTAAACGAGCCTAATATTATTCTGTTCAGCCATCCGTATGACTCCTATCTCCCTGCTTTCTTCGTCGATTGCTTTCCTCGGGCAGACTATGCCGCATAGGCCGCAGCTATGACAAAGCTGGTCAAATATCATGATCTTGTCAGGCAGCACCGCAATCGCGTTAAATTGGCAAGCCTCCGCACATTTACCACAACTGTCACAGAGCTCTGTATTTACTCTAGGTGTAGGAGAATACACCCTCTTTTCCTCATAACTACCTATCTTGAAAAACAGGTGGTCATTTGGCTCTTGAACATCGCAATCTAACAATTGGATCCCGCCCTCTAAAGAGAGAGCCATGTTTACTGTCACGGTAGTCTTTCCTGTTCCCCCCTTACCGCTTGCAACAGAGATCATCATGTCACTTCCTGATACTGTATCCAAACTTTAGTAATAAAAATTTCGTCTCCTATTAAGGATTAATTCGACAACTAACTTTCTAAACAGATGCATGTCAACAGCAATTTGTAATAAGACGGGCCCGCTGGGATTTGAACCCAGATCATTACAGCTCTCTCCCATATATTTATATATTTTTAGGAGGCTGCCGCCATATCCAGGTTAGGCGACGGGCCCAAAGATTCTTTGCCTGCAGGCCTTTTTATATTTTCTGTTCAGTATCTACTTAAGGGGGCTTTCTTGTAAAGAGGGGATATTGCGAGA
>Ga0209102_1000395_pt1 | contig 29545 bp, 23 predicted proteins | sample ConPoolayeHmetaG_FD_185483 | JGI IMG/M metagenome (GOLD analysis project Ga0209102, IMG submission 185483) | Hot spring microbial mat communities from California, USA to study Microbial Dark Matter (Phase II) - Cone Pool mat layer H metaG... ...
AGGAATTTTGTTTGAATCGGCCGCTTTTTTTCCCGGGTGGAAAGCTTACATAGACGGGAGGCAAACAAAAATTTTTAAAGCAAATTTAGCCTTTAGAGCGGTAATAGTCCCGCCGGGGGTTCATGAGGTAAGGCTTTATTACGAACCCAAATCTTTTTTAATTGGAATGATTATGAGTTTCACCAGTTTTATTTATCTATTTTTTAAATTGCTTGAATGGAGACCTTCAAAAGAATAATTTTTTTCTTCCCTAAACATAAAAACTTACTTGTTTTAATATTCTTTGTTTTTGCAGGCTCAATTTTGTTTTATCAATTTTTTGTTTTCGGAAAAATTCCCGTTCCGGCTGATATCTTAATTGGTCATTACCATCCCTTGAAAGATAAAATTTGGCAAGGTAGAGAAGCTGGTTATCCAGTTAAAAATTTTTTATTATTTGATGGCATTCGTCAGACTTTTCCTTGGCGGATTTTGGCAATTGAACAACTGAAACAAGGCCGGATTCCCTTTTGGAATCCCTATAATTTGGGAGGAACACCTCTTTTGGCAAATTTACAAACAGCCGCTTTTTATCCGCTAAATTTTTTATTTTTTGTTTTTGAAAAATATACTGCTTGGGGTTTATATTTATTTTTTCAGCCGGTTTTGGCCGGTTTTTTTGCTTATCTTCTTTTTAAAAGTTTCAATTTAAGCTTTACTTCTTCCTTTTTTGGAGCAGTCTGTTTTGCTTTTTCAGGAATGATGCTTAATCACTTGGAGTTTGGTATTGACGGGCACTCAAGTTTATGGCTTCCGCTAATGCTTTATGGAACCAACTTAATTTTCAAAAATGATTTTAAAAAAGGTTTTTTAGTTCTTTTGATTGCTTCAGTTTTTAATTTGACAGCTGGCTATCCTCCCCCAATCGTCTATAATTTTTTAGCATTAATTTTATGGACAATTTTCAAACTCAAAGAAAGCCAAAAGCCAAGGTGTTATTTCTTGACGGCACTGGCGGTTTTTTTTGCTTTTTTGATTACCAGTCCTCAAAATTTGCCGGCTTTGGAATTGGTCCGAAAGGTAGAAAGAAGACCGGAATTTTTTGGGGAACAAAGCGGAGAAACCCACTTTTTACCTTATGAAAATTTATTAATGTCAGTGGCTCCAGATTTTTTTGGCCATCCCTCAACTGGCAATTTTTTTTCTAAGATAAACTATACCGATAGTCCTTATATCGGATTTTGGGGTTTGTCTTTTGCCCTCCTAGGCATTTTGCTTATTAAAAGGAAGGAAGTGATTTATGGAGTTTTGATTTTGGCGATCACTTTAGTTTTGATGCTACCCACTCCTCTGGCTGAGATTTTAAGGAAAACCCCTTTTTCTTTTATTTCTTCAGTTTCTCCAATGAGAATGCTTTGGCAGACAGGATTTGCTTTAAGTTTGCTTGCCTCTTTTGGTTTTGATAGTCTTTTTGGAAAAGTTAAGACCTTTTTACCTAGAGTAATAATTTTGTTGGGAACAGCTTTTTTGGAAATTTTAGTGTGTTGGCATTTTTCAAAAATTATTCCTCGGGAATCTCAAATTTTAGTAAGTAGGAGAAATTTAATCTTACCTTCGGCCGTCTTTTTTGGAGGATCTTTGGCAATAATTTTTATTTTTATATTCCCGAGATTTAAAAAATTGCCTCAATTTTTATTCATTTTTTTAACTTTAGGCGAGCTTCTAAGACAGGGTATTAAATATAATCCTTTCGTGGAAAAAGAACTTATTTACCCCCAAACTGAAATTCTTAATTTTTTGTCCGAAAGACCAAAAGAGGAAAGGGTCTTGATTACCCACCAGGAGCTTTTGCCTGCCAATGCTAATATCCCTTATAAATATTCAATGATTGATGGTTACTACTCTATTTACGACGGTCGGGTTGGTCAGCTAGCCAGTTTAGCTAATGCTCCGCCAGATTTGGAAAAAATAGGGAGTTTTCCAAGAATTGTTTATTTATCAGATCCCTCAAGTCAAATAATTGATCTTTTAGGTGCAAGATGGATTTTAGCTTTAGAAGAGCAGAAAAGCCCCAAGCTTAAGTTAGCCTTAAAAGAGGGAAAAACCTTAGTTTACAAAAATGAAAAGAGCTTCCCTAAGGCCTTTTTTGTTGATGATTATTTATATGCCAGAGAAGATTTGGATATTGCCCAAAAGATGTTAAACAACGATCTTAGAAAAATTGCTATTTTGGAGAGAAATCTTGGAAAAAGAGATTTTTCCCAAGAAGGAGAGATAAAGATAGCTTCATATAAAGAAGGCGAGCTTGTGATAGATGTTGAAAAACAAAAGGAAGGATTGCTGGTGGTAGTAGAAAATTATGATCCGGGTTGGAAAGCCTATATCGATGGACAGAAAGCGGAAATTTTAAGGACAAATTATAATCTGATGGGATTGGTGGTTCCTTCCGGGAAAAGAAAAATTATTTTTAAATATCATCCCTTTTCTTTTGATTTAGGAGTAAAATTGTCTTTTGCCAGTTTTTTGGGTCTGCTAATTTTTTTAAAGTTGGAAAATGACCAAAAAGCAAATAAAAAAAATAATTAATCAGGTACCTGTGGGTTACTACCAGTGCCTAAATGTTTTTCAAAAGTGGTGGCACAGAGGTAAATTTCAGGCTATTAAAAAAGTTTTGGAAAACGAAAAACCCCGATCTATGCTCGATTTAGGGTGTAATGATGGGACAATGACGGCAAGAATCGCTGGGTTGTTTCCAAATGTTAAAAAAGTTACTGCGATTGATTTGTTTGCTCCCGGGATTAAATTTGCCCGAAAATTATATCCTTGGATTGATTTCCAGGTGGGAGATATTCAAGACTTCAAACTTCAGCAAAAGTACGATTTGGTAACTTGTCTTGAGACAATTGAGCATATAACAAATCCTGAAAAATTATTAAGGCAGGTAGAAAATCGTTTAAAAAAGGACGGAATTGTTATAATAGAAATGGATTCGGGAAACCTGCTTTTTAAACTTATGTGGTTTGTTTGGACTAGACTGGGAGGAAAAGTTTGGCGAGGAGCACATCTTTGGAAAGCAAATAAAAAAGAATTGCATCAACTGCTGGAAAAATCTAACTTAAAGATTGTGGAAATTAAAACTTTTAATCTAGGAATGGGGGTGGTTTTTAAATTAAAAAAATGAAGGTCTCGGTGGTTATCCCCTGTTGGAACGGCAAAAAATTGCTGGAAAAAAACTTGCCCGCTGTTTTAGCTATTGGATCCGATGAAGTTATAATAGTTGATGATTTTTCTTCAGATGATTCAGTAAAATTCTTGAAAGATAATTATCCCCAAATCAAACTTTTGGAACATAAAAAAAATTTAGGTTTTGGAAAAACTTGTAACGATGGTGTTTCGAAAGCAAAAGGAGAAATTATTATTTTACTCAACCAGGATGTAAGGCCTGATAAAGAACTTTTAAAATACACTCTGTCTCATTTTTCCGACCAAAAAATTTTTGCCGTTTCTTTTAATGAAAAAACTTGGAGTTGGGGAAAAATTTTTTGGAAAAATGGTTTTGTTGAGCACAAGCCGGGTCAAATAACTAAAAATGTTCATATTTCTGCTTGGGCTTCGGGAGCAAGCGCTGCTTTTCGAAAATCAATTTGGCTGAAGCTGGAAGGATTTGATTCGGTTTTTTATCCATTTTACTGGGAAGATGTTGATTTGGGTTACCGGGCTTGGAAGTACGGTTATAAAATAATTTGGGAGCCAAAAGCTGTAGTTGAGCACAAGCACGGTGAAACAATCGGAAAAAGTTTTAGCCAAGACTATATTAATTTTGTCTCTACTAGGAATCAGTTAATTTTCATTTGGAAAAATATTACCCAAACAAAATTTATTTTAGACCATTGGTTTAATTTAGGGAAATTAATTTTGAGAAAACCGGGGTATTTAAAAGTTGTTTTTGCCGCCATGTCACGATTTCCTGCAATAATTACCCGATGGATAAAAATAAGACTAAACCAAAAAGTTAGCGATAATGATATTTTTTCCTATTTCAAATAAGCCTTGGTGAAGCACTCGAAGATAAAACTTTTTCTTTTCTTTTTAATTTTGTTTTCAATAATCAAACTTGTTGTTGGTTATCCTTGTCACCATCAGGATGCTGACCATTATTATTACTGGAGCGTCTTCCTTGGGAAAAATGGTTTTAATCATTTTTATGAATGGGGAATTCCCAACGCTATGCCTCCAACATATCCTCCAGTTATTTATTATGTTCTTTATCTTAACCGAAAACTTTATCAATTTATCCATGATTTTGTCTGGTATTTTCACCTAAGAATTGCTTTGTATCCAGTGAGAAGAAATACTTCATTGCTTATTCCTTGGCTTGAAACAAAAACAGCGGCAATCTGGTTTAATAAAATCCCGGCAATTATTGCTGACTGCATCAATGCAATCTTTATTTATCAAATTGCGCTTTTGCTTTCCAAAACAAAACACCCAAAAATCCCTTTAATTTTGGGAATAATTTTTATTTTGTCTCCTCCTGTTTGGTATTCTTCCGCAATTTGGGGACAGACGGATAGTCTTTATCTGATGTTTTTGTTAATTTCCCTAAAATATTTGATTCAACAACATCTTTTAATCTCAATGATTTTTTTGCTGATTTCAATTTTGACTAAGCCAACGGCAGCCTATGCCGCTCCAGTTTTTTTATATTTTTTTTGGAAAAAGGGAAATTGGCAAATTTGGCTAAAAGGCTTTTTATGGTCGTTAATCTTGGTATTTTTTATTTATCTACCCTTTGATCAAAGCGGAAACTTTCTTTGGATTATACCGTTTTTTAAAAGTTCGTTATCCGGAGAATTGAATCAAATGGTGGCAAATGCCTTTAATTTTTGGGCTTTACTTTTTGGTTTTGACAACCGGCCGGATTTTTCTTTATTTTTCGGAAAACCGCTTTATTTCTGGGGATATTTTTTCTATTTGTTTTTTAGTCTTTTAATCTTAATTCTTTTGGTTCGAAGAAAAATGGACAACTATTCTTTAATTTTGTCAGGGTTTCTTTTTAGCTTTTTGGCTTTTTTGGTTTTACCTCGGGTTCATGAAAGATATTTTTATCCAACATTAATTTTTTCGATATTGCTTTGTGTTTTCAGTAAAGGCTGGCTGGTAATTTCTTTGCTTTTATCAATGATTTATTTTTTAAATCTTTATCATTTTTGGTGGGTACCATGGTTTGAACCTTTAGTTAGTTTTCTTTCCAATATGACTATAATTAGAATAGTGGTTCTTGTAGAGATTTTTATCTTTCTTTACGGCTTGGTTAGACTAACTTTTTTAAGGTCAAAATGAAATTGTCAATAATTATTGTCAGTTTTAACACCAAAGACTTGCTTAAGAAATGTATTGAAAGCATAGTTCATTGTTCTTGGTTCAATATTCTAGGAGAAATTATTGTTATCGATAATGGCTCGACGGATGGAAGTCAGAAAGTCGTAAAGTCCATAAAGTCAAAAGTTGAAAGCAATAATTTAAAGATGTCCTTTATTGAAAATGAACAAAACTTGGGTTTTGCCAAAGCGGTAAATCAGGGAATTAAACAGGCGAAAGGGGAAGTGATTTTTCTTCTTAATCCTGATACTGTTGTTAAATCAGAAGCCCTAAAAAACCTTTTAGAATTTGAAGAAAAACTTGGGCCGGCGATTGTTGGGGCAAGAATGTTGAACCCTGACGGGTCAATTCAGGGCTCGGTTTTTAATTTACCAACAATTGGAGGAGCAATTCAAGAATATTGGTTTGGCAAAAAGGGAGCTTTTTCAAAATATGCTCCATTTGGAGGTAAGCCTGTTGAAGTAAAAGCTGTTAGCGGGGGAGCGATGTTAATTTCAAAGGAGGTAATAAAAAAAATAGGTTTATTTGACGAAAGATATTTTATGTATTTTGAGGATTTGGATTACTGCCGGAGAGCCAGAAAGGCGGGTTTTAAGATTTGGTATTTACCCACAGCAGAAGTAATTCACGAACATGGTGCCAGTGGGAAAAAATTAGCCACTCCCGAAGATCAATGGCACCGGTTGGTGCCTTCAAGCAAGATTTATCACGGTCTGGTTAAACATTACTTAATTAATTTGATAATTTGTTTAAGTCAAAAATGGCAAAAGTTTTTAAAAAAAAGTTAAAAGATAAAAGAGTATTCATTCTTTTTTTATTAGTAGTTTTTTTTGGTGCGGTAGTGAGGTTTGTGTTGGTAAATAGATTTGGTCTTAATTCTCAAGAAGCGCTTTTAGGGTATAGAGCTTTTAGTTTGGCGCAAACAGGTAAAGACGAAACAGGCAGAAATTTACCCTTGATTTTTACTTCTTTTTCTGATTTTCAATTACCCCTACCAACTTATTTGACCTTACCGGCAGTTAAACTTTTTGGCTTATCAAAAATCGTTGTAAGATTGCCTTTTTTAATCTCGGGAGTTTTAGCGATAGTTTCCATCTTTTTCATAACCAAAGAACTTTTCCCTGAAAAAAAATCTGCCGCCTTTTGGGCTGGAATTTTCGCTGCCTTAAGCCCGGGGTTAATTTTTTTCTCTCAAGTGGCATTTGCGGAAGGAATGAGTTTGGCTTTTTTTCTTGCTGGTTTTGTTTTTTTACTAAAAAAATACCAAAGGAAAAAATCTTTTTTTTGGGGGGCAATTATTTTTTTTCTTTTTAGCCTTTATTCTTCCAAGTCTGCTTGGTTTTTTCTTTTTCCCTTTCTTGTCTTTTGGCTAATTTATAATAAATTTGCCGTTACCTCTTTAAAGGTTTTTATTATTGTAACAATTTTCTTTCTTCCGTTTCTTTTTATTTTTTTCCGGCTCCCTTCAGCCAAGCAGAGTTTTTTAGAAAACGACTTAACTTTTTTCAGCGATATGGGGATAAGAAATGCCATCAATATGATGAGAGGCGAAGAAATTAGATACGGTTTGCCTTTTTTGGGAAGATTATTTTACAATAAATCGTTTTGGTTAATTAAATTTTTAGAGAATTTCTTGCGTCATTTTACCCCAAGATTTTTCTTTGCCGCCGGAGATCAAAATCTTCTTCACGGTTTTTCCAATTTTGGACCAGTTCCTTTAGTCGGGTTATTACCCGCCTTGTTGGGGCTAGTAGATTTGATGAGAAACAAGGATGAGCGGTTGAAAATTCTTTTTTCGTGGTTTACTTTTGCTGTTTTCCCTTCGGTATTAATGATAAAAAGCCCGGATCAATTAAAATTTCTTTTTAGTTTACCTGTGGTTATTATTCTTATTGGTCTGGGAATAAGCAAGTGGAAGAATCAAAAGGTTTTTTTGCTTTTTTTGGTAATTTTAACCTTTAATTTTCTTTTTGTTTTTTTTGATATATATGCTAAAGAAAAAATTAGGTCGGAGAAAGAGTTTGGCTATGGATTTTCCAATCTGGCTTTATGGATGGAGGAAAATAATTGGCAGAAATTTGAAAAGATTTATATAACGGATAGGTATGTTTCTGACCCTCTTCCGTTATTACTTTTTTATTTTAGGTACCCGCCAGGACACTTTATCTGCCAAATCCAGGTTAAATCAGAACCGAATTTTAGGGAGTGGTTGAACAAACTGGACAATATTCAGGTTGGTCGTCCAAATGAATTTCAAGTCAACCCCGGGGAGAAAGCTCTTTTTGTTATTACACCAGAAGAGGAGAAAAGTTTTCTTTATCGGTTTGTTTTGCTTGACAAGATTGGTCGGCCAACCAACGAAAAATGTTATAAATTAGAGAGAATAATTAGAGGGCTTGCAGGCAAATCGCTTTTACAGATAGCTTCGTCAATAGACGATAATTGCTTTTTAATCGAAGACAAAGCGGCTAAAAATGACTAAAATGATAGCTAAATTTAAAAAGAGAATTGTTCCCTTTTTACTGTTTTTAGTTATTTCCATCGGATTTTTCTTCCGATTTTGGCGTTTAGCAAAATACCCGACTTCTCTTTCTATTGATGAGGTGGCGGTAGCTTATAATTCTTACTCGATTTTAAAGACCGGTAGGGATGAGTGGGGAAATTTTCTTCCGCTAGCCTTCCGTTCAATTGGCGATTGGAAGCCGCCGGTATTGGGGTATTTAATGATTCCGGCGATTGCTGTTTTTGGCCTTAATGAATTTGGGACAAGGTTTACCGAAGCTTTTTTTGGAGTTTTGACCCTGCCTTTTGTTTACCTTTTGATAAAGCAGATTGCCAAGAATGAAAAAGTTGCCTTACTGACGACTTTTTCGTTAGCTGTTTCTCCTTGGCATCTTCAAGTTTCCAGAATGACTCATGAAGCTGTTTTGGCGCTTTTTTGGGTAATTGTTGGGACGTGGCTGTTTTTAATTTCTCTTGAGCGGGAGAAAAAATGGTATTGGTTGGCGGCAATTTTTTTCTCACTTTCTTTGTATACCTACCATGCCGAGAGGGTTTTTACGCCAATTTTCGTCTTTGGCCTGGTTGTTATTTTTAGAAAAGAGTTAATGAGGGACAGGCGGGATGTTGTTCCTGCTGTTATTTTGGGAATTTTACTTAGTTTGCCGTTTGTCAAAATAATGCTTGGACCGGAAGGACAAACCCGGGCGACTCACATATTTATTGACCGAGACTTTTTACTTAATTTCCAGCTTCATAAAAAGGGTGAAAATTTAACTTTCTTGGAAAAAGTTTTTGATAATAATCTGCTTTTAATTTTTAATTTTTGGGTTAAACGCTATTTAAATTATTTTGATTTCTCTTTTTTATTTTTTAAAGGAATCAAATTAACCCTACCAGAGGCACCAGATTCAGGTGTAATGTACTTATTCGAATTGCCGCTTTTACTTATGGGAATTTGGCAGATATTTATTAAGAGGAAATTTTTGACAAAAAAATATTATTTGTTGGTAATTTTTTGGCTTTTAGCTGGTCCACTGGCCGCTTCTTTCTCAAATAACGAACAACACGCAGCCAGAAGTTTGACGACTTTGCCGATACCTCAATTTTTGGTTGGGGTAGGAATGTTGTTCCTGATAGAAGAAGCCGTCAGGCTAGGAAAAGGAAAAAGTTTTTTGATCTTTTTGGGATCAGCTATTATAATTTTTATCAGTTTCATCTATTATATTGATCTTTATTATCTTCATTTTCCAGTTCATTATTCAGAATTTTGGGATTATGGTTTGAAAGAAGCGGCTCAATTTGCATGGGAGCACCAAAAGGATTATAAAGAGATTGTTTTTGATCCTGCTTTCGGCACAAAAGGCCCCTATATCATAGGGACGCCTTATCTATATGTCTTATTTTACGGAAAATACGAACCGTCTTTGTTCCAAAAAGATCCTCGTCGGCAAGAAAGAAGCGATTCGGTTGATTTTGCCAATTTTACTTTTCGTTCAATTTATTGGCCAAAAGACAGGTTCAAGAGGGACACTCTTTTCATTGGCAGTCCGTGGGCTCTTTCTAGAGAGGAGCTGGGGAGTGCTAAAATATTAAAGGAAATCTCTTTTCAAAACGGAGTGGTTGGATTTTTGATTGTGGAGACAAAATGAAAAGAAAAAATTTTTTTCTTTTTTTGGGAATTATTTTATTTTCAGCCGTTCTTCGGTTTTATCGCTTGGACGAAGTCCCACCAGCGCTTTTTTCAGATGAGGTTGATTTGGGTTATCAGGCTTATTCATTTTTGAAAACTGGCCGCGACTATTTTGGAAATTTTTTGCCAATTCATTTTCATTCCTTTGCCGATTACAGAACCCCCCTTTATTTATATTCAGCAGTACCAACGATTGCTATTTTTGAGTTGAATGAGTGGGGGGTAAGATTGCCAGCAGCGATTTATGGAGTCTTGGGAATCATTTTTTTCTTTTTTTTGATTAAACAAATTTCAAAAAAAACCAGCTTAGCGCTTTTTGGAGCTTTCTTGTTATCAATTACCCCTTGGCACATTCACTACAGCCGGTCCGGTTTTGAAGTGACGGCGATGCTTTTTTTTCTAAATTTGAGCCTCTGGCTATTTTTTAAAGAGTTGGCTGGGAAAAAAGGTTTTTTTCTTTCGGCTGTTTTTTTTGCCTTAACTTTTTACACCTATGCTCCGGTTAAACTTTTTTTACCTTTGTTGTTTTTATCTTTAGTAATATTTTTGAAAAAAGAAATTTTTAAAACAGACAAAAAGAAACTGCTTTTTTCCGGTATGATCTTTTTGGTTTTCCTGTTGCCAATGATTAAAGACAGTTTTTTAGGAAAAGCAAATTTCCGTTTAAGTTATATTAACATTTTTACCCAACCAACAATTGCTGGCCAGGTTAACCAGTGGCGGCAAGAAGACGCCCGTAAGAAGAATTTAGTTGGAATTGGCGTTATTCCTCCAAAAATATCATTTGTTTTTCACAACAAGCCTATCTTTTGGTTTTTTGCCTTTTTGCAAAACTATTTGGAAGCTTTTTCCCCGAGTTTTTTGTTTATAAGGGGCGATCCAAATCTTCGTCATTCGCTGCCGGGACTTGGTTTACTTTTACCTGTTTTTTTGCCCTTTTTGCTTTTGGGGTTTTTACAATCTTTTTCCGAAGACAAAAATAATTATTTTTGGTTAATTTTTCTTTTGTTCTCGCCCGTTGCCGCAGCTTTAACAATTGACGGTGCCAATCATGCTACCAGGCTTTCTTTGATGATTTTACCCTTGGTTTATTATACGGCTTTTGGTTTGACGGCAACAATTAATTATCTAAAAAGACAAAAATTTTGTTATTTTTTTGATTTTTTAATTTTGATGCTGTTTTTAATGAATTTTGCTTATTATCTCCATTTTTATTATTATCATTATTCTTTTGCCTCTGAAAGATTTTGGCATTTTGGCTTAAAAGAAGGAATAAACAAAGCTTTGAAGTCAGATGGAGAAAATGAATATAACCAGATTATATTTAGTGGGAGTTATGAGCGACCATTAATTTTTTTCCTTTTTTGGTCAAAACAAGACCCAAAAGTTTTTGAAATTCGGGATGTGAAGGATTTTAATGTTCCTTGGTTTCAAGGGAAGCAATATGGAAAGTATTATTTTGGGGAAATTACCGAAAAATATTTGGAGAAATTAATTGAGGAAAGAAAAAGAAATGATTATAAAAAAATATTATTTTTAGTATCCAGAAACGACTTTCAGACGGATTTGGAAAAAAATGTTCCCAAACCTTTTAAACTGATAGATAAAATTAATCTTCCCTCAGGTGAACCAATTTTATATCTTTTGAGAACAAAATTTTTTTTGGAGCAGTGAGAAAAATTCTTTTATTTGCTTTGTTGATAAGACTTTTGTTTATTTTTGGTCGTTATCATCCTGATTTGGGAAACCATCTTGATTGGGGAGTCAAATTTTGGGAATATGGGCCGAAAAGATTTTACGAGCAGACAATTTGGGGAGTTTCTTGGCCAAATCAACCGCCGGGAACAATTTACCTTTGGGGATTGGCAGCAAAGTTAAAAGAAATTATTTTTGGTTTTTTCTGGTGGTTGAATCTTAATTTAAAAATTTTTCCTTCCTTCATTATTCCTTTCTTTGAGCTAAGGCTTCATACTGCTTTAGTGAAGATTCCTTCGGTTTTGGCCGAGCTGGGAATTGGCTGGTTGATTTATCTTATCGTCAAGAAATTAAAAAATAAGAAAACGGCCGAGAAAGCAGGTTTGATATTTTTATTTAATCCAATAACAATTTACAACTCCGCAATTTGGGGACAGACAGATGGATTGGTTAATTTTTTTGGTTTACTGGCTATTTATTTCTTTTTTGAAAAAAAACCGATTTTGGCAATGTTTTCATTTCTGCTTTCTTTTTACATTAAAGGTTCACTTTTGATTTTCTTTCCAGTGGTTATCTGGTTTTTGATAAAAGACAAATATTCGTTGAAAACCTTGCTTCTTTCCCTTTTTATTCCAGTTATGCTTATTTTTTTAATTACTTTGCCTTTTGTTTCCCATAATCCTGTTTGGAAGTGGATTTACGATCTTTACCAAGTAAGAGTTTTCGGTCACCAAGGAAATATGCTTTCCGGAAACGCCTTTAATTTATGGGCCTTGATTTTTGGGGTAGATCTTTCTAAAACCGACAATCAAAAGTGGCTTTTTTTTGACTTTCGTAGCTGGGGGAAAACTCTGTTTATATTGGCAATTTTACCCTCTTTGTTAAACTTGTTTTTTTCAAAAACAAAAAATGAAAAAGTTTTCTTTTCTTTAGCGGTGATTTCTTTTGCCGCTTTTTTGTTTTTAACTAATATGCATGAAAGGTATCTTTACCCGGTTTTTCCCTATCTGGCGATTTTAGTTGGATTCCAGGCTGTTCCTTTATGGTTTTATTTAGTGATTTCTTGTATCCACCTTCTTAATCTTTATAATCTCTGGTTTTATCCTGAAATTCCGGTTTTGAGGGAATTTTTGTCTTACCAAACATACTTGCCTGGCCGGTTGATGTCCTTTATCTTAATTTTTTTGTTTTTAAGGCTGTACAGTTTCTCGTTAAGACCAAAAAGTGGTAAAATAGCCTAAAAGATGAAGCAAAAATTTTCCTTCCTGGGCTTAATTTTGATTTTGGCGGCTTTTTTTCGCCTTTACCAATTAAATCAGGTTCCAATTGAGCTTTTTGGAGACGAGCTTGATATTGGGTATCAAGCATATTCAATTTTAAAAACCGGGAAAGATCTCCGAGGTTATTCTTGGCCGATTTATTTTCACTCACTTTCTGAATTTCGAGCTCCGCTTTATTTGTATGCCACTGTACCCTTTGTGGCTCTATTTGGTCTTAATGAATGGGGGGTTAGGTTGCCGGCGGCGTTTTTTGGGATTCTAAACCTTTTTTTGCTTTACCTTTTGGTCAAAAAATTTTTAAAAAGTGAGATTTTAGCTTTGATTTCTACTTTTTTACTGGCGGTTACTCCTTGGCATATTCATTACGGTCGGGCTGGATTTGAGGTTACCCTTCTTTTAACTTTAATTTTGGGAGGATTATTTTTTTGGTTAAAAGCTAAATATCTTATTTCCACTCTGTTTTTTCTTTTAGCTTTTTATACCTACAGCACGGCAGTTTTGTTTATTTTCTTGCTGTTGCCAATCCTGTTTTTCTTGGACAAAACCTGGAGAAAAGTTGGCAAAAGAGTTTTTTTAACGGCTTTTTCTGTTTTTCTGGTAGGGACTATTCCGTTTGTTTTTGGCCTTTTTTCTGGCCAAGCAGGAGAGAGATTTTCCCAAATTTCAATATTTAACGACCAAAAATTGGTTGAAAGGATTATTAACAAAAGAGGAGGGGAGTTTCCTTTTGGCAGGTTTTTTCATAATAAAGCCACCGAAATAGGCAAAGAATTTGTCAGCAATTATTTAAATGCTTTTTCCCCGGATTTTTTGTTTTTAAGAGGAGATCCAAATCCTCGCCACTCGGTGGGAACAATGGGCGAGCTTTATTTGATTTATTTACCTTTTTTAATTTTCGGGTTGGTTGAAGTCGCCAAAAATCTTGAAAAAAAGGAAAATCTTTTTTTGTTAGGCTGGCTACTGGTTTCTCCTGTTCCTTCAGCTTTAACTATTGGAGGTGGTAACCACGCCACAAGATTATTTTTAATGCTTCCCGTCTTGGTTGTGTTTATTGCCATAGGAGTTGCTCAGTCATGGTTTTGGATCAAAAGAATGCCAAATATTTTTAAATTTTTACTTGTCATTTTTACTTTTTTACTTTTCATTTTTAATTTTATTTCTTACTTTCATCAATATTATGTTCATTATCCGAAAGAATCCTGGCAATTTTGGCATTATGGTTATAAAGAGGCAATTCAATATTTGGCTGTCATTGATGAAAATTATGACCGAATAATTTTAAATAACTCTCATGAGCCGATACTGATAAGGCTTCTTTTTTGGGCTAAAAAGGATCCGGTTTGGTTTCACAGGAATTTTGTGGATGATCAAGAAAGACCGAATGTTTTGCCAGATTTTACTGGGTTTAGGGTAGATAAGTACTATTTTGGACATTTTCAAAAACCAGAAGAGTTGGGGAAGATCCTTGACAAAAAAACCTTATATTTAGCTTTCCAAAAAGAAGAAATTCCCGGGGGTTGGGATTGGTCAAAAAATCCGCCGGCAGAAATAAAAGTTTTAAAATTGATTAAAAATCCATTAGGCGACCCTTATATTTATCTTTTGACAAAGAAAGACTAAGATGAGAAAAGCATTTTTGTTTTTAATAATCCTGATAGCCTTTTTTTTAAGATTTTTTAAATTTCCCCAGATACCGGCGGGTTTTACTATGGATGAAGCAGCCCATGGTTATACTGCTTTTAGCCTTTTGGAAACCGGCAAAGACGAATGGGGAATTTCCTGGCCAATTAATCCCAGATCTGTTGGGGATTATAAGCCTCCTTTGTATGCTTATTTGACAATTTTACCCATCAAATTATTTGGACTAAACGAGTTTGCTGTTCGCTTACCGAGTGCTTTAGGAGGGGTTTTTTCAGTGGTTTTGGTTTACTTTTTAATTATTGAATTGTTTAAATCAGGTTTATTAGCAATTCTCTCCTCGCTATTTTTGGCAATTTCTCCATGGCATATTAGCTTGACAAGGGGAGCTTTTGAGATGTCTTTGGCCTGCTTTTTGGTTCCTTTGGGATTATTATTTTTTTTTAAAGGAGAGAAAAATAAAAATTTTTTAATTTTATCTTCTTTGGTTTTTGGACTTTCTCTTTTTGCCTCTCACTCATTAAGATATTATGTTCCTTTTGTCTTAATAACTTTATTTTTGTTTAAAAGAAAAAAATTTATTGGGAATCTAAAAGACTATCTTTTGCCTTTAGCCATTTTGCTTCTGTTGTTTTTCTTGAATTTTTACGCGGTTTTTACCGGCGGGAAGACCAGGGTGGCCGACATAGGAATTTTTTCTCCCACCGATAAATGGCAGGTGGTTTCCGACCGCCAATACGAAGCAAGAATTTTGGGGATGCCTTCTTTTGCTGAAAGAATTTTCAACAATAAGTTAGTTTATGTTCTTTGCCAGTTCTACAAAAACTATTTGGGTTATTTTTCATTCGATTTTTTGTTTACTAAAGGTCCTAGTGAAGCTACTTATGGGATGATTCCTGGCAGGGGAGTGCTTTATCTTTTTGAGTTGCCTTTGCTTATCGTGGCGATTTGGCAAATTTTCCAAAAGAAAGATAAAAAAATGTTTTTAATTTTAATTTTGCTTTTGTGGGCTCCAATTCCAGCAGCAATGGCCAAAGGTGAAAGAGCTGGCGGCCGAGCAGGAACAATGCTGCCTTTTTTGCCGATAATTTCTGCCTATGGAGGAATTGAACTCTGGCGCTGGACCAAGAAAAAATTTCAGGACAAATCATTTTATTTTTTAGTTTTTTATTGCTTGTTAATTTTGCTTTCTTTGACCTTCTTTTTAGAGGATTATTTTTATCACTCCCAGAAATACAACGCACCGGCAATGGCATATGGGTGGAAGGAAGCAATGGAGTATATCAAGGAAAATGAAGATAAATATGAGCATATTGTTATTAGTCGGCGATTTTCCGAGCCCCAAGTGGCGATAGCATTTTATAAGCCTTGGGATCCAGCAGATTTTCAAAGGCAGGCCAAGGATTGGTTAAAGTATGAAAAAATGGGTTTTGGTTTTGTTGACCAGCTTTCCCAATATGAGTTGGGAAAATATGTTTTTCGAAATTTCCAGTTTCCCGAAGATTTGGCTTTAACCAAAACTCTTTTTGTTGGTAAAGATGAGGATTTTTGGGGAAGAGAAACTGGTAGGATTTTAAAAACAATTTATTATCCTGGTCCAGAAAAAAAGATTGCCATAAAGATTGTTGGCTTTAAATGAAGAAAATTTTGTTTTTTTTAATTTTATCTGGCGCTTTCTTTTTTAGGATTTATAAGTTGGATTTAGTTCCACCTTCCTTGAATTGGGATGAAGTTTCTCACGGGTATAACGCTTATTCAATTTTAAAGACCGGCAAAGATGAATGGGGGATAAAATTTCCTTTGATATTTAGGGCCTATGGAGATTATAAATTGCCTTTGTATATTTATTTGACGACGATTTTTGAGGCAATTTTTGGTTTAAACGCTTTTTCGGTAAGATTGGTTTCTGTTTTTTCCGGAGTCGGTTTGGTTTTATTGGCTTATTTGATAACAAAGAATTTGACTAAAGATGATTTTTGGGGAATATTTTCCGCTTTTTTGGTTGCTTTCTCCCCCTGGGGTCTTTTTGTTTCCCGGGTGGCGGCTGAGGCTAATTTAGGAGCCTTCTTGTTTGCCTTAGGGATGTACTTTTTGCTTTTATGGATTAAAGAAAGAGAGCAAAAACATCTGATTTTTCTTTCTTTATTTTGGGGTTTTTCTTTGCACGCTTATAATTCGGCAAGGATTCTTGTTCCGCTTGGATTTCTTTTTATTTTAATTTTTCTTTTTCTTTTTCTTAAAAGGAAATTGAGGGGCTTTATTTTACCATTGGTAATTTTTTTAATTTTTTTAACTCCTGTATTGACCCAGTTTTTAAACCGTTCTGCCAGCGCTAGATACGAGTGGGTTTCCCTACTTGATGAAGCTACAATTTATCAGATAGGGGAGAAACGGGCGAATTCTAATTTACCTTTTTGGTTGGGGAGAGTTTTGTTTAATAAGCCAACATTTTTTCTTTTTTATTCCTTAAAAAATTATTTAAAAAATCTTTCTTTAAATTATTTATTCTTTCGCGGCGGAAGTCATTACCAGTTTTCCTTACCGGGTTATGAACTTTTGTATTTGGTTACTGGCCCTTTTCTGCTTTTGGGCATCTTGCTAGTTTTAAAAAAGAAAGATCTATTTCAAAAAACAGTGTTGATTTGGTTTTTTGGCGGTTTTTTTCCTTCGGCGATAACCAAAGATTCCCCTCATGTTTTAAGAAGCCTTTTTGTTTTGCCAACGCCGATGATTTTGACGGCTTTGGGAGCAAAATTCGTGGCAGACTTTTTAAAAAAGAAATCCCAATTTGGAGGAAAATTAGTGATAGGAGTCTTATTTATTATGGTTTTGATTAGCTTTTCTCGGTGGTGGAAGAACTATCTGGATGTTTATCCGAAGATTTATTCTTGGGCTTGGCAATTTGGGTATAAAGAGGCAGTGGATTATGTTAAAGAAACTTATCAAAAATATGACAAAATATTTTTTAGCAAAAAATATGGCGAACCTCATGAATTTGTGGCTTTTTATTTTCCTTGGGAACCAAAAAAATTTCAGGAGCAAAGAGAATGGGATTATCATGCCAATTGGTATTGGACTAATGGATTTGATAAGTTTGTTTTTGTGAACGATTGGGAAATAAAAAATGTCAAATGTCAAATGTCAAATGTCAAATGTTTATTAATAACTAGCCCAGGGAATTATCCGGAAGGGTGGACAAAGATGAAAACTATCAATTTTTTAGACGGGAAGCCAGTGTTTGAAATATTAGAAAGATGAAAAAATTTCTTTTAACAATAATTTTTTTACTGGCATTTATTTTGCGAATTTATAAGTTAGACCAATTTCCTCTTGGTTTAACTTGGGATGAGGCGGCTTTGGGGTATAATGCCTATTCGATTCTGAAAACCGGAAAAGATGAATATGGAAAATTTTTGCCTTTGATTTTTAAGTCTTTTGGTGATTATAAACCAGGTCTTTATGTTTATCTTACCGTCCCTTCAGCGGCGCTTTTGGGATTAAATGAATTGGCGGTTAGAATTCCCTCTGCCATGGCTGGAACTTTCTTGGTTATTGCTATGTTTCTTTTAATTAAGCAGTTTTTATCCTGGCCACAAGCAGCTTTGGGGGCATTTTTGATGGCGATAAACCCTTGGTTAATTCATTTTTCAAGAGGCGCTTGGGAAGCAAATTTGGCTCTTTTTGAGACAATTTTAGGAGTTTACTTATTTGTTAAATTTGCTGAAAGCAAAAAATTTTATCAGGGTTTTTTGGCTTCAGCAGTTCTTGGTCTGACCTTTTTAACCTATCAAGGAGCAAAAGTTTTTACGTCCTTGATAGTTTTTGGTTTAATTATTTTTTGGTTTAAACAGTTAAGCGGATTGAGGAAAAAACAAAAATTTTTAGTAGGCCTGCCGGTATTTCTTCTTTTTATTTTTATCAATTTGGGAATATTGACAGGCAGAACCTCCGGCCGGCTTAAAGTTATGAGTATTTTTTCCTATCGCAGGCCAGCCGGTGAAATAGAGTTAATAAAGAATGAAGGAGGACCAAAGGAAAAATGGTTTTTTCCGGTTTTTCATAGCGAAGTCTTAAGTTTTACCAAAGGAATTTTAGGTCGTTATTTTAATCATTTTTCGGCTCGTTTTTTGTTTTTTGAGGGAGATTGGTCTAACAAACGCCATAGTGTTCCTTATATGGGAGTGATGGAAGTTGTTTCTATTCCGTTTTTACTTTTGGGACTAGCAACACTTTTTGCCAAAAAAAGAAATAATTTAGAGAAATTTTTTCTTTACTGGTTGCTAATCGCTCCTTTGCCGGCCGCCATTACCCGCGATTCAATTCAGGCGATTAGAAGTCTGCCGATGGCTATTCCTTTAATTTTTATTACCTCCACCGGAATTTTTGCATTTTTTGACTGGTTTGGGAAAAGAAAAGTGAAATTATTGCCTTTAGCTGGATTGGTAATCGTATATGTTTTCAACCTGGTTTACTATTTAGATTTGTATTATGTTCATTATCCTTTCAATTCAGCTAAGGATTGGTTGTTTGGGTACAGACAAGCGGTTAAATTTGTTGAGGAAAACCAAAAAAATTATCAGAAAATAATTTTCACCCAAAAATACGGCCAGCCTTATATATTTTGGCTTTTTTATACCCGCTATCCACCTTTAAATTATCAAAGACAGGCATTTTTGAAAGAAAGTCCTTACGGTGATGTTGGAGAAGTGGAAAGATTGGATAATATTGAGTTTAGAAAAATTTATTGGCCCGCCGATCGAGCGAACAAAAACTCGCTTTTCGTCGGAGACGAATTCGATTTGCCGCTGCACGATATTGTGGGACAGCAAGGTATTACTCTTCTTAAAGAAATAAAATTTTTAAATGGAAATACTGCCTTTAGAATTGTGGAAACGAAGTAAATTAAAAATTAAAAATGAAAAATGAAAAATTACAATTTAAAATTAAAAATTTCCTAATCTTCCTAATTTTTTTCTTAGCATCGATTCTGAGGGTTTATAAGATTGCCGAATATCCTGCTGGATTGAATGCGGATGAGGCGGCGATTGGATATAATGCTTATTGTTTAATCCAAACAGGCAAAGATGAATTCGGACATTCTTGGCCAATTGCTTTTCGGTCTTTCAACGATTGGAAGCCGGGTTTATATTTTTACCTGGTTTTACCCTTTGTCAAGATTTTCGGCGTTAATGAATTGGCAGTTAGATTACCCTCAGCAATTATTGGAGCCTTAACCGTTTTAATAGTTTATTTTTTGGTTAAAGAGCTTTTTTCCAAGGAAAATAAATTTTCAATTTTCAATTTTCAATTTTCAATTGGCGAAATTGTGGCGTTAATACTTGCAATTTCGCCATGGCATCTTCATTTTTCCCGAGGCGGTTGGGAAACAAATGCCGCGACCTTTTTAATTACAGCCGGTGTTTACTTTTTCATAAAATCTTTAAAAAATCCAAAATTTTTAATTCTTAGTTGCCTATTCTTTATTCTATCTTTATATACTTACCACAGCGCTCGGGTGGTTGTTCCGGTTTTAATTTTAGGTTTAGGATTTTCCTACCGGAGAAATATTTTCAAAAGGCAAAATTTCTCGTGGCTTTTAATGGGTGGCTTGATAGGTGTGGTTTTGGTGGCTCCTTTGGCGGTTTCTTTTTTTGGTTCGGCTGGGATTTCCCGATTTTCCGGGGTTGGTCTTTTTGCTGATACCGGGCCAGTTTGGAGAGTTAATGAATTAAGAGGACAACATCAAAACCCATACATCGCTCAAGTTAGGCTTTTGCATAATAAACTTTGGGCTTATGGGACAGCCTTTTTAGATAATTATTTTTCTCATTTTTCAGGAGATTTTCTTTTTATCTCTGGAGATGAAATTCAGCGCAATAAAGTGCCGGAAATGGGTTTACTTTATTTGACTGAAGTGGTATTTTTGCCATTGGGTTTTTACTTTCTTATACGGAACCGACCAAAAAATTGGCAGATTCCGTTATTTTGGTTGGCAGTAGCACCTTTAGCCTCTTCTTTAACTTTCCAATCTCCCCACGCAATCAGGGCATTAAATATGGTAATCCCCTTAGTCATAATAGTTAGTTATGGAGTGGTCAATTTTTTCAAGGTTTTTAATTTAAGGCAAAAGATTTTTCCCCCCATAGTTCTTGGTTCATTATTCATAATTCTATATTTGTGGAATTTTGCTTTTTATTTGCATCAGTACTATATTCACTACCCCAAAAGATATCCGGCAGCTTGGGAATACGGGTTTAAATATCTGGTAGATTATGTAAAAGAGAATCAGGAAAAATACGCGAAAATTTATGTTACTGACGAATACGACCAGCCTTATATTTTATTTGCTTTTTATTTGAAATATCCCCCAGAAGTTTTTCAAAAAGAAGCAAAATTGAGTCCGCGCGATAAATTTGGCTTTTCAACAGTAGAGCATTTTGGCAAATATTATTTTGGTTCAATTGATTTGAAACAACTAAATAAAGAAAACGTTGGTCAAAAAATAATGGTAATTGGAACTCAAGAGGAAATTCCTGATTCTGTTACAATTATAAAAAGAATTTATTTCAAAGATGGCAAGAAAGAAGCGTTTAGAATCACCGAAAATTAGACTTTCCGTTGCTTTGGCAACTTTTAACGAGGAGGAGAATATTGGAGATTGTCTTGAGTCGGTTCGCCAGCTGGCGGATGAAATAGTCGTAGTTGATGAATCATCTACCGACAAAACCTGCCAGATTGCCAAAAGCTATGGAGCGAAGGTTTACAAAACCGCCCATCATCCGATCTTCCACGTCACTAAACAGAAGGCGCTGGATTACGCAACCGGTAAGTGGATTCTTCAACTTGATGCTGATGAAAAGGTAACCCCAGCTCTGGCTAAAGAAATAAAGGAGGTTTTAAAAATGGATGATAGTAGGATGAGAAAAAGAAGGCCAATCGATGAGAAAAAATGGCAACTTTTCCAGCGGCACCAGCGGTTAATTGAAAAACGAGATGGCCTCGTTGGTAAAAAGACCGGTGAAATTGTTGCCTTTTTTATCCCTCGACTAAATTATTTTTTAGGGAAGCCACTTATCCATGCCGGAGTTTATCCCGATGGAGTGATAAGACTGGTTAAGAATGGTAAGGCTTGGTTTCCGGCAAAGTCCGTCCATGAGCAAATTCAGATTAACGGAGAGGTTGCTTGGCTTTTTAATGATCTGGAGCATCATGATTCTCCCACCTTGAGCCGCTATTTTAAAAGAATGGCCAGATATACCGATCTTCAGGCGACTGACTTTGAGGCAGAAAAAATTCCTCGCCATATTTTCGGCCTCTTTTACTATTCTGTTGTCAAACCGTGGCTAGTATTTTTAAATTTGTATGCAAGACATAAGGGTTTTCTTGATAGCTGGAGGGGATTTCTTTGGTCATTTCTTTCCGCCCTTCATTTTCCGATTGCCTACTTTAAATATTTAAAAAGAAAGACAGAATGAAAGTTGCGATTGATATTACTCCCTTAAAGACTGAGCACCGGTTTCGGGGAATTGGGGTGTATACCCAAAATTTAATTGAGGCACTTTACTCTATCAAAGTACCTGATTTTTCAATTCAATTAATTGAAGTTGGAAGAATACCTTCGGATTGTGATCTTGTTCATTACCCGTATTTTGACTTTTTCTTTTTGACCTTGCCGCTGAGAAAATTAAAACCTACAGTAGTTACCGTTCATGATTGCGTCCCTTTGGTTTTTCCCAAAAATTACCCTCCCGGGATAAAAGGGAAGATTAAATTCATAATTCAAAAACTCTCGTTAAAGGGGGTGAAAAGGATAATTACCGATTCGGAAAGTTCAAAAAGAGATATTATCAAATTTTTGGAAATTCCAGAGCCAAAAATTGATGTTGTTTATTTGGCGGCAGGAAATAAAGTTAAAAAAATAACTGATAGGGAAATTTTGGTTAAATTGAGTAAGAAATTTAATTTACCCAAAAACTTTGTTTTGTACGTTGGAGACGTCAATTTTAATAAAAACCTGCCAGGTTTGGTGAAAGCTTGTCGCATAGTTAATATTCCTCTGGTGATTGTAGGAAAACAAATAGTCCAAACGAACTTTGATAAAAAAAATATTGAAAACCAACCTTTGGTAGAATTTAATAGATTAGTTGAAGGAAACAAAAATATTCTAAGATTAGGGTTTGTGGAAACGAAAGAGTTGGCAGGGTTATATTCGCTGGCTTCAGTTTATTGTCAACCATCATTTTATGAAGGCTTTGGGATGCAAATTTTGGAGGCAATGACCTGCGGTTGTCCGGTAGTTACCAGTAATGTTTCCAGCTTGCCGGAAGTGGCGGGGAAAGCCGCTTTATTGATAGATCCCAACAAAATTGAAGAAATCGCCGGAGCAATCAAAAAAATTTTAGAAGATAAAAGCCTTAGGGAGAGATTAAAGAACGCAGGCTTTGAACAAGTTAGAAAATTTTCTTGGAAGAATACTGCTATGGAAGTAATCGATTCTTATAGAAGGTCTCTTCGATGAAGAATTTTTTAAAACAATCTCTTTGGATAAGCGGGCCAATTTTTATTGTTTTTTGGCTTTATAAAGGAGTTTTGAGAGCAAATTTTAATCTTGAAGATGCTATGTTGTTGGGTGACGCAGCGAAAGCTCTTACAAAAGGAAATTGGCGATATACTTTTGTTCCTTGGTGGGGAGCTTATGCGCGGTTTTTTTGGCAGCCGGTAGCGGTAGTTTTTTATAAATTTTTTGGTTACAACGCTACTCCTTTTTTTGCCTTGAGTTTATTTTTTCATTTGATGAATGTTTTTTTAGTCTATCTTTTGGCCATAAAGTTGACAAATTCTAAACTTATTGCCTTATTTTCTTCTTTACTTTACGGAATTTATCAAGTTAATTTTGAAGGGCCAACTTGGATTCTTTCAGGAATTAAAGATATGCCAATGACCACATTTTTTTTATTATCTTTTATTTTTTATCTTAATTTTATCAAAGAAAAAAAACCAAAACAGTTATTTTTTTCTTGTTTGGCTTTTTGTCTGGCACTTTTTTGCGAGCTTAAAGCAATTTTAATACCGGTTGTTTTTCTTAGCTACGATTTATTAATAAAGGAAAAATTTAATTTAAAAAAATTATTTTCAAAAAATCTTCTTAAATATTTTCCGTATTTATTAATTGGTTTTGTTTTCTTTTTTAAAGTTTACCCAAAAACTCTGGGGATGTTTTCAGGAGCAAAAAATGAAAAATTTTTGTTGAGTTTTCCGGCTAGTTTGCCTTTTTATTTCTTTCCCATTAATCGTCTTTTTTGGCTTTCGCTTAAATTGACAAAAGCGCCAATGACAGAGGCTTTTTTAATAAAATTTGGGTCGGTAATTGCTCTGTTTTGGCTAGCTCTCATATTTTTGTTTTTTTTGAAAAAGGAGGAGGGAAAATTATTAACAATTTCTTTCTTATTTTTAGGGGTTTTTTTAAATTATTTACCTGTGATTTTGACGGTTCTTTCCGGTTATCATAGTCTTTGGCAGACAGTTGCCATTCATTGGCGTTACTATACTTTGGCTTCATCATTGGCTTCAATTTTAGTGGTTAGTTCTTTGGTTTGGGCGGCAAGCTTAGTTTCAAGAAAAACGTTTTTTTTGCCCTTGCTGTTTTTATCCATAGTAATTGTCTGGTCTTTTAATTATGATCGTTTTATGCTTTCGGAATTTTTGAACTGGTCAGTTTTGGCCAGGAATAACTTTCAGATTATTAAAAAGACCTATCAAAGTTTTCCCGAAGAATCGGTTTTAGTAATCGAAGGTGTAGAAGATGAGAAAAAGTTTTTATTTTACGAAAGTCGTTACCTTTTTGAGAATATTTTCGCTTTATATGCCAATCCGAATAATCCGGCTTATTTGGAAAAGCAGCAAAAATTATTTTTAAATCCGGAAGAAGGACCTTATCGCTCCTTGTCCCGGCTTTTATATTATACCAACCTTAAAGATTTTTTAGTGGGTAACCACGAACACATTTTTTCTTTTAATTTAAATGACCATTGGATAGTTTTAAATCTTCCCTGGCGATTGCCGGCTTACGACCGGCTCTTTTTGGGCGCGATTTACGGTTTTTATCAGCCGGAAAAAGTTTTTGTTTTCAAGTTTCTGGAAAATGGAGCAGTGGTTAATGAGACTGAATCACGCAGAAATCAGCTGAGTTATTTTTTGTCATTGTTTTGTTTTAAAAACGGTTTGAAGTCTTGCGAAAGAAGCTTTAAACCAAGCCTTCAAAATCAATCTTTTTGGGAAATTTACAGCCTTTTTAGTAACGAAGGTAAAAAAATTATTGATTTTTTAATTAGCCGGCCTAAAGGTCCCCTTCCAGTGCTGGGAGAAATTAAGGTATAGTGTTTGAATGATGAAAAAACTTTCTTCTTTATCAATATTCTTTCCCGCCTATAACGACGAAAAAACAATTTCAGGACTAGTCAAGAACGCTTATAAATATGGAGCCTTGGTAGCCAAAAAATTTGAGGTGATTGTTATAGATGACGGGAGTCAGGATAAAACAGCCGAGGTTTTGCGGCAGGCACAAAAAGAATTTCCTGGTCTTAAGATAGTTACTCACCATCAGAACTGCGGTTATGGAGGGGCTTTGAAAAGTGGTTTTGCCAATTCCTCCGGGGATTACATTTTCTACACAGACGGCGACGGTCAATACGATGTTGGGGAGTTACCGCTTTTGGTAGCTAAAATGGATAAGGAAATTGCCGTTGTTAACGGTTATAAAGATGGACGTCAAGACACTTTTTTTCGTTTTCTTGCCGGTAAGGTCTACACGTTTTTTTTAAAACTAATTTTTGGAATCAAAATCAGAGATGTTGATTGCGATTTTAGGCTCATTAAAAAAGAGGTTTTTGAGAAAGTTAAACTTTCTTTTGACAGCGGCGCTATTTGCCTTGAGTTGGTAAAAAAAATTCAAGACGCCGGTTTTAAATTTGCCGAAGTCAAGGTAAGCCACTTGCCAAGAAAATACGGCCGGTCCCAATTTTTTACTTTCAAAAGAATCTGGCAAACTCTGGTGGATGATTTTAATTTCTGGATTTTGTTGCATTTTAAAAAATGAGAACGGATGAGTATCAAAGAATTAACGAATTGGCGTCCTTCCATTTTTGGTATCAAGGCAGTCGGGATTTATTGGAAAAATTAATTAGAAAATATAGCAAAGGAAAGAATCCTAAGATTCTTGATGCCGGTTGCGGCCCAGGAGCAATGCTGCCAGCTTTAGTAAAATTTGGCCAAGTGTTTGGAATAGATATTTCTTCCGAAGCTTTAAAATTCTGCAAAGAAAGAAATTTTGAGGTTAAAAAAGGAACAGTTGAGAAGATCCCTTTTAAAGATAATTTTTTTGATTTAGTTATTTGTTTTGAAGTTCTTTACCATAAAGATGTTGACAATCCCCAAAAAGCGATTGGGGAGTTTTTTCGAGTGCTCAAGCCAGGCGGTTTTTTAATTTTACGAGAGCCGGCTTTTACTTTTTTGTTCCGAACCCACGACAAAGTTGTTCAGACCGCCCGAAGATTTACAAAAAAAGACTTAGTTGATTTATTTAAAGGCGCTGGTTTTATTATAAAGAAAGCGACCTACACGAACGTTTTTTTATTTTTAGCGATTCTTATTAAAAAACTTTTTGAGGTTTTTGAAAAGAGGAACTCAGAAAAATCAGATTTGAAATCGTTGCCTAATTGGCAAAATTTATTTTTTCTAAAATTTTTTCAGATGGAGAATTTTTTAATTAACTTTTTTGATTTTCCACTCGGGAGTTCAGTCTTGATAGTTGGTCGAAAATGAGAAACTTTATTGGTTAGTTTAAAACCGTCGTGTTTGCTTAAGATAAATATTTTGCTAAAATGAACTGGAATTTATGAAATTTTTTAAAAAAATATTTCTTGCTTTTTTGGTTTGGAGAGCTTTTCTATTTGGGATTCAGTTTTTTTCCGTCAAAATTCCTTTCCGCTATAGTTTTCCTTATGTTGAGGCGGTATTGGGGAAATACCATCCGGCTTTTTTGCGGCCTTGGGCAAATTTTGACGGGGTACATTATCTGACGATTGCCAAATCAGGCTACTTGGCCCAATACACCCAAGCTTTTTTTCCGCTTTATCCGTTGCTTATCCGCTGGGTGGGAAATATTTTTTTCCTCAAAAATTATCTTCTGGCCGGTCATGTTATCTCCAGCATTTTTTGGCTGTTATCGTTGTTAATGCTGGTTAAATTAGCTGAACTTGATTTTGACAGGGAAACCAGCTTTAAAGCATTATTATTTTTGATTCTTTTTCCTACTTCCTTTTATTTTGTCAGCCTTTATGCGGAATCAATGTTTTTGTTTTTGATTCTTTTTAGTTTTTACTGCGCCAGAAAAAGGAACTGGTGGGGAGCGGGAATTTTGGCCGGTTTTGCCAGCGCGACTAAGTTATTTGGGATTTTTTTACTGCCAGCGCTTTTGGTGGAGGGTTTTTTACAGAAAGGCGGTAAAAAGACAAAAAAACGTTTAAGTGATTATTTACCAGTGGGTCTTTCTTGCCTTGGATTGTTATTATATATGCTTTATTTAAAAAGCGAATTTGGAAATCCTTTTTATTTTGCTACTGCCCAGCCGGCTTTTGGGGCTTCCCGATCAGTAAAAAAAGTAATTCTTCTTTATCAGGTTTTTTGGCGTTATTTTAAAATGATACTTACAGTGACTAAAACCGATCCCTTGTATTTTACGGTTTGGTTGGAATTTCTTTCCGGAACCGTGTTTTTAGGATTGTTGTTTTTGGCTTGGAGACAAAAAATTCGGGAATCTTATCTTGTTTTTGCCGCCTTGTCTTATATTCTCCCTACTTTAACCGGCACATTTTCTTCAATGCCAAGATATGTTTTGGTTCTTTTCCCTTGTTTTATAAGCTTAGCCTTGATTGAAAATAAAAGATTGGTAAAATCAATTTATCTTTTGGAGGTAGCTTTAATGATAATTTGCACTCTTTTGTTTTTAAGGGGGTATTGGGTGGGTTGAAAGTCGAAAGTTGAAAGTTGAAAGTTGAAAGTTGAAAGTTGAAAGTCGAAAGTCGAAAGTAAAGATGACAATAAGTAAATTTGAAGACATTATTTCCTGGCAGAAAGCTAAATTGTTAGTCTTAGAAATTTATAAAATATTCAGAGGAAATCACGACCTTAGTTTTAAGGATCAGATTCAAAGAGCTTCAGTTTCAATAATGAATAATATCGCTGAAGGTTTTGAAAGAAAAGGGGACAGAGAGTTTAAGCATTTTTTATATATTGCCAAAGGGTCATGTGGCGAACTTCGTTCAATGCTCCATGTTGCAAGGGAATTAAGGTATTTAACCAATAAAGATTTTGAAAACCTGTATAATTTATCGTTGGAAATATCTAAATTATTGTCGGGATTTACCAAGACTTTATAGACTTTACACTTTATGGACTTTAAGACTAAAGTTAGAAATATTCCAGATTTTCCTAAAAAAGGGATTATTTTTAGGGATATTGCTCCTTTACTGGAAGACAAAAACGCCTTCAGACAAGCAGTTAATGAATTGGCAGAAAAATTCAAAGATAAAAAAGTTGATAAAGTGGTGGGAGTTGATGCCCGAGGTTTTATTCTGGCCGGAGTTTTAGCTGACAGGCTTGGGGCGGGGATGGTGATGGTTAGAAAAAAAGGTAAACTTCCTTACCAAACAGAGTCGGTTGAATTTGATTTGGAATACGGAAAAGCAGTTTTAGAGATTCACAAAGATTCAATTAAACAAGGAGAAAAAGTGTTGTTGGTTGATGATGTTTTGGCCACCGGAGGAACAATGTCAGCTGCCGCTAAATTGGTAGAAAAATTAGGAGGAGAAATTGTAGGAATTATTTTTTTAATAATTCTTGATTATCTTTCCGGCCGGGAAAAACTTAAAAATTATCCAGTTTTTTCTTTAATAAATTATGAAAAATGAAGCTAAAATTGGGGTTTTAGGCGGGTCAGGATTTTATGAATTTTTTGAAAGACCCAAAAAAGTCCAGATTGAAACTCCTTATGGAAAACCTTCGGCAGAGATTACTGTTGCTGAAATTGCTGGTCAAAAAGTAGCTTTTTTGCCTAGGCACGGGGAAAAGCACCAGTTTCCTCCACACAAAATAAATTATCGAGCTAATCTTTATTCGTTTAAAACGCTAGGGGTGGAGAGAGTGATTTCTCCATGCTCTGCAGGTTCTTTGCAACCCCATATAAAACCAGGCGACTTTGTTATTTTGGATCAGTTTTTTGACCGGACAAAAAACCGGGAAGATAGCTTTTATGATGGACCGCAAACTACCCATATTTCCGGAGCTTATCCTTATTGTCCCCAAATAAGCCAGATTGCCTACAATTGTGCCAAGAAATTAAGAATTCCGGTTCACCCAAAAGGAACAGTGGTTGTCATTAACGGACCTCGTTTTTCTACCGTTGCCGAAAGCCAGTTTTTTAGTAAACAAAGCTGGGAGGTTGTTAATATGACTCAATATCCAGAGGTTATTTTGGCCAGGGAATTGGAAATGTGCTTTGTGGGAATTGCTCTTGTTACTGACTGGGATGTTGGTTTGTCAGCAGCCAAAAAAGTTAAACCTGTTTCCTTAAATGAAGTAGTAAGGGTTTTCCATCAGAATAACCAAAAAATTCGTCAATTGATTTTAGAGATTATTAAAAATTTACCCCAAAAAAGAACTTGCGATTGCAAAGATGCTTTGAAAAACGCGGTGATTAAAACATGACCAAGCCGATTAAAAATTTTTTTAAAAAATTTTCCTCTAGCCAGTTAATGCGGGGAAGCATAGTTTTATTTATTGGAACAATGATAGGCAATTTCGGGAGTTATTTATACCATCTTTTAATGGGAAGAATGCTAGGACCGGAAGAATACGGGGTTATTTCCAGCATTATTTCGATTCTTTACTTTCTTTCAATACCGACGACGGTATTTACTTTAGCCATTTCCAAATTTACTTCCGCTTATTTAGGCAAGAAAGAAACAGGGAAAATTAGCTCCTCTTTTTTATGGCTTTTTAAAAAAAGTTTTTTGTTTTCTTTAATAATTTTTATTTTTTTTGTCTTAATTTCACCTTTTTTGGCAAAATTTTTAAATCTTGACTCAATGGCTTCGCTTATGGCGGTCTCCGGAGCTGTTTTTTTGAATTTTCCTCTTTCTGTTAATCGCGGATTTCTTCAGGGGTTACTGAATTTTTCCTGGCTAGCGTTTGTCTCAGGAACAGAAACCATTTTAAAATTATTTTTAGCGGTTTTGTTAGTCTTGGCCGGATTAAAATCTTTTGGGGCTGTCCTGGCTTATTCAATTTCTTCCCTTTTGAACCTAATCATTACCACCATACC
>Ga0209102_1000397_pt1 | contig 29474 bp, 26 predicted proteins | sample ConPoolayeHmetaG_FD_185483 | JGI IMG/M metagenome (GOLD analysis project Ga0209102, IMG submission 185483) | Hot spring microbial mat communities from California, USA to study Microbial Dark Matter (Phase II) - Cone Pool mat layer H metaG... ...
GCCGGGGCCTCACTTCTTGACGGCGGCCACGAATCCCAGCGGTTCGCCGGCGCTGATCGGCGGCGTGCCGATCACGTAGAGGACCTCGCCGGCGAACGGCGCGCGCGCCTCGTAGATCTTCTTGCCGAAGAAATCGGTGACATAGCCGATGAGCGCGCCCTTGTCGACCATCTGCCCTTTGCGGACCGACGGATAGAACAGGCCGGCCTTTTCGGGAAGGTTGTCGGGGAAGCGCAAGACCTCGGCCGGATCGTACCATGTGACCGTATCGGGCGTCCAGGCGCGTCCTTCGAGCATTCCCAGGTGCCGCATCACGTTAAGGACTCCGGTTTCGAGGCGCACTATGTCATCCTCGTTGTCGGCCACGCCCATGCCTCCGGACTCGACCGTGATTGAGGGCTTGCCGCGCGTCATGCCCGTATTGGAGCAATACTGGCTGGCGGCCGAGCTCTTGGGTCGTGTCCTGTCGATCACGATGTTCGGCAAGCCGAAAGCGACCGCCATCTGCCTGGCCGGTTCGTCGACCTTGGGGTCGCCGATCGGCATCCAGTAGGAATAGGGGCGCAGCGATTCGTTCCCGTCGCCGCAGTGCATGTCGATCAGGTAGTCGGCGCGTTCGATGACCTCCCTGGTGATGACGTAGGCGATGCGATGCGAAAGGGTGCCGTCCGCCCGCCCGGGAAAGACCCGATTCAGATTCTCGCCGTCGACCGGCGAGTAATAGACGGTCCGCTTCAGAAAGGAGGGCATATTGGCGACATGCACCAGGATCACCCTGCCCTTGAGCTTTGCCGGGTCGATCTTTGCCAGGAGCCTCTGGCCGGCCAGGATCGGGGGATATTCGTAGCCGTGGATGCCGGCTACGACGGCCAGGATCGGCCCGGTGGAGGCGCCGTTGAAGATGGTGACCGGAATCCGTTCGGCTCCGTCCTTTCCCGCAGGCACGGGCAGAAATCCCGAGGTCCTGCGGCCGGGTGCGGCCTTCAGCGGGCCCACTTCGAAGGGCGCCTGCGCGCTCGCACCATGGGTCGGGAGGAGCGCTGCGGCGATGAAGGGCAAAGCGGCGAGGCACGCGATCAGCGTTTTTTTGTTCATGGCGGTCTCCTGTGGCAGATATCGAGTTCGGCGTCCATGTATCTATCACCATGCGGCCGCCGTTTCCAGCGATCTCTGGCCCTGCCGGCATGGGTTGCAATCCGGCGCGCAGACGGATTCCCGATCGGGGTTCTCAGGCCGGACGCCGATTTCTTCCCTCTCAGGCTCTTCAACTCCTGGATGGGCGAGCACCGCAATTCGTTCAGCCACCTCTACCAGGTGATCCGGGAGACGCGCGGCATGAACCATGGGGACTGCTATATCGAAGCCTGCGCGCGAGGCTATGCCACGCAGGCGCCGCCGGTGAATGTCGACCGCCGCTCGCATCGGCGAGGTTTTCCAGCGCCGATTGCAGGAGAACCGCGGCCCCCATCTCAGAGCCCCGGGAGCGGAAGCTGCGCAAATGCCGTTTACGGAGGGGATCGATTGCTGTAAAATGTAAAGTTTTTCTCGGGCTCCTCGATATTCGTAAGGAGGCGCGCATAGATGAAAAAGGCGGAACTGAAGAAATTCCGGACCCTCCTCGAGCAGAAGCGTGCAGAGCTGTCCTCCTCGACCGCCCGCAAGGCTCACTGGGAGAACATGGAAAGCACGCGCCACGGCGACTTCGTCGATCAGGCGAGCAACGACAACGAAGTCCATGTCAACCTCCGTCTGCGGCAGACCGACGCCAAGCTGCTGCGCGCCATCGATTCCGCCCTGTCGCGGATCGAGAACGGCACCTACGGCATCTGCACCATGTGCGGCGACGAAATCAGCCAGGTGCGCCTGCAGGCGGTCCCATGGACTTCCCTGTGCATTGCCTGCAAGGAAAAGAAGACCGCCTGATCGGGGCGGGCGCCGCTGCACGTCGCCTTTCTTCCGTCTTTCGCGGGCAATGGAGACCGCCGTGGTGAGAATATACACGAGGGGCGGGGACGACGGCCTGACCGGCCTCATCGGCGGGAAGCGGGTGCGCAAGGACTCGCCCCGCGTGGAAGCGTGCGGCTCGATCGACGAGCTGAACGCCCTGCTGGGGGTGGTACGCAGCTGCCCGCTGGCGCCCGAAGTCGACCGGGTCCTCGACCAGATTCAGGACGACCTGTTCACGGTCGCGGCCCACCTGGCCGTTGCGGCCGATTGCGACCCCGGAGCCTGGGGGATCCCGCCGTTCGCCGAGGAGCACGTTCGCCGGCTGGAAGGGCTCATCGATGAGGGTGAGGCGAAGCTGGAGCCGTTGGAGCGCTTCATCCTGCCCGGCGGCACGTGCGCCGGAGCGCTGCTGCACCTCGCGCGCACCGTGGCGCGGCGGGCCGAAAGGCGTTGCGTGACCTTGGCCGCGGCCGAAAAAGTCGACCCGCGCCTCATGGCTTACCTCAACCGGCTTTCCGATCTCTGCTTCGTGCTGGCCCGCCTGGTCAACCGCGATGCCGGGCGCGCCGAAACGCATCCGCGCTTCGGCCGGAACAGGGAAGGCGAAAGCTGATCGGGCCTCAACGCTTCTTCTTGTCCTCGCGGGGTGCGTAGTACCCCTTCTTGGTGCGCGCGGTCATGCCGGGCTTGCGGATCCTGACCTCCGTCCTGCGGAACTTGCCGTCGCGCCTGGTGTTGGTCGAGTAGTAGCCGATGCTGTACTGGCTCGACAGCTCCCGGGCGATCTCTTCGAACGCCGGGCCCAGGTCCTGCATCTGCAAGGCGTCGAAGACCCTGCCGCCGGTGTACTCCGCGAGCTCGCTCAGGTAGGCGCGGCCCGCCGCATAGTCCCCGGGAGGCATAGGACTGACCACCACCGGAGGGTAGCCGGGCACGGGCAGCCCCTGCACGGTCGGACGGCCGATGCTGCGCCGTCGGTCGTATTCGGTGTTGAAGTAGATCGGGTAGATGGTCGCGCGCGTCTCCTTGGCCAGCTCGATCGTTTCCTTGCGCGAGGCCTTGCGGCTCGCCGTATCGACGCCGTCGGTGAAAAGCACCAGGGCGCTCCGCTCCTGGATCGGCTTGAGCACTTCTTCGAGGGCGAGCCATACGGCCTCGTACAGAACCGTCCATCCGCCCGGGCGCGTTTCCTTGATTCCGTAAGCGTTGCGGTCCCGGTCGATGCTCCAGTCCTCGAGCAGGTTGACATCGTCGGCGAAGGACATGACCGCCACCGAGTCATCGGGATGCAGCAGATTGCAGAAGCGGATGGCCTCGTTCTGGATGCGCGGCAACTGCAATTCCGTGCTGCCGCTCGTGTCGAGGGCGAGGAGCACGGAGACCGGTTCGTCGGTCTGGCCGAAGCCCGCGATCTGCTGCTCGATGCCGTCTTCGAAGACCTGGAAGTCTTCCTTTTTCAGATCGAGCACGCGCCGCCCCTCGCGGGTGGTCACGACCACCTGCAAGGAGACCATCTCGACCTGCAGTTTGATCGCCTGGCTCTCGCCCGCCGTCTTCTGCGGCGCCTGCGCGGCAGCCTGCGCGAGCAGGATGCCGGCAAACAGGAGTGCCGGCGGCCCCATCGCCCTTACGCTGTTGGTCATGGTCCTCTTTTATGGCATTCTGTTTCTTCGTATATGAGACGCACCCGGGGCCTGCCGGTATCATCGTTCCTTTTGAGGATTCGCCCCGGACGCACGAGGGAATGATCCCACGCGCCTGCCGTCGGCTGCAAGCGGGCTGAAGGGAATATGGAAAACCAGCGAATGATCGTCGAACAGGTCGAGATCGGCCCTTTGAGCAATTTCGTCTACATCATCGGGTGCCGGGCCACCCGCGAAGCCGCGGTGGTCGATCCCGCCTGGGATGTGCCCCGGATACTGCGGGCCGGCCGGGAAGCGGGCCTGAGCATCCGGCATGCCCTGCTGACCCACGGCCACCCGGATCACATGAACGGCCTCGAGGAGCTGATGGAGGCGACCGGCGCCGCGGCGCATCTGCATGCCGACGAGCTGGAGTACATGCGGATGGCGGCGGGATATTTCGGCATCGGGGTGGATTTCATCGAGCGGCGTTCGGCCGATTTCCATCTGGTTTCCGACGGCGCCTCGCTGCGCCTCGGGGAGCTGCGGCTGAGCTGCATTCACACGCCCGGGCACACGCCGGGGTCCATGTGCTTGCTCGCCGAAAAGGCCCTGTTTTCGGGCGACACCCTGTTCATCGACGCCTGCGGGCGCGTGGACCTGCCGGGAGGCGACCCGGAGAAGATGTGGTTCAGCCTGAATCGCAAGCTGAGGGCGCTCGACGACGACATCATCCTTTACCCGGGTCACAACTACGGCGCCCGCCCCACATCCACGCTGGGCGAGGAGAAGCGCCGCAATCCGTACATGCAGTTCGCTACGCCGCAGGAGTTCGTGCAGGCGATGGCCGGCTGGTAGCCCGGCGCGGGCAGGCCCTCGCCCGGCGAGGCCGGAGCCCGGCCGTCCCGAATAAAACGGCGCGGCTTCCGTATAACAGTTGTCATAATTTTGCCGGCGCGGCCCGTATCAAGGAGGCCGTGACGGAAAGGCGTAGTGCCCGATGCATATCGCGGAAGGGATCTGGATCGCGCTCGAAGCTCTCTGGTCGAACAAGCTGCGCACGATCCTGACGCTGCTCGGCAACATCGTCGGGGTGACCTCGGTGATCGCGGTGGTCAGCATTATCGATGGAATGAACGCGTACATTCGCGACGAGGTGGCCAGCGAAGGGACGGGCGTCTTCCAGGTGCAGCAGGTCAATCCGCTCGACATTCTCTCCGATTTCGAAAAGTTCCTCCAGTCCCTGCACAACCCCAAGATCACGCTCGCCGACCTGGAGTATCTGCGCCGCCACGTCACCCTCGCGGACGTTCTCGACGCCAACCAGAGCACATCGGCCCAGATCCGCTACGGTCGCCTGTCCATCGATTCCGTGGAGATCCAGGGAAGGTCGGAGTTCTACCCGGCCATGGGCTCCTGGAATCTCAAGGACGGCCGTCATTTCACGTCGCAGGAGGTGCGGCACAGCGCCGCGGTCGCGGTCATCGGCTTCGATGTGGCCGACCGGCTGTTTGCCGCCACGGACCCGATCGGCAAGGAGATCAAGATCGCCGGTACCGGCTATCGCATCATCGGGGTTCTCGAACGCAAGGCCGGCCTGCTGGGGGGCAACCCGAATCTCACGGCCGTGATTCCCATCACGACCTTCCAGAAGATGTTCGGCGCGCACCGTTCCATCAGAATCTCGATCCGGCCGGCGAAACTCGAGTGGGCCAAGGAGTGCGCCGATCAGGCGCGCCTGGCCATGCGCGCGGCCAGGGGACTGGGCCCGCGGCGCGAGGACAATTTCGCCATCGTGACCGCCGACAATCTCCTGCGCATATGGGAGGGGATCAGCCAGGGCATCTTTGCGGCATTGATCGGCATCGTCTCGATCAGCCTGGTGGTGGGCGGGATCGTGATCATGAACATCATGCTGGTCTCGGTCACCGAGCGCACGCGCGAGATCGGCGTGCGCAAGGCCATGGGCGCCACCCGGAACAATATCCTGTGGCAGTTCCTGGTCGAGGCCGTCACCCTGTCGGGCTGCGGCGGGCTGATCGGGATCGCGCTCGGGTTCGCGGGCGCCGCCCTCGTGGCTTCCCTGACCCCGTTGCCCTATGCCATCAAGGCCTGGTCGATCGCCGCCGGCCTGAGCGTCTCGCTGGCCGTAGGGGTCTTTTTCGGCATCTATCCGGCCATGCAGGCCGCCAAGCTCGATCCGATCGAGGCCCTGCGCTATGAATAGGACGCCCAACGCCGGTCTCATCCAGGAAAACCTGCGCATCGCCCTCGATGTGCTCTGGGCGCACAAGCTCAGAACCGGCCTGATCGTGCTGGGCGTGGCCATCGGCGTCGCCGCGCTCATGGGGATGGTATCGATCCTGCTCGGGCTGGCGGCCAAGATCCGGCAGGACGTTTCCTCGTCGGAGCAGACCGTGCTCATGGTCATGAAATACGACTTCTTCGTCCGCGGCTACGACGAGTCGGTGCTGCGCCGCAAGGATGTCACCGTCGAGGACGCCAGGGCGATCCGCGAGGGGTGCCCCTCGCTGCAATACGTCACCTTCCTGGTCGAGCCCCAGGGGAGGCCGCCGTACACGCTCTATCACGGCAACGAGAAGAGCCGCATGATCCAGGTGGTGGGCAGCGAGCCCTCACTCTTCAACATCTGGAGCCTGGAGCTCGAGGAAGGCCGCATGTTCACCAACGAGGAGGTCTATCACAGTGCCAAGGTGGTGGTGCTCGGCCACAGCCCGAGGCGCGACCTTTTCCCCAACACCGACCCCATCGGCAAGAAGGTGCGCATCGGGAACGACGAGTTCACCGTCGTCGGCACCTTCGTCGAGCGCAAGACGCTGTTCGGCAGCCTGGGCGAGAACTTCGCCATGGTCCCCTACACCACCTTCATGGCCAATCTGTGGCGCGAGCGCGACATGCGCGTCATCTACGGCGCCGTGCGCGATGGAGTGTCGGTGGAGGCGGCCAAGGACGAGGTGATCCGCGTGATGAGGCTCCGCAGGAGGCTGCGCGCCGACCAGGAGAACGACTTCGCGGTCAATTCCTCGGACGCCGCTCTCGAGTTTCTCGACAGGATCACGGCGCCGATCGCCGGCATTCTGGCCGCCATCTCCTCCATCGGCCTGATCGTGGGGGGCATCGGCGTCATGAACATGATGCTGGTTTCCGTGACCGAGCGCACCGGGGAGATTGGCATCCGAAAAGCCGTGGGCGCGCGGCGCCAGGATATCCTGTGGCAGTTCCTGGTCGAGGCCGGCACCCTGACCGGGATCGGCGGCATCATCGGGATCGGCACCGGCTACGCCGCCGCAAGCGCGGTTTCCGCCCTGACCGGCCTGCCGAGCGCCCTGTCGCCCTTCTACGTCGCCCTGGCGGTGGTCTTTTCCATCGCCATCGGGGTGTTTTTCGGGCTTTACCCTGCGAATCGGGCAGCCAGACTGGATCCGGTCACGGCCATGAATTATGCGAAGTAGCCGGCGCGCGCCGCCGCATGGGCGGGCCGGCGGCGCTCACGGTTTGATCTCGGGGAAAATCTGGATGTAGGCCTCTTCCTTGAGCTGCGCCAGGAACCTTTCGTACTCCGGGCGGAATTTCTGGTTCCAGAGAATCTCCTTGATCTTGTCGCGGACCTCGTCGAGCGGCTTGGTGACGCTGGGCTTGCGCGCGTCGACGCGGTAGATGACGTATCCCGGATTCTCGCGCAGCACGGCGGTGATTCCACCCTCCTTGACGTCGGCGATCGCGCGCGCGATCTCGGGTGCCAGCTTGGAGGTGACGTACGTGCCGATGTTGCCGCCCTTGCTCGCGGTCGGTCCCTTGGAATACTGGCTCGCCAGCTCGGCGAACGATTCGCCCTGGATGATCCGCTTGCGGATTTCCTCGGCCCTGGCCGCGGCTTCGGACTCGTTGCCCGACTCCACCGCGATGACGATTTCGCTCAGGCCGACCTCCTCGGGAGTGGAAAAGTCCGCCCGGTGGTCGCGGTAATAGCGATCGATCTCCTCGGAGAGCAGCGTGATGCGGGAGCTGACGAACTCCTGGATCAGGCCCTGCTTGATGTACTCCCTGCGCAGGTACTCGCGGTAGCTTGCCAGCGTGTAGCCCTGCTGCGCGAGGGCCTGTTCGAACTCCTCCATGTCCTTGATGTTGTTTTCCTTGCGGATGCGCTCGATATAGGCCGAGACCTGGATATCGACGTTGGCCCCGAAGCCCAGCTCGGTGGCCTTCTGCAGCAGGAGCTTTTCCTGGATCAGGTCTTCGAGCACCTGTTCCTCGATCCTCTTGAGCTCCGCTTCCAGCTGCGCCCCGCTGAACCGTGCGGCCAGTTCGCGGCGCGCCTCCGCCATGGCGCGGTTGAGATCGGAAAGCGTGATGATGTCGTTGTTGACCTGGGCGACGATGCGGTCGACGACCTGCTGGGCCCCCAGGGCGAGGGCACAGAGGAGTACCGCGCACCCGGTGCACCACAAGCGCTTCATGGCCCGCTTCTCACCGCGGATGCATACCGGGTTCCCGTGTAGCGGAATCCCAGCTGCCCGCCGTAGATCTCGATCGGAGTCTTTTTTGCCAGGGACTCGACTTCGTCGTCGATCGCCCGGCGGCGGCGCTCCAGCAGGAGTCTTTCCTCGATCTCGCTCCTGGCTTCGTAATACCTCTGCTGGTGCGCCTGGATCTTTTCCTCGACCAGGAAGATATGGTAACCGAACTCCGTGGCCACGGTCCGGCTCACCGTACCCGGGGCGAGCGCGAAGATCACCTTTTCCAGCCTGTCGGGCAGCTCGCCCCGCTGGAAGCTTCCCATTTCCCCTCCGAGCGCCGCGGTCGGCGACTTGGAATAGAGGCGCGCCAGCTCGCCGAAATTGCGGTTTTGCCCGGCCTTGAGCAATGCCTGTACCTTGGCCGCCTGCGCCTGATCGCCGACCAGGATTTCGCGCACGCGCACGACATCGTTGCGGACGAAATCTTCCAGGTGTTCCTCGTAATATTGCCGGCACTCCTCTTCCGTGACGCGCACCTGCCCGAGGACGAAGCGATTGAGGTACTGCTGCACCTTGAGACCGTCCTCCACGTTGTGTTCGAGATCGGCGATTTCCGCCGGCGTCGGCGCCGGATCCCTGCCCTCGACCAGGATCTTGAGCGCCGCCTGCACCGCCGCCGGCTCGACCCGGATGTCGTGCTCCTGCGCCGCGGCGAGCAGGAGCTTCTCCTCGATGAAGTTTTCGAGCAGCGCGCTCCTGGCGTCGTCGGCTTCCGCCCCCGCGGGAAACTCGTCCAATCGGGTCTGGAAGAAGCTCTCCAGCTCGAGCCGGCTGTAAAGATCGCCGCCGATGCGCAGGGCCGCCCGACCGCTCTCGGCCGACCCGCTATTCCCGCCGCCGCGCTGGGTGCCGCAGCCCAGGCTGACGAGGCACAAACAAACCACCACCCCGGCGCATGCCAGCCTCGGACTGCGAACCATACCTTGTGCGCGCTTCGACGCCCAGGCTGAAATAATAACGAATACCCGCCCGAAAGTACACTTCGCGCGCGATGGCTGCTTCATGCGCGGATCGCGTCCAGGATGCGGCGGATCGACGCGAACAGCTCGGCCGGGGGCAGGTCGTCGGCTTCGAGCGTCAGCACTCCCTGCGGCGAAAAGGAAGCCTGCGGGTGCCGCCGCACCGTCTTGAGGAGTTTGTGCGGGCTGATCTTCGAGCGGTCCGACATGCGGAAGAAGATCTGATGCCGGTGCCTTTCGATCGACTGGATGCCCAGCTCGAGCGCGTACAGGCGCAGCGCGGCGTAATGGAAAAGGTTATCCACCTGCGCCGGGCAACGCCCGAAGCGGTCGACCATCTCCCCGCGCAGCTCCTCGAGTTCCGCGGCATCGCGCGCGGAAGAAATGCGTTTGTACATCTGCAGCCGCTGGCTCTGATCGGCTATGTAGTCGTCGGGGATGCGGATATCCAGGTTCAGGTTGATGTTCGCCGATATTTCCTCCTCTTCTTCCTTCAGGCCCTGCAGTTCCTGCACGGTCTGCTCGAGAAGCCTGCAGTAAAGGTCGAAGCCCACGGCGTTGATGTGCCCGCTCTGCTCGCGCCCGAGCATGTTGCCGGCGCCGCGGATTTCCAGGTCGAGCGCGGCCACGCGGAATCCGGTGCCCAGGTCGCTGAACTCGCGGATCGCGGCCAGGCGCTTGCGCGCGACCTCGGACAGGGCCTCCTCCGCCGGAACGAGCAGGTAGGCGTAGGCGCGCCGGTCGCTGCGCCCCACGCGCCCGCGCAGCTGGTAGAGCTGGGACATCCCGTAAAGGTCGGCGCGGTCGATGATGATGGTGTTCACCCGCGGGATATCGAGGCCGTTCTCGATGATCGTGGTGGCCACCAGCACGTCGAGCTCGTTCATGACGAAGCGCAGCATGACCCGCTCCAGCTCGCGCTCCGACATCTGGCCGTGGGCCACGCCGATGCGCGCCTGCGGCACCAGGCGCTGGATCATGGCGGCGGCCGGATAGATGGTCTCGACGCGATTGTGCACGTAGTAGACCTGCCCGCTGCGCGCCAGCTCGAGTTCGATCGCCGAGCGGATGACGTCCGGGCTGAAGCGCAGCACGGAGGTCTGGATCGCGAGGCGGTTTTTCGGCGGGGTTTCGATGGTCGACATGTCCCGCAGCCCCGTCAGCGCCATGTGGAGGGTGCGCGGGATGGGGGTGGCGCTCAGCGTGAGGACGTCCACGCGGGTCTTCAGGGCCTTGAGGCGCTCCTTGTGAGCCACGCCGAAGCGCTGCTCCTCGTCCACCACCACCAGCCCGAGGTCCCGGAACCGGACGTCTTTGGAAAGCAGGCGGTGGGTCCCGATGACGATATCCACGGCACCCGTTTCCAGGTCGGCCAGGACCGCCTTCTGTTCCTTGCGGCTGCGGAAGCGCGAGAGCAGTTCGATGCGCACGGGAAAGGCGGTGAAGCGCCGGCGGAATGTGTTGAAATGCTGGAAGGCCAGAACGGTGGTGGGCGCGAGCACGGCCACCTGCTTGCCGTCCATGACCGCCTTGAACGCGGCGCGCATGGCCACCTCCGTCTTGCCGTAGCCGACGTCGCCGCAGATCAGCCTGTCCATGGGCCGCGGCGCCTCCATGTCGTGCTTGACCGCTTCGGTGGCGTCTTCCTGATCGCGCGTCAGTTCGAATTCGAATGCGTCTTCGAACTCCCGCTGCCAGGCGCCGTCGGCGGAGAAGGCGAATCCTTCGACCGTGCGGCGTTCGGCATAGAGCCGCAGCAGTTCTCCGGCCATGTCGCGCATCGACTTGCGGATGCGCGCCTTGGTGCGGTGCCAGCTCGTGCCGCCGAGGCGGTCCAGGCTCGGGCGGGCGCCGCCCAGGCTGCTGTATTTCTGCAGCAGGTCGAGCCGTTCGACCGGCACGTACAGTCGGGCGCCGTCCTGGTAGGCGAGCAGCACGAACTCCTTGATCCCCTCCTGCGTGCGGATCTGCTGCAGGCCCTGGAACAGCCCGATGCCGTGATCGACGTGCACGACATAGTCGCCGGGCTTCAGGTCGCGAAAATCGGACAGGAACGGAAGCCTGCGCGCGCGGCCGGGGCGCGGCGCCGCGCCCGCCTCGACCTCGCCGAAAATCTCGCTTCCCGTCAGGACGCGGAGCTTCGGGGAGCGCAGGTAAAAGCCGGTGTGCAGCGATCCTGTGCCCAGGAGCACACCGCCGGTCCATGTCTCGGGGCACTCCGGATCGCGGCACAGGTGAGCGGGGATCTCGTATTCCCTGAGGATGTCGCGCAGGCGCTCCGCCCGCCCCAGGCTGCTGAAGATCAGGATCAGGGACTCGCCCCCGGCTGCAGCCTTGTTCAGGTCGGAAATCAGAAGACCGATGTTGCCGTGATACCTGCGCGCGGCTTCGACCGCCAGGCGAACCGGCGGCTCCCGGCCGCCCTCGATCCCCAGCTCCTCGACTTCGAGGCACGGGAAGCGCGCCAGGCATTCGCGCACTCGGTCGACTTTCAGGTACAGCTCGTCCGGTTGCAGAACCGGCTTCAGGGACTCGATGCGGTCGGCATAGCGCGCGTAGAGCTCCGCGTGGCACTTATCGAGCGTCGCCTCCACGATTTCGCGCTCGCAGACAGCCAGGCGATGGCCGCGGAGATAATCGAACAGCGTGCTTTCGAGGGGATCGACCGCGGGCAACAGGAACTCAAACGCCGGAAAGGGCTCGCCGCACCGCGCCCGGGACAACTCCTCATCGATATAGGGGAGGTACGCCTCGCTCCAGCGCGCCGGAAACTCCTCGGCCCAGCGCCGCAACGTATCGGCGTCGGCGCGCTGCTCGCGCATGGGGATCACCTGCACGCCCTCGACCGGGCCGATGGAGCGCTGGGACTCGGGGTCGAACGCCCGCAGCGATTCGAGTCGGTCGCCGAAGAACTCGAGGCGCACCGGGCTTTCCAGGTGGGCCGGGAAAACATCCAGGATGCCGCCGCGCAGCGAGAACTCGCCCGGCTCGGTCACGGGATCGTCTTCCACATATCCGGTCTCCTGGAGCCGGCGCCGCACTTCCTCCGGATCGTAGTCGCCGCCCGCGCGGAGATCCATGCAGCTCTCCAGGAAGCGCTGCGGCGCATGCAGGCGCAGGGCGGCCGAATGCACCGGCGTCACGCACACCACGCGCTCGTCCTGCAGCAGCCGCCAGAGAGCCTCGGCGCGGGCGGCTGCGACCTCGGGGTGCGGCGACAGGCCGCGGTACGGATCGACTTCCGGGCCCGGCAGGAGCGTCACGCGCGGCGGGCTCTCGGCCAGAAGGCCCAGGAAGAAGCGGATGCCGTCCGCCAGCGCGCGCGCCTCCTGCCCCGTGGCCGTGATTACGGTCATGGATTGCGAAGCCGCCAGGGCCGCGTGAGCGATCGCCAGGGCCTTCGTGCCGCCCGCAGCCCCGGCGACGGCGAGCGACCCGCCCCCGCCTTGCAGGCGGCGGGCGATCTCCTGGAAAGCATCCTCCCGCAGTGCGCGTGCCAGGAGCTCTTTCACGTGCCGCATGCTTCGACCCCCGCCTTCGGTCCGCTCATGAGTGTCGGATTGCTGCCGGAGCCTCGGACTAGCCCGCGGGTTTCCGGGGCTCCTGCGGAGATGCGCCGTGGCTCCCGGGCTCCGGCCGCCGGCCGAAGCGCTCGATGATCCGGGCGATGATCGCGCTGGTGGAGGCGCCCTCGACCAGTGGGATCCTGCGCACGATGCCGCCGGCGCGCTCGACCGTCTCGCGGCCCACGATCTTGTCCGCTTCCCAGTCGGCTCCCTTGACGAGCACATCGGGAACGATGGCGTCGATGACGCGCTGGGGGGTGAGGTCGTCGAAAAGGAAGACGTGATCCACGCAGGCCAGCGCGGCGATGATTTCGGCGCGTTCCAGCTCGGGGACGATCGGCCGGCCGGGGCCTTTCAGCTGTCGCACCGAACGGTCGCTGTTGACGGCTACCAGCAGGCAGTCGGCCAGCGCCCGCGCCTGGTTGAGGTAGCGCACGTGTCCCACGTGAAGCAGATCGAAACATCCATTGGTGAACGCGACAGTCTTGTGCGCCTGCCGGTATTGCCTCCGTACCTCCAGTATTTCCTCCAGCCTCTTTATCATTTATTTCGGTGACAGGCTACTCAACCCCTAAACTCGAAGATCATTCCGGTCCGCCGGCCCGGCGAGTTTCGGGGTTGAGTAGCCTGTCACCGAAACTGCCGAAATAGCCGGCGAGGTGGGCGGCGGCCTGCCGCACCGATTCCTCTCGTTCACCCTCGACCATGATGCGCGCGAGCTTCTCGGTCCCCGAGTATCGCAGGAGGATGCGGCTGCGGGGCCCCAGGAGGCTGCGGCACTCCGCTTCGGCTTGCTGCAGGCCGGGTATCTGCTCGAAGGGCACCTTCTCGCGCACCGGGACGTTGATCAGGATCTGGGGGAATCGCTTCACCGGGCGGCACAATTCCGCGATCTCCTTCTGCTCGCGCAGGAGGACCTCGAGCACCTTGAGGGCCGTCAGAAGCCCGTCGCCCGTGCGGGCATGCCGCATCAGGATGACATGTCCCGATTGTTCTCCACCGAGCGCCGCGCCTCGGCGCAGCATTTCCTCGAGGACGTAGCGATCGCCCACCGAGGTCCTGACGAGTTCGATGCCCTGTTCGGCGAGCGCGATTTCGAGCCCGAGGTTGGCCATCACGGTTCCCACCACGGTCCGCGGGTGGTTGCCCACGCCCAGGTAGCGCGCGAACAAATAAAGCACGTCGTCGCCGTCGCGCACGCTGCCGCCCGAATCCACGAACATGGCCCGGTCGGCGTCCCCGTCGAAGGCGATCCCGAGATCGCCCTTGCCGGCCCGGACCTCCTGCTGCAGCCTTTCGAGGTGGAGAGCTCCGGCCTGGCGGTTGATGTTGCAGCCGTCGGGTTCGCAATGGATGGCGTGCACCTGGGCCCCCAGGCTGCGCAGGAAGTCCGGAGCGATCTCGAAGACCGCTCCGTGGGCGCAGTCGACGACGAGGCGCACGCCGCGCAGCGTGAACCCGCGGGGCAGGCAGCGGCGCAGGTGGTCGACGTACAGGTCGCGAAACGCAGGCGCCGCGCTGAACCGTTCCCGCCCGGCGGGCGTCTCATCCCGAACGGGGATTTCGGGCGGGTGCTCGGTCGAGCGCAGGATGGCCTCCTCCAGTTCGTTTTCCACCTCGTCGCCGAACTTCATCCCTTCGGAGGAGAAAACCTTGATGCCGTTGTCCTGATAGGGATTGTGGGAGGCGCTGATCATGATTCCCGCATGGGCGTTCCTGCTGGTGGTGATCAGGGAAACCGCCGGGGTGGAGATCACGCCCGCGATTTCGGCAATCCCCCCGGCCCTTTCCACTGCCGTGCGCAGCAGGGCTTCGATCCATGGGCCGGAGATGCGCGTATCGCGCGCGATCAGGATGTGCGGCGGGCCGTGGCGCTCGGCCAGGTAGCGCGTCAGGCACCATCCGATCCGGTGGATCGTATCGGGATCGAGGGGATGGCGGCCGGCGACGCCGCGGATTCCGTCCGTCCCGAAAAGGATGCCCATGTGATCAATCCCTCCCTGCGCGGCGCACGATGACTTCCGCCGGATGGACGCGTGCGATCGCGATGGCTGGATCCGGCGAGTTGACCAGGCGCACCTCGGGTTTCACCCGGGCTTCCCGGGCGGAGGGTGCGAGAATGCCCGCCGGCACTTCCGCGCTGAAGTTTTCGGGCGTCAGCCTCTCCTTGAATGTGACGGGCACGAGCACTTCGACCGAGATATGGGAAGGCGTCACCCTGAGGGCGTCGCTTTCAGGCAGCACCGGGATGCCGGCGATCGTCTTCACCTCGCGGTGCACGCCCACCTCGACGATGACCTCGATCGGCCCGGCGGGGCTGGGCCGGATGGTGTGATCGTCGATCACCAGGTTGGTGAAGGTGCGCAGCGACTGGCTGAGGCCGGCGATCGAGATGGGCGCGGCGTAGATTTGCTTGGTGCGCACCACCCTGGATCGCGGACCGCTGATGCGGATCTGGCTCGGCCAGTAGCTCGTGCGGTACACGTCGAATCCCGGAGCGGGCTCGCCGCGCAGCTCGGGCTGGACTACCGGGACTTCCGCCGTGATCGTGCGCTCGAGCACGAGCGTGATGCGCGACGGGGTGATGCGCACCACCTCCAGCCCGGAAGTCGCCGGAAACCGCACATTTCCGGGCGACAGCGGGATCTCGTGCGTGCCCTCGCCCGCGGTCTGCAGGTTGATGGTGTATGCCGGCGGGCCCGACAGCCCGTAGCCTATGTTGGCCGGCGCCCCCCGGACGGTCACTTCCACGAAGCTCGGCCGCTCGTTGGTGATCTCCATGTCCCGGGGAACCTGGATCTCGAGGGCCACGCTGATGATTCTTTCCACGTTGCGGTCCCCGCGCACGGCGAGCCAGAGGAAGAAAGCCAGGACCACGGAGGTCAGCTTGATCGCCCAGTTTTCCAGCAGCATCGACCTGAGCAGATTCATACGGCTTCCTGTCGCCTGCCGGCTCCTTGCGCGGCGGGCGCGGCCTTTCTTTCGAAGGCGGCCCGCAGAACGTTGCGCAGTCCCGCAGCATCCAGATTGCGGATGATCTCGCCGCCGATCGCCGCGGAAATGATCCCTGTTTCCTCCGAGACGACCACGGCCACGGCATCGGTTTCCTCGGTGATGCCGATGGCCGCGCGATGCCGGGTTCCGAGCTCCTTGCTCAGATAGGGGTCCAGGGTGAGGGGAAGAAAGCAGGCAGCCGCGACGATCCGGTTGCGCTGCACGATGACCGCGCCGTCGTGCAACGGGGTGTTGGGGCTGAAGATGGTCACCAGCAGATCGTAGGTCAGAACGCTGTCCAGCGTGATCCCGCTCTCGGCGTAATTCCGCAGGCCGATGTCGCGCTCGATGACCACCAGCGCCCCGATTTTCTTCGCGGCCAGCGTCGTGGCGGCCAGGATGATCTCCTCGAATCCCTCGCGCGCCGGATCGCGCCGGTAGCGCGAGAAGAACGGTGTGCGGCCGATGCCCGCCAGACCCCGCCGGATCTCGTTCTGGTACAGAACGATGATGCCGAAGACGACGTAAGCCAGCACGTTGCCGAAGAGCCACTCCACGGTCGCCAGGCGGTAGAGGCGGGTTACGAAATAGAACATCAGGAGCACGACGATGCCGAACGTCATCTGGACGCCGCGCGTGCCGCGCAAGAGCAGCAGGAGCCGGTAGAAGATGAAGGCGACGATGGCGATATCGATCAGGTCGCGCAGGGTGATCGAATTCAACTGCAGGAGTTCGACGATATAGCGGACGTACGCGGTCACTCTCCCGCCCTCTCTGCCATGATCGCGTCGGTCATCCGTGCCACCTGGCGCATGGCCGCGACGTCATGCACGCGCACGATATGCGCACCGAAGACGATCGCGGCGGCGACCGTGGCGGCCGTGCCCCAAGCCCGATCCGACACGGGGTTTTCCAGCACCGCCCCGATGAAGGACTTCCGCGACGTCCCGACCATCCACGGAAGGTCGATGGCCGCCAGACGCCCCAGGTTGCGGAGAATCTCGAGATTCTGCCGGGCGGTCTTGCCGAATCCGATACCGGGATCCAGGACGATGCCGTCCGGCTGCACGCCGGCGGACCGCGCCGCGGCGACCGCCTGCGCGGCCCACGCCTCGATCTCTGCCAGTATATCGGAACTCGGCGGCCCGAGCTGCATGGTAGCAGGTTCGCCGCGCATGTGCACGAGGATCAAGCCCGCCCGGAAGAGAGCCGCCTGCGCGGCAATTTCCTGATCGTGCGCAAGTCCGCTCACGTCATTGACCAGCGCCGCCCCACGTTCCAGCGCGGCGCGCGCCGTCGTGCTGCGCCTCGTATCGACGGAGACGGGCAGCGGGTAGGAGGGTCCGAGGGCCTCCAGCACGGGCAGGATCCGCCTGCACTCTTCGTCCGGCGGGACCGGCGCGGCCCCGGGACGCGTGGACTCCCCGCCGACATCGAGAATGTCGGCGCCTTCCTCGGCTATCTCCCACGCCCTCTCGACCGCGCGCGCAGGATCGAGGAAGCGCCCCCCGTCGGAGAAGGAATCGGGCGTCACGTTGAGCACACCCATGATCAGGGTCCTTTCGCCGAGCTCCAGGACCCGGTCACGCGCCTTCAGTCGGTACCTTTTGCGGCGATGCTGATGCGACATGCCTGTGGAGGGGCTCCCGGTGCCGGAGGCCCGGGCCGCGACCCCTCCGGCGGGATCGGGCAGCCGGGCAGTGATCACCGCACGACCGGCAGGGGATGAATCAGGCTGGTGCCGGCTTTCCCGTCGGATTGATGAGCTGCGGCACAGGAGCGGGCCCCGGGATCAGCCCTTTGGCCGGCTGGCTTTCCGTACCGGCGGGCGCTGATGCGGCTTTCTGCCTGTCCAACGCCACACCCTGGATGATGGCTTCGATCTCGTGCGCGTCCAGGGTCTCGTACTCGAGCAAGGCCTCGGCAAGGCGGATGAGCTTTTCCCGGTTGGTCTCGAGGATCTCGCAGGCACGCTCGTAGCACTCCTCGACGATCCTCTTCACCTCGCGGTCGATGCGTATCGCCGTGTCTTCGCTGTAGTCACGATGCTGGGCGATCTCCCTGCCGAGGAAAATCTGCTCTTCTTTCTTGCCGAAGGTCAGCGGCCCCATGGCGGGGCTCATCCCCCACTCGGTCACCATCTTGCGGGCGCGCTCGGTGGCAACCTCGATGTCGTTGGCCGCTCCCGTCGTTTCCGTGCCCAGGAAAAGCTTCTCGGCACATCTGCCGCCCATGAGGATGGTGATCTGCCCCTCGATGTATTCCTTGGTGTAGTTGTGCTTGTCGGCCTCCGGCAGCTGCTGGGTCAGGCCGAGCGCCATTCCGCGCGGGATGATCGTCACCTTGTGCACGGGGTCGGCTCCCGGGATCATGTAGGCCACCAGTGCGTGGCCGGATTCATGATACGCCGTGACCTTCTTGTCGGCTTCGGTGATGACCATGGTCTTGCGTTCCTTGCCCATGAGCACCTTGTCCTTGGCGCTTTCGAAATCGGCCATGGTCACGAACCGGCGGTTGTAACGCGCCGCATTGAGGGCAGCCTCGTTGACGAGGTTGGCAAGGGCCGCACCGGAGAAACCGGGCGTGCCGCGGGCGATCACGCTGATATCGACATCGTCGGCGAGCGGGATCTTGCGCGTGTGGACTTTCAGGATTCCTTCGCGCCCGCGGATGTCGGGCAAGGGCACGACGACCTGGCGGTCGAACCGCCCGGGCCGCAGGAGCGCCGGATCCAGCACATCGGGACGATTGCTGGCGGCGATAAGTATGACGCCGTCGTTCGATTCGAAACCGTCCATTTCCACCAGCAGCTGGTTGAGCGTCTGTTCGCGCTCGTCATGGCCGCCCCCCAGGCCGGCTCCGCGATGGCGCCCCACCGCATCGATCTCGTCGACGAAAATGATGCAGGGGGCGTTCTTCTTCCCCTGCTCGAACAGATCGCGCACCCGGCTGGCGCCGACGCCGACGAACATCTCGACGAAGTCCGAGCCGCTGATGGAAAAGAAGGGCACGTTGGCTTCCCCGGCGATCGCTCGTGCCAGGAGGGTCTTGCCGGTCCCCGGAGGTCCCATCAGCAGGACCCCCTTGGGGATCCTGCCACCCAGCCTCTGAAATTTCTGGGGCTCCTTGAGAAACTCGATGATCTCCGTGAGCTCTTCCTTGGCCTCCTCGACACCCGCCACGTCCTTGAAGGTCACCTTCTTTTGCTGGCTCGACAGCAGCCGCGCCCGGCTCTTGCCGAAGGAGAGCGCCTTGTTGCCGCCGCTCTGCATCTGCCGCATCAGGAAGAGCCAGAAGCCGATCAGCAGGATGAAGGGCAGCCAGGAAGAAAGCAGGACATACATCAACGACGAGTTCGAGGTCTTTTCCAGCTTGACGCTGGCGCCGTTTTCCTCCAGCTCCTTGGCGAGGTTGTAGCCGGCGTCGGCCGGTATGATGGTGCGGAATTTCCTGTTGTTGAGGTCGACGCCCGAAAGGTCCTCGCCCGAGATCGTGACCGATTTGATCCGCTTGGCGCGCAGTTCCTGGTAGAAGGCCGAAAAGTCCTTCTCCTCGATGCTTGCATCCCTGACGCTGTAAAAGAGCTGCCACATCAGCACGAGGGAGACGACGACGGCCAGCCAGACCAGGATGTTTTTCACATTGGTACTCAAGTCACGGACCTCCCCGCTGCCCGGCCCGCTTTCCTGCCGGGCACACAGCCGGATCGGCGTAATCATTATAACAGACGCCGCGACGAATTCTTCGAGCTTTCCTCATCCCGATCGTGCCTTCCCGAGCGCATCCTCCTGATTAGACGTACCGAGGCGGCAAAAGTTTCCGTTCAAGAGCGCCCCCGGCCGGCAACGCCGCATCAGGCGGCCGGAGCCGCGGGCCGGACCTGCAAAAGCACACATCGGCCGCTTCCCGGCCGGGCGATAAAGGATTTCGCAGGCCTCAATCCCGGGACCCAAACCACGGCCTCGCCCGCCGCCACTACGGGCAGCCGTCGCCTTTCTCTCAAAGGTATGCGCTCCTGGTTGAAGACTTTTTTCAGCTTTCTGTGCCCCGGCCCGCCGTAGCGATCCCCCGGCAGCCAGGGCCGGATGACGAGCGAGGCCGGCAGCGCGTCGGAGCGCAGGGCCGCCCTGTCGGCCCCCAGGCCCTGCCCGGCGCCTTCGGCGAAATCGGCGATGAAGATCATGCCCGCCTCGGGCACTTCGCACCGTCCCGGAACGGAGAGCTCGTAGCGGTAAAAGTGGGTGACCGGAGCGGCCGCCGCCGTTATGGCGAGGTGCTCGAACTCCCGGATCGCCAGCGCGTTGCCGGGCAAACGGACCCAGGCTCCGCTCGCGTCGGGCCGGCAGAGCGCCAGCACCGCGCACACATGGGACATGGAAATCCCGCGCAGCGACCCGCGTACTTCGCAGAGGGCGCGGCGCACCACGAGCTTCCGGATGATCGGGGGGAGTTCGAGGATGCCGGCCGCCGGCAGCGTAAGGCCAAGCTCCGCAGGCCTGCGGAGGGCCTCGTAGGCCCGCCCGGCCTGCGCGTCCAGGTACTCGGCGGTCTCGCGCGCCAGGTCCGCCTGCCGGGCCAGCACGCGCGCCGTGCGGCGCTGGAAGTTCCTTTCGAGATAGGGGATGAGTTCGTGCCGGATGCGGTTTCTCTCGAAGTCGAGGTTGCGGTTGCTGGCGTCTTCGCGGAATGGCTGCTGCAAGCGCCGGAGATAGGCGCGGATGGCGCCGCGCCGGCATTCCAGAAGCGGCCGCACGATCACGCCGGCGACGACGGGGCGAATGCCCGACAGCCCCTCGACCCCGCTGCCGCGCAGCAGTCGGGACAGCACCGTCTCGGCCTGATCGTCGAGGGAGTGGCCCACCGCGATCTTTCGCGCGCCCAGCGACTGAGCGGCCCTGCGCAGGAAGGCGTAACGCGCCGTGCGCGCCGCCTGTTCCAGGTTCGGCGCGCCCGGGCAGGCCAAGCGAGCGCGCTCGCAGACGAAGGGGAGGCCGAGTTGCTGCGCCAGCCGGCCGACGAATTCCTCGTCGCGGTCTGCATCGGCGCCGCGGATTCCATGGTTGAAATGGGCGACCGCGAGCTTCCACTGCATGGCGCCCGACAGGCGGTGCAGGCAATGGAGCAGGGCGACGGAGTCGGCCCCGCCGGAAACGGCGACAAGGATATGGTCGCCGGGTTCGAGCATGCCGTACTTCTTGATGGTGGCGAGAACCTGGGCTTCGAGCATCGGTCCGGGCCCCTACGGGAGTCATTCTACTACACGGGCAAGGGTGCTGCCGGCCCGCTTTGGCCCGCGGGCGCGCGCCGGATATCTGATATAATGAAAAACCGCGTCGTCCGCGGCGTTTATATCGTTTGGGGGTCAATCATGGGCTTTCCAGCCACGAGGCTCCGGCGATTGCGCATGAACGAGGGCTTGCGCCGCATGGTGCGCGAGACCCGCCTCTCGCCCGATCAGCTTGTCTATCCTCTGTTTGTGTGCCCCGGGGAAGGGATCCGCAGGGAGATCAGGTCCATGCCGGGCAACTGCCAGTGGTCGATCGACACCCTGGTGGAAGAAGCACGCTCCCTGGCATCGCTGGGGATCGCCGGGGTGATCCTGTTCGGCATCCCCGAGGCCAAGGACGAGAGGGCCGGCGGGGCCTATGACGAACAGGGCATCGTCCAGAAGGCGGTACGCGCGCTGAAGCGCGAGGTGCGCGACCTCCTGGTCATCACGGATGTCTGCCTGTGCGAGTACACCAGCCACGGTCATTGCGGGATGCTGCGCGGCGAAGAGGTCCTCAACGACGCGAGCGTCGAGCTTCTGGCGCGCACGGCCCTGTCGCACGCGCAGGCCGGCGCCGACATCGTGGCGCCTTCGGACATGATGGACGGGCGCGTGGCGGCGATCCGCGCCTTGCTGGACCGGCATGGGTTCGAGCACACCCCCATACTTTCCTATGCCGTCAAGTACGCCTCGGCGTTCTACGGGCCGTTCCGCGAGGCGGCCGAATCCGCCCCCGCTTTCGGCGACCGGCGCAGCCATCAAATGGACCCGGCCAACGCGCGCGAGGCCTTGCGTGAGGTGGAACTGGACATCGAGGAGGGCGCGGACATCCTGATGGTGAAGCCGGCCGGGCCTTGCCTCGACATCGTTCGCATGCTGCGGGATCGCTATCCTCTTCCCCTGGCCGCTTACCAGGTCAGCGGCGAGTACTCGGCGCTGGTGGCCGCCGGCCGGCTCGGCTGGCTGGATCTCGAGCGCGTTATGATGGAATCCCTGATCGGCATACGCAGGGCAGGGGCGGACATCATTCTGACCTACTTCGCCAAGGAGGCGGCCAGGTTGCTTTGAGGCTCCGGCCGGCGGATCTGCGGCGGGGCGATGCAATTGTGAGTGGAGTCTTATCGGTGAGCAAACGATCGAAAGCGCTGTTTTTGCGTGCCCAGGAGCGGATTCCGGGGGGAGTCAGCAGCCCGGTCCGCGCTTTCCGCAGCGTCGGCGGCGTGCCGCACTTCATCCGGCGCGGCAAGGGAAGCCGGATCGTGGATGTCGACGGCGTCTCGTACATCGACTATGTGTGCTCCTGGGGACCTTTGATATTGGGGCATTGCGCCCCCGTGGTCAGGAACGCACTCCGGCAGCAGATCGCGCTCGGCACGAGCTTCGGGGCGCCGACCGAGAGCGAGGTGGTGCTGGCGGAGATGATCATCGAAGCCTTGCCCTCGATCGAGCAGGTCCGCTTCGTCAACTCGGGGACCGAGGCCACGATGAGTGCCATCCGGCTCGCCCGGGCCTTCACCGGGAGGAAGAGGATCCTGAAGTTCGACGGCTGCTACCACGGGCATGCCGACAGCCTGATGGTGCGGGCGGGTTCCGGGGTCGCCACCCTGGGCCTCCCCGACAGCCCGGGGATCCCGCCCGAAGAGGCGGCGCTCACCATCTCCGTGCCCTACAACGACATCGATATTGTGGAGCTGGCGCTGAACCGCTTCCGCTCGGAGATCGCCGCCGTGATCGTCGAACCCGTGGCGGGCAACATGGGTACGGTCCCGCCCGCGAAGGGATTCCTGCAGCGGCTGCGCAAGCTGACGAGGGAGCACGGCACGCTGCTCATTTTCGACGAGATCATGACGGGCTTCCGCGTCTCCTACGGCGGGGCGCAGGAATTGTACCGGGTCAGGCCGGACATCACGACTCTGGGCAAGATCATCGGCGGCGGCCTTCCCGTGGGAGCGTACGGTGGCAACAAGGCGATCATGCAGATGGTCGCTCCCCAGGGGGCCGTCTACCAGGCGGGGACCCTGTCGGGCAATCCCCTGGCGATGGCGGCCGGGATCGCCACGCTCAAGAGCCTGAAGAAGCCCGGGACCTACGAGAAGCTCGAGGCCCTCTCGGCGGCTCTGGCCCAGGGACTGCGCACCGCGGCCGAGAAGGCGGGGTGCCCGGTGCAGGTCAATCAGGTCGGCTCGATGTTCACGGTCTTCTTTACGGCGACTCCCGTCACGGATTTCCGCACGGCGAAGACGAGCGACACGGATCGCTTCCGGCGCTTTTTCAACGCCATGCTGGAGCGCGGCATCTACCTGGCGCCGTCGCAGTTCGAGGCGTGTTTCGTCTCTCTGGCCCACACGCGCAAGGATGTGGCGCTCACGGTCCGGGCGGCGCAGGAGGCCTTCCGGGCTGCTGTTTCCGGCGCGGACTGACGGGGCCGGTCGCATCGGCTTTCGGCGGCGCCGGCCTTCGGAAGCGTATCGTCACCACCTTGAATCCCTCGGTCTTCTCGACGGTGAAGTCCAGGCCCTGGTAGCGGATATTCTCCCCCTGCTGCAGCAGCCGGCCGGTCAGGCTCTGGAGAAACCCCGCGACGGTGGTGTATTCGTGCGACTCGGGAATCCTCGCGTGGAAGGCGCGGTTGAACTCCCGGACCGGCAGGTTGCCCGCCACCAGGTACTGGTCGGCGCCGAGCTCGCGGATCGGCTCGACTTCCACGTCGTGCTCGTCGCGGATCTCCCCCACGATTTCCTCGAGGAGGTCCTCGAGGGTGACGATCCCTTCGACCCCTCCGTACTCGTCGACCACCGCCGCCATATGCAGGTGCATGCGCTGCATGCTGCGCAGGACCGCCTCCAGGCGTGCCGTGTCGGGGATGTAATGCACGGGCCGCAGGAGCGCCCGGATGTCGATATCGCCCGGCCGGTCCAGGTACGGGAGCAGGTCCTTGGCGTGGAGCAGCCCGAGCAGATTTTCGAAGCTGCCGCGGTAGACGGGGATGCGGGAATAGGAGGTCTTCGCGAGCACCGAGAGAATCTCGCCCAGGGGGCTGTCGATATCCACGGCCGTCACTTCGGTGCGCGGGATCATGACCTCGCGTATCTGGGTCGAGCCGATGTCGAAGACTCTGCGCAGCATGGCCCTGCGGTGCTCGGCGAGGTCGCTCGAGCCGGAGGCCGCGATCAGGGCGCGCACCTCCTCCTCGCTCAGGGCGTGGGCGAAGGGGCTGGCGGATGAGGAAACGCCGAAGAGCCTGAAAAGCACCGAGGCGATTGCGGCTCCCAGCCGGGCGAAGGGATGGAGCAGGAAGATCGCGGCGTTGACCGGGCGGACGAGCTTGTCTGCGGCCGTCTCGGCATGCGACGCGGCGAAGGTCTTGGGCGCCAGCTCGCAGAAAACCAGGATGAAGAGGGTCAGGGCGACCGAGGCGAGCAGGCTCAAGGTCCGAGAGTGGGCTGCGGGGGAAAGGGTCGTGACGATGTAGGTGAGGATGGTGGCGGCTGCGATGTTGGCGATCGTGTTGCCGAGGAGAATGACGCCGAGGAAGCGGTCGGGATCATCCGTGATTCTCTTGACCAGAACCGCCCGGCGGTCGCCCGACTCCGCCCTGTGCCTGAGGCGCAGGCGGTTGACGGCCATGAAGGCCGTCTCCGACCCCGAGAAGAAGGCCGACAACAGCAGCGAAAGGGCCAGCAGGCCCAGGGAAGCCGGCAGAAAATGCAATGTGCCCGATTATGCCGAAGCTTTCACCGAGCGCGCATAGGCTTCCGCGAGTGTGCGGTCGATGATCTCCTCGACCGTCTTTTCGCTGACGCCGCGCACGGTGGCGACTTCGCTGACAATGAGCTGTTTGGCGCGGTCGAGCATCCGCTTTTCCCGGAAGGAAAGGCTCTTCTTGAAGCTGAGGTAGACGAGGTTCTTGAGGACCTCCGCCACCTGGAAGATCGATCCGGTGCGCATCTTTTCGCAGTGCTCCTTGTACCGGTCCTTCCAGTCCGCCTCAGGCTCGTAGAAATCCTCTTCCAGGAGCTTGAAAAGGCCGTCCACCTGCGATTTTTTGATGATCCTGCGCAGACCGACGCTGTCGACGTTGGTGGTGGGCACCATGACCAGGGAGCCGTTGGAGTGGATGCGCAGCATATAGAATTCTTCCGGAACGCCGTCGACGGAGCGCCGGGTTACCTGCTCGATGATGCCGACACCGTGATTCGGGTAAACGACCTTTTCTCCGATGCGAAATTCCATCTTTGCGTTCCTCCGGGAACCTCGGAAGCGCGAATTATACTGCAGAAGCGCGCGCCGAGTCAAAAAAGGTCCGCCCGGCGCCCGCTCGATGCGCCTCTCGCGGGAGCGCCGGCCCGGATTGACTCGCGCGCGGCACGTGGGCTAGGATGATCGGCGCCCGCATCCCAGCGGGCTCGCGGCCGAAGTGGCGGAACTGGCAGACGCACGGGACTCAAAATCCCGCGCTCCGCAAGGAGCATGGGGGTTCGACCCCCCCCTTCGGCACCACTCCTGGAAACAGCCGGAAGCCGGCGACTCTTGCAACCGAAGACGGCACGATCATCCGCTGGGGTGCGGTCTCCATCGGCGTACCTCCTGGAAGCGCCCTACGTGAAAGTAGCGATCGACGTCGACGCGGAAGAGTGCGGTGTCGGGTGACGCTACGAACGATTCGAGTTGCGGGTGCCGCCGAATGAGGAGGCGTGCCCAGCGCTCCCGCTCGGCACCGGACTGCAGGCAGGCGGCCGTTCCGGTGGCCGTGAAGGCCTCTATCTTCATCATGTCCGTCTCGCCCTGAGAGCGGGTGTCGACCAGCAGGGCGACGCGGTCGCATTTCATGAGGAGCCGGTATTTCCGGGTGTCCTTGGGGGTGGCGAAGACGGCCGCGGACAGATCCTCCGAGAGCGCAAAGGCGACCAGCGAAGCGTAAGGTTGGCCATCTCCCTGTGTGGCGAGCACTGCGAATCGCTCCCGCTCGACCAGTTGGCGGATGCTCTCGGCCAACGAGGGATCGTCGGCATCCACCGACGAAGGACCGGCCTGGATATTGGGGCCGAGTTCCGGCTCATCCTGAGTCATGGTTGGGCACTTTCCTGAACGGGCCGCAGGCGATCCTCGCCGGAGTCGCCGCCGGCCCGGTCGAAGCGTCGAATCTCGACGCGCACATTAGAGCATCGGCTGCTCCGGTTTGCAATCTCCAGCAGGATGCGCCCGCATTTCCATCGCTCCTGGGCCCGCCGCTGTGGGATGCAGCGCCGGCAAGAAGTATGAGCTTCTGGTGCCTGCGCATGATATGACGCTCTCGGGCATCGGAGCGCGGTCTTTTTGCCCGCTTGCGGCGCGGGCGGGGTAGCTGGGCCGGATCTCGTCGGTCGTCAGATCCGCGCGATCCGTCTGGAGGACGCAGCTGCCGTCGAGCTTCCTGGCTTGCTTGTCCGCATCCTCGCACCAGCAGATCGTCTTGCGCCCCAGGTCGGCTTCGATCGCGGATTTCGCGCAGCATGTGCGTCCGGCCGAGCCGGCAGAAGGGCAAGGCGGCGAAGCATCAGCAGGCGGTGCGACCACGCATGTGGCGCTGGGCCTTGCGGTCCAGGACCGCCTGCTGGGATTCCAGGCGCGGAAATAGGTTCAAAATCCGGGAGAAGATGCTGCATACTCGGTTCGTGGTTGGGCCTCCATGGTTTGGTATCGGACTTGTCACGCAACCCCAACTTGACTACCAGAGGCTCAAACTGTCCTCATCCCTGAATCTCGTGGGCTGCGTGAGGAGCGGACTTGGACAAGACCGATTCTGTTTCACGTGTTCGGGCTCAATTACCCTATCGTGCTGTCCGCGTTGGTCGGTCTGTCGGTTTTCGTGCCCGCGGCGGTGCCGTCGTGATGACTGCTGCGGTGGTGCTGGCGGCTTTTCCGAAGTTCGGCTTGCGCCGGCAACCGAGCTGGCTTACCTTAGGCGGCACCAAGGCATTGGGGAAATTGCTTTGGCCATTGCTTTGGTCCCAGCGGCACAGGTGATCATCCATGCCTGGCCGTAAGGGCAAACGCAGCCGGAGGCTCGAACCTGCTGGTCAACCGGACATTTTTTAAAGGAAAAGCACGATGAAGACGGGTATAGAATACGAAGGCTTGTCCATCAGGCCGGATGAAGATCGTCTGATCGGCGCACTAAACACCGTTATTCGCCTGGGCATCCGCCTCTTGGCGATCCTGATGACGCTGGTGATCTTCTGGGGAATCGGTGATGTTGTCTGGGTCATTTACCAGCACATGCTGGAGCCGCCATTCTTGATCCTGAGAATAGCAGACATCTTGGACACATTCGGTGCGTTTCTAGCCGTACTGATTGCTGTTGAAATCTTTCTTAATATTATTCTTTACTTGAAAGAAGACGTCATCCACGTGAAGCTGGTCGTTGCCACGGCTCTGATGGCCATCGCCCGAAAGGTGATCGTCTTCGATTTCGACAAGATCGGTTCCGAGCACGTGGCGGCCACCGGCGCCGTTATTTTTGCCCTTGGCATCACCTACTGGCTGATCGCAAGACAGGGCAAGAAATCGGCTGCCTGAAGGAAGATCCCGTGACGGTACGGCTTTTTGCCGCCGTCAAAGCAGGCGAAGGCGAGCTCAGGCGGGCAACAGATTGCGGTAGGCAAACAGTGCTGGAATCCACGCTTCAAAGCTTGTTCTCGAAGAGGAGCTTCTTTCTGCCGCTCCGGCCGGCCACCCCCGTCTGGCACTTGCCTGGAAGCCGCTGGAAGACGGTCTGAACGAGCTGCCATGGCCGGTGCTCGTTGGCGTAGGCCAGGGTCGAGCGCTTGGGAGCGCGGGGAATGCCGAGATGCCTGAGTTTCCCCTCACAAGTGGCCAGCCGGCCGCGGATTTCGCGCAGCATGTGCGTCCGGCCGAGCCGGCAGAAGGGCAAGGCGGCGAAGCATCAGCAGGCGGTGCGACCACGCATGTGGCGCTGGGCCTTGCGGTCCTGGACCGCCTGCTGGGATTCCAGGCGCGGAAATAGGTTCAAAATCCGGGAGAAGATGCTGCATACTCGGTTTATGGTTGAGCCTCCGGGGTTTGGTATCGCTTTCCTCTTACAACCTCAACCAGACTGCCAGAGGCTCAACCTGTCCTGATTTGTAAGTCTCGTGACTTCTTTGAGAGGCCGATTTGAACAAGAATGGGGCAAGCCAAGACATTCTCGCAAGGAGGCACCTATGATAGCCAAGACTATATTCCCCGGCCGCTATATCCAAGGTCTGAATGCATTGAAGCGTTTAAGGGAGGAAATCGAACGATTTGGAGAGGTGGGTTTCATCATCTGCGATCGTTTTGTATTGGAAAACCCGCTGCCCTATTCAGACACGTTCATGAGCGGGTCTTCATCAAATGTAGCCGAACGATTTCAGGGAGAGTCGTCCGACGAGGAAATCAAAAGACTCTTGGATCCGGCCAAGAACAGCAAGGCCCGGGTTGTCGTGGGAATGGGCGGCGGCAAAACCATGGATACCGCGAAAGCTGTCGCATACCTGCTCGAACTCCCGGTGATCGTTGTCCCCACGATCGCATCCACCGATGCGCCTTGCAGCGCACTATCCGTGATCTATACCCCTGACGGAAAGTTCAAGAGATACTTGGTCCTTCCCAGAAACCCGGATGTCGTCCTAGTGGACACTGGAGTGATCGCAAGAGCCCCGGTCAGATTTCTGGTGTCGGGCATGGGAGATGCTTTGGCTACGTGGTTTGAGGCAAGCTCCTGCAAGGCGAAGTTCGCTCCCAACATTACCGGCGATGTCGGCTCCATGACTGCCTATGCACTTGCCCGGCTTTGCTATGATACTCTGCTCGAATATGGAGTTGCGGCAAAGATATCATGCGAGGCCCATGCCGTGACGCCTGCCCTGGAACGCATTGTCGAGGCCAACACGCTTCTGAGTGGGCTGGGGTTTGAAAGCGGCGGCCTTGCCGCCGCCCATGCTATTCACAACGGCTTAACGGTGCTGGAGAAAGCCCACGATCGGCAACACGGTGAAAAGGTGGCCTTTGGCACGCTCGCTTCTCTTTTTCTGACGGACAAGCCCGGAAAGGTCATTAATGAAGTCTATACTTTTTGTGAGTCCATAGGTCTTCCGACAACCTTCGAAGGGATTGGATTGGGAGGTATTTCCGATGGGGAGTTGATGATGGTAGCCGAGGCCGCGTGCGCCGAAAACGAAACCATTCACAATGAGCCGATACCGGTCGAGCCGATGACGGTCTTTTCTGCCTTGAGGGCGGCGGATGCTGAAGGCAGGCGCCGTCAGAGGGTAAGGGTGTAGCCCATTGTCTAGACAAAGAATCAGGTTCCTTGAGATGGTCTCGCTACCGGGTTGTTCTGTCTTGACGTCAGTGACAGGAAAGCCGCGGGCATCGGTTCGCCAAAGCCATCCGTTCAATCCCCGCAGTGTCGCGGCCGCCGTGGCAGTGGCCGCCGCCGTCGGAGAGGCGGGCGTATCCGTCCGGCCATGGGCGAGCGCTCCGAATGGGGAGCGCATGCGGGCGACGCCGTGCCTTAACCCTGCCGTACTTTGGTGTCCTTCCGGCAAGGCTGCATG
>Ga0209102_1000398_pt1 | contig 29457 bp, 34 predicted proteins | sample ConPoolayeHmetaG_FD_185483 | JGI IMG/M metagenome (GOLD analysis project Ga0209102, IMG submission 185483) | Hot spring microbial mat communities from California, USA to study Microbial Dark Matter (Phase II) - Cone Pool mat layer H metaG... ...
GCTTTAACTATGATTTAACCATTGATGTTTCCCCAAATGATGCCTTGTACTTCCGCCTCCACCAGAAAAACAACAACTACAACGATGCCACCATTGCCAACCCAACAATAAAAGTAACCCCCCTAAGATAAAATTTATTCTTGACAAACTTTCTAATTTTATATCATAATAAAGTTGACGATTAAATAATGCCTAAGATTTCTAAAATTTTTCTTATCTCTGTTATCCCTATCCTTTATTTGTTAATTTTTTCTTCCAAGGTTTATGCTGGTTGTCCAATTGTTCGTCCACAAATAAATGTGGCGGATTCCGACCTTTATAGGATTGCTTGGACAATTTCCTGGACTGATAACAATTCAGGGGAATATAATGAAGATGGTTTTAGAATAGAAAGAGGCTGTAATTGCCGGGGGGGGGGAGGAAGAAATTGCCTTTCAGAGATAGTTAGTGTTGGTCGGGACATTACCTTCTATGAAGAGGACCATGCTGATTACTATTGTGATAGCGTCTCTTTTCGGGTATGTGCAGTTAAGAGTGGATGTTCTGATTTATGTAGTAATTGGAGCAATTTTAGTCTTAAAAACGCCCCCTGTTTTCTCTTAGATACCGATAAGGATAATGTTGTGGATGAAGATGATTTTGAACTTTTTAAGGCATGCTATTTCTGTAGTCCTTCTTCTTGCTCCCTTGGTTGGGATAAATGTAAAGTATTTGATTGTGCCCCCGATGGGTATATAGATTTAAGGGATTTTGTAACATGTATGCGTCCTTGTTACACAACTTCGTTTTGTGAATGCGGAGAGTTTCGTTCTACACCTTCGGAACCTTGTCCGACTTCCCTTCCAATTTCTGATGATAGCTATACCGATGTTGAAAACCCAAACACCAATTACGGAGGAAGCGATGTTATACGCACCCAAAAATGGAGCGCAATGGTTGCCAAAAAAGGATTTATAAAGTTTGATTTAAGCACTATCTCTTCCGCGGAAGTGGTAGACAAAGCTAAATTGCGGTTATGGGTTGATGGTTGGGGAGGAACAGGGGGAGAAATAGGTATTTATCGGGTTACCGGCGATTGGAACGAGGGGGGAATTACCTGGAACAACTCTCCTTCGGTTGATGGTAATGTTTGGGCCTCAACTTCAGTTGGCAATCTTGGTTATTGGGAGTGGGATATTACCCAATTAGTAAAATATTGGCTTGCCAATCCCGGAAGCAATAAAGGGTTAATGGTTCAGGCAAACACATCCAATACAAGTTGGTATATATCTAGTTCAGAAAATAGCGAGGAAAATGCCCGGCCTTGTTTGAAAATTGATTATACATCTGCTCCTACCCTCACTCCTACGCCTACCTCAAGTCCAACTCCCACACCCCCTCCTACTCCAATTAGCGGGGTGGTTTTTATTGATCGGGACAAAGATGGCAAAAAGGATGCCGACGAGGGGTGTTTTGAGGGTGAAGTGAATTTCTATAGCGACCTTGGCAGATTAGGTTCTTTTACTAGCCATGCCAGTTGCAATAGTTATTTATTCTATGTACCAAGTGGGGCTACTCAGATTTACATTTATCCGCCTCCCGAAGGTTATATGTTTAGCAGTTGGACAATGACTGATAGTGAAGGAAACATTTGTTTTGGTTCAGGGGGGAGTTGTTTTTATTCAACCGGTTGCCGTTAAATTAACTTGACAAGCCTCTTTTTTTAATTAATAATGAAATTACAATGATTAATAATTTACCCCGCCGTCTGGTTTATTTTTTGCTCCCTGTTTGTTTAATTTTTATTTGTTTTTTAGTCTGGGCTAATTTTTCTCCAACCTCACCCTTGAATAAAAAATCCTCCTCTGTTACCCCTACCCCAGTTTTAACTCTTCCCTCAGTTCCAGTCGATGGTCTGGTGAGAGTTAAGGTAGGGGAGAAGGAATTTACAGCAGGAGAAAATTGTTCAAAGTTGTTTACAACTTTTCAGGAGTTAAAGCGAAAAGCACTGCAGACAGCAAAAGAAGAAGGGAGGGAAGTAAATTTAAATGGGTTAAAACTAGATTATAATTCTTCTGTTGATGTTAATCAGGATAAAAAAGTCGATTTTTCTGACGAACGTCTGATTATGAGAAATATTAAAGATGAAAAATGGTGTCGGGAGAAACTAAAGTGAAGAAAAATAGTTTTCTTAAATTTGCTTTTTGCGTTTTCTCTTTAATAATTTTGGAGTTTTTGGTTGCTTCATTAGAGAAGGTAGAAGCAAATGAATCCCTCGGTTGGTGCGTGGTGACTCAAAGTGATTATACTGCCGGTTACTGTACTGGGACGCAGTGTGACGCAACTACGTGGTATTTAGACAACCCGGATGACTGTGTCTATTTTGGTTGTTCTAGTTGTCCATGTACAGTTTGCTCTGAAACCTGCTATGGGTTTGGTTATGAGATGGAAGAGGAATCTTGCACTGACGATATAGAGTGCTATGGTACTACTTTTTGTTCTTTTTGTACATCTTTTTGCCCCGCTGGGGGAGGCGAAACCCCCCTTTGTAGAACAGGATACCGGTCTTGTTGGTTTGATCCATCAAATGAGGGAGCTTGTTGCCCAGAATATGCTTGTTGGGATGGACGCACCCCGGGTTACAAAGAGTGCCTCACCCCTACTTGTCCGACCACTCTTTCAGGAACTTGTCAACTTTTACAGAAACCAACTGGCGAGTATTACGGCAAGGTTACTCTAAATTGGTCGGATGTTGGTTATGAATACGAATATCGCATTAGTCGTGATAGTACGGTTGTAACTTCCGTTAATTCCAACATAACCACTTGGACTGATCCTACGGAACTGACTCCCGGTACCACATATACTTACAATGTCGATCCTAAATACCGCTATTCTTGGACTGGTTATGGTTATAAGTCCTGTTCAACGACAGTTATTTGCCAACCTTCATCTTTTGCTACCCCTCCCCCTGGAACGATAATTGTTGATTTCGGTATTTCTCCTACCGGTAGTAATGGCTGGTTTCAAACTCAGGAAGGAGATGTTTACAGTGGGGGGCAGATTCGTTCTCAGGTTCCAGCCGGGAAGAATTTTTCTTTAGATGGGAGTGGTGGTTTTCCGGGTATTGTTTCTTTTAATGGAGACAATGCCGATTTTAGCCCCGGAGAAATTTCTTCGAAAAAATGGTTAGCAAACACTCCTGCTAAGGCAAATTTTTATGATTATTTTTATCTTCTTTTAGGTTCGCCAGACTTAGAAGATTCTCCGGGAGAGATAAGAAACGAAGATTTGCCAGCCGAAGACGGAGTCAGGGCTTACAGTGGTGATATTCAAACCGGCAACACCTGGCAGATTGGAGCAAGAAAGATGGTTATTTCAACCGATGGTAAATTTTTGATAAAACACCGGATTTTGATTAGCCAAGGAGGAAGCCTGGTGGTAGTTGCAAAAGGAGGAATTGGGGTCTCCAAAAATTTGACGGCGACTGGCGAGCAAAATAATTATTTAGGAGGAATATTTATTACCGATGGGACCTTTTATTCCAGCGTTGAGGAGAATTTTAATTTTACTCCAGTCACTTCAGAAAAAATTCTTGTTGTTCAGGGAGGGGTAATTGCCAAACAAGTGAGTTTGACTCGTGATTTGGGTGAGGATAATCAAACTTTTCCGGCCGAGAAATTTGTTTTTCGCCCCGATTTTTTAATCAATTCTTATCCTTTTACCTGGAAAACCCTTCACACTTGGCAGGAATTAGTCCCTTAAACTTTGCTTTGCATTCCCAAAAGCCAAAGGACCGCTTCCTTGCGGTATCTTCGGTCGCCTCGGGAGTTGATTCTGATTGCCGGAAGTTTCCCCCGTTTCCCCCAGCGCTTGATGGTTAAAGGAGAAACCCGAAGAATCTCCGCCACCTCGCGGACGGTCAACAAATCAGGCAAATCATCAAGTTTTAGAGATTTTTTTGTCTTGACTGTGTCCATCTAATAACTAAAATATCACATTATAAAGAAGTTTGTCAAGACTTTATTTCAACTCTACTGTTGCTCCTACTTCCTCTAACTTCTTTTTTGCCTCTTCGGCGGTTTGTTTGTTAACACTGGTTAAGACCTCTTTTGGTAAAGATTCGACTAAATCTTTAGCCTCTTTTAAGCCCAAGTTCTGATTAATCTCTCTGACCATTTTAATGACGCTGATTTTGTTTGCTCCAGCAGAGGTCAAAACAACATTGAAAGTTGTTTGCTGGGCGGCTTCTGGTGCTGCTCCGGGTTGGGCTCCTGCCGGAGTTGCGGGTGCGCCTGCTGGGGCACTTGTTTGGCCTGCTGGCACTGCTGCTGATACCGCCATTGCTGCCGGCGAAACCCCAAATTTTTCCTCTAAAGCCTTTACCAAATCCGCCAATTCCAAAACAGAAAGGCTACCAATCTCCTCGATTAACTTGGTTAACTTGGTTGACTCGGTTTTCTTTTTTTCTTCTGCCATTAATTTTCACCTCCTCCCGCTTTTGTCTTTAAAATAAAAACTAATTTGGCTAAATTTGAGTTTAATGCCCAAACCAGACGAGAAGAGGGGGATTGGAGAAGACTGACCAGTCTTGTTTGCAATTCAGAAAGTCCGGGCAAATTTGCCAATTCCTTAATCCTTTCTAAAGAAATTTCTTCTCCTTGCCAAAAACCAAATTTTATTTTTGGCAGTTCGCTGCGTTTGATAAAATTATCCAAAGCTTTTAGGGGAGAAAAGTCCTCTTGATAGAGCCATAAAGCGGCTGTTGGTCCCCGTAAAATCCCACTTAACGGGACACGGGGCAAGCTTTTTTCTACGGCCAACGCCAGGAGGGTATTTTTGACCACTTCAAATTCTCCCCCCGCTTTTTTAATCTCATTTCGAAGCTCGTTTATCTGGGAAACTTTCAAGCCGGAGTAATCAGTTAAAATCAAACCCTTTGCTTGTTTGAATTTCTCGGCGAGATTTTGAACAGTAAAGATTTTTTTAGTTGTTGGCATTTTTACCTCCGCAGGAATCTTATGGGTGCCTGCTTCTTCGGTAATTATAATTTTACTTTATATTTAGACCGTTGTCAAATTAATTTTTATTCCCGGGCCCATCGTTGGGGCCAAAACCGCTTTTTTAATGTTTCTTTGGCCGACGGCTTCAATTAGCGCCCGGAAGTTTTCCTCTAGTTCTTTTGGGGGAGAATCAACTTTGCCAATTGAAAGATGAATCAAGGGCGCTTTTGGCTCTGTTTTCCAGCTGGTTTTGCCGGCAAGTTTTTTTGCCAACTCCTGGGGTTTGTCGGTAATTGTTCCTGCTTTTGGATTTGGCATTAAACCGCGGGGGCCCAAAATTTTGGCATATTTTGCCAATTTTGGCATCATTTGGGGAGGAGCGAGCAATAAAGTAAAGTCAATTTTTCCTTTCTCTAAATCTTTTAATAAAGCTTCATCAGCTATCCGGATTTTTTGTTGTTTGCCAGTAGAGTGGGGGAATTCAACCTCTCCTTTAAGTCCTACTTTTTTAACCACCAAATGGACATCAACCGAACCATTAAATTTGGATATTGATACCTTTTTTAATAGTTCGATGGCCTCGGCTAAGGAATAAAGTTTATTTTTATCAACTAACTTTGCTGCTTGCTGCCAGCGGGCACCTCGAGTTTTTTGGGGTTTTGGCGCCACTTTTGGCGCCTTTTTTACCTTGGCGGCGACTTCGGCTTCAATTTTTTTTGTTTTCTCTTCAATAATTTCTGCTTCGGCTAAAGCTTGGGTCCCTAAATCACTAATTCGGCCATGTTCTTTGCCCGTTTTAACCACCAGTCGGCCCTTACTTTCAGCCAGCGATTTTTTTTCTTCGCCAACAATAGCAATTCTTTTTTTACCCACTTATTTTCACCCCCATTGACTTTGCTGTTCCTTCAACAATTCTTTTTGCTGCCTCCAAATCTTCGGTGTTTAAATCTGCCATTTTTGTTTTGGCAATTTTTTCCACCTGCTCCCGGGTTAAAGTTCCTACCTCTTCTTGTCCGGTTTTGCTTGCCCCTTTTTGAAGTTTCAGCTCCTGCTTTATCATCGCCGAAACCGGAGGCATTTTGGTAACAAAAGAAAAAGTCCTATCCTCATAAACAGTAATTACCGCCGGAATAATTTGCCCCTTTTGGTTGGCGGTTCTCTCATTGTAGGCCTTGACAAACTCCATAATCGGCAGTCCATGTTGACCCAAAGCCGGCCCAACCGGGGGAGCAGGAGTGGCCTCGCCGGCCGGTAGGTTGAGTTTAATGATGGTTTTTACTTTTTTAGGCATATTTAAATTTTTGAAACTTGTAAAAAATCCAATTCCACCGGTGTTTCTCTTCCAAAAATACTTACCAATACCTTAACTTTCCCTTTTCCCTCATCAATACTTTCAATAGTTCCTAAGAAATCAGCAAAAGGCCCGTCAATGATTTTAACCGCGTCACCAACAGAAAATTTTGCCTTGAATTTCGGCGCCGCCAACCTCATAAAGTCCTGAATTGTTTTAACTTCAGTTTCTTCCAGCGGCGTTGGTCGGTCGCCAACACCAACAAAACCGGTAATTCCATTAGTTGTTCGCACTGTCAGCCAAGAATTGTCATTAAGAATCATTTTGACCAGCAGATAACCAGGGAAAATTTTTTCCTTAACCTTTTGCTTCTGTCCGGAGCGAATTTCAATTTTTTCTTGGGTGGGGATTAAAATCTCCAAAATCTGGTCCTCCAAGCCCATTGATTCTACTCTTTGTCGCAGTTGTTCTGCCACCTGCATTTCTCTTCCAGAATAGGTATGGACAACATACCAACAAGCTTTCGGGTCGGCCGATTTTTTAATAATGATATGATTTGGTTCGCTTTTTTTGCTGGTCATTTTAAAATCGCTCCCATCAAATTGGTAAAAAGAAAATCAAGTATACCAATAAAAATTGCCACAATCAAAGAAATGCCAACAACAATTCCTGTCAGGCGGATAGTTTCCTCCCTACTTGGCCAGGAAACATTTTTCATCTCTCCCCGGACCTCTTTTAAAAAAGTCAGCGGCGATGTCATCCTGAAAAATTTTAACATAAGTGGTAAAATAAGGCAAATGCCAATAAACCCTGAAAGGCAGCAAGGTTTGCTTGAAAGAACTCGCGGGTAATGGAGAGATTTTATAAACCAGCTTCCGGAAGGAGGGAAAGGAAAAATTAGTTTTACCTCCCAGCGGGTAGCCTGCATTTTTGGGATTCCGGTTAGTAAATTAAGAGAACTTTCTGGGGGAAGGTTTGGGATTAAAATTGAGGAAAATTTTGTTTCAATTTCTTTTCTTCGCCAACCCAACCTGATTAGACAAGCATATGAGATTGCCGCCCAATTGCTCCAGTTATCTGCTAGTGGCCAGGGTGAAAGACATTTGGAAAATTTGAGGAAAAATAATCCAGCTTTATTGGAAAGATTAAACCAAGTTCCGGGATTTTCCGATTTGTTGGCTTCAATTAAAACGGGGGCGACCGGGAGCGAATCCGAGGTGGTTTTTCAACATCTTAGGCTTGCTTCTTGGTATTACTCATTAACTCCCGGCCAGCAAGAAGGTCTAGTTTCTCCGGAAAATATTTTTACCAGACCAGGATAAATTATGAGAGGAAAAGAATTAGTTCTCCAGTTACCACTTGGAGAGCCTTTTGAAGAACAGTCAATTAGGCCTGAAGACTTAGCTTTTTTAGCTAGGTTGAAACCGCCGATTGAAAATTATCAGCCTTTGGTTCTAATTCAGTCTTTATATGAAAAACCATCGGGGAAAAATATCGCCAATGTTACCCTCCAACAGCCATCAGTAAAAGTTATTTTATTTCCTAATTTAGGAGATTTTAAAAATTACCGAGATAATTGTAAGTTTATGCCTAAAGGAATTGTTGTTCAAGTTGCTAAAGCCCAAACTCCTGATTTACCATATCCTCAATTTCAAAGTCTTCAAAAATTGGTTTTGGAAGTGCTCGCTAAGGGTCGCCAGCCCTGGCAAAGAAGGCTATGGTTGGTGGAAACGGAAAGAAGAAATAGTTTAACCGCAGAAGAAAGAAAAAAAAGAAAAGAGCTTCTTGGAAAATTAAGCTTGGTAGATAGCGAAGTTTACTGGGAGAAAGAAACCGGCCTTGTTTGGGTAACTGGTCGGCCGAAGAAGGGAAAAAAGCCAACTGATTTAAACCAAAAGCGCTATGTGGGGGACATTAAAAATGAAGTTGCTGCCCGCCTCGAAAACTCGGGGTGGCACGTAGTATCTTGGGAAGAGATTGATTCTCGTTTAAGAGAAAGCAAGTTTCCGCCCGGCGATTTGGAGAAATTAAAATCGGGGTGGGGGATTTTGGTTTTAGCTCCCTGCGGAGGATGTTTATATCGCATTTCTGCCAAGGGAGATATTTATCAAATGACCGATTGCGGTGAAGAACATAAAGAAGGGATTACGGAAGTTTATGAGGCAATTTCTAAAGCACCGGTCGTTTTGGGCCGGTTTATGAAAACGGAAATTGCCTGTGGTGAGTGTGGAAAAATTATGGATTTGGCCAGAGTTATACAGCAAACAAAAGGGAGTCGGGTTTTGATTCTTGAAGAGTTATCTTGCGGAGGATGTGGAGCAACCGTAGTTAATCGCTTTTGGTGTAGCAATAATCAACTTAAGCCTCAGACCAATTAGGCTATCTTTCTTGCTTTTGGAAATTTTCCTTTCTTGATTTGTTCTAATACTTCTTCTGGTCCCATTCCTGAGCCTTCAACCTCTGTTCCAATTCTTTTAACTTTTTGGTTCATTTGTTCTAATTGGAGAGTCGATTCTATAAGAACAGCCAGTTCAGAGGATGTTTTGGATAGTTCTTTTAGTCCAGGTATTTTTGTGTGATATTTTAATATACCAAGGCCTAAATTTCAAGATTCAAAGACTTCTTGCCCGGTCGGGAGGCTTGCGGCGGTTGCTTATTATAAGAATGAGTTCTTTTTTAATTCTTTCCAACCAAGGGGGATTTATTTCTTGAAGATTTATAGGAAGAGGACCAGGGGCTAATTCCGCGCCTTTCAATAATTCTCCACCAGGGGCTCGATAATAAGCTTTGGGATTTACCTGGGGAATTTCTGGAGAAGTTTCGGTAGGAGGAGGTTTTCCTTCATACTGGGAAGCCCAGGCCCGAAAATCACCCCTTCTTTGCGTCTTCTCTGCTTCTTTTTGCAATTTGCTACCGTGCCCGCCTAAATCACTTTCCGGTGTTCTTCTTGCCATTTTTAAGAACCCTTCTCATCGTAAACCACTGGTAATGCTCTTCCAGAAAAAGAATTCTAACTTGAGAAGGATATCTATTGGCTAAAGCAAGGAGGTTGGTGGAAATATTGGAGCGGGTAGCGACTATATTTACTTTTTTGCCAAAGCGGATAACAAGGCTTTCTATCGCGTAGGCAAAATCTCCATCTCCAGAAACAACAGTGGCGATGTCATAATTATCTTTATCAAGGCAAAGATCGGTTAAAAGTTGATGGTCAACCGGGGCAACTTTTCCGGTTACTGGATTTTCCTCTCCAACGATGACTTCATAACCAAAATTTTTCAATTTTTGAAAAAAAGGTTGAGCTGAGGCGGAAAAACTTAGTCCCGAATAATAACAAGCCCCTACAAGCTCAGATTTTTTGGGGTCAGCAAGGTAGCCAAGCATTTTTTGAAAATCTAAATCCATATTTCTTTCTCTTAAACCAAGAGCGTTGACGGCTTTACTAAGATATGGACCGTCGATAAATACAAAAATTTTAGGAGGATGGATCCTTTCTTTTCTCTCACCTTGCTCGCCGATGACTTCCTTGAACATTTAGAACTATTATTGGAACTATTATACCATTTTTTGCTATAATATATCCTATAATTCGATAAAAAAGAGAATTATTGGTATTTTTGCCTAAGAAAACAACCTATAAAATGTCTTGTGAATACCCAGGGGGGTGTCCAATTGAGCCGTTGGTTGCCCAACAAGCTGCGCTTATGGCGGAAAGAGACTGGTTTTATGCTTCAGTTAGAGAGACAAACAACCGGCAGGAAGTTGATGGTTTGATCGCCCGCGCCCAGGCTCTTGATGCCCAAATTAAGGAAATTGAAGGAAGAAAAAACCGTTTACATCCTTGCAGATATTGTATTTATCAATAGCTCTTTTACTTTAACTTACTCGTTTCTTTGTGCTCGGTAACTTTCCGGCACTTTTTACAATATTTCCTCAACACCAGCTTTTCCGGGGTGTTGGTTTTGTTTTTTTCCGTGACATAATTTTGCCGGCCGCAAACCGAGCAGATTAAGGCGATTATTTGTCTTGGCCCTTTTTTTGCCATATTTACCCCTGTCGCCAGAGACTCCAAGCAAGTAAACCAGCAACAGCCAGAGAAATAATAATGATAAGGGTAGCAGTTGTGTCTGACATCGTTTAGCTCTTTCTTGCTAAAAAATAGATAAAAATAAGGATAGTTACCGTCATTACCGAACCTAAAGCATAAGCTTCAAGAAGACTCATCTTACTTTCTCCTTTACCAAGGATAGCATAAAAGTTATCAAAACTCCAGCTAGGAAAATAGAGAAAAAAGTTGACTGGGTGGCAAAAGCGAGTTTTTCTTTAGATATATAAGGGCCGATTACACCAGCAGCTAACCAAGCGACTGCTAGGTTGCCGCAAAATTCAGCTAATTTTTCTTTCTGCTTTTGGGAGAGCCCTTTTTTGACGATTTTCCTTGGACCCTTTTTTGCCATTTGGAGCCGAGGACGGGAATCGAACCCGTGACCCCGAACTTACCAAGTTCGTGCTCTGCCGACTGAGCTACCTCGGCGGTTTGTATTATGATAATATATTCTTATGATGAAAACAAGTTTTATTTCTATTTTCAAAAGCGTCGATTTGGCCAGACGGAGAATTCCTCTTGTTATTCATCAGACCCACGTTCCCGGGCCGGTAGTTTGGGTGGTGGCAGCGATTCATGGAGATGAGGTGACAGGAACAGAAACAGTTTTGCGCCTCAACCGCTTTTTGAAACGTAATCCTTTGAAAAAGGGAGCAGTTTGGACGATTCCGGTTTTAAACCCCTTTGGCTATGAACTTATTTCCCGCTGGGAGCCAATAGGGGAGAGGGATTTAAACCGTTGCTTTCCCGGCGACCCTTTTGGTGAGACTTCCGAGCGGATTGCTCACAAGATTTTTTCCGAGATTGTCCAAACCAAGCCAGATTTGGTGGTTGACCTTCATACCGATACTCAAAAATCTATTCCCTATGTTTATTTAGACCAAGTTTTGGACTCCCGGGATTCGTCCTTGCTGGAAAAAATTTTGGAATACGCCAGGGTTGCTGGGATAAATTGGTTTGTGGAAAACGCCAAAACTTATGAGGAACTGGAAAATTCAATTACCGGCTCCTTGGTTAATGTGGCAAAAATTCCTGCTTTCACAATTGAGCTTGGGGGGCCATTGGTGGTGAGTGAGAAATTTGTTTATGTGGGGCTAAATGTTATTAAAAATTTTTTGGCTCACCTGGGAATGATTGAGGGTCAGGCAAACTGGATTTATCCCCAAAAAGTTCCCCTGGAGGGTATTTACGAAACCGTTTGGTATGAATATACTCCTGATTATTCAGGGATTGTGGAGTATAAGGTCCAGCCTGGAGACATTGTCAAAAGAGGCCAGCCGTTAGCGCGAGTAAAAAATTTGTTCGATAAGACTATTCAAATTATTACTACCAAGGAGGACTCGGTGGTTATTTCCTGTGCCGACCAATCGGTTTGCTTCCCCGGAACCGAGCTTTTTATGATGGCCCGGAGAAATGATGAGGCTTTTAAATTTTCTTCTTGAGCCGACTGTCGGATTCGAACCGACGGCCTACTGTTTACAAAACAGTTGCTCTACCGCTGAGCTAAGTCGGCAAATACCAACTAAATTTTAGCAAAAAAACTAAAGAAAGCCAAGAAGCAAAACACCTGCCAGGGGGTTTACCGTAGCCCGTTTTCCTGAGGAAAACAGGTGGGTATCCTGCCCCGAAACCCACGGGTTTCAGGGACCCGGATTCCCTAAAAATCTTTGAGGAAACTGGTTTACGGCTTTAAACCCTTCCTCGGCAGGCGATTTTACAATAGCAAATTTTTAGTCGCCTGTCAAGAGTTAGCCGGGTACTTTAAATCAGCGGTGTTCCTGGAAGAAGAATCGCCAGAACAAGGCGGACAAGGGGGGTAAGAATAAAAAAAAGCGGCGGAGTGCCGGCAAAAGGAAAGATCAAAAAAAGCAAGAGGATAAAGCCATATTGATGAAGAATTTCGTCCCATTTATAGGCCAAATCCGAAGGAAGAAAGCCAATCAAAACCTTACCCCCGTCAAGGGGGTGAAGAGGTAAAAGATTAAAAAGCCCCCAAGTGACATTTAGCTGGACAATTGGGGAAAGGATTTCTTCCAAGACAAAGGCGGTTGGGCCTAAAAAAAGATAGCTTGCGCGGATAATGATAGCCACCAAGGTTGCCAAAATCAAATTTGTTGTTGGCCCGGCTAAGGAAATTAAGGCCGTGTCCCGCCGGGGGGAGCGCAAATTAAAAGGGTCAAAAGGGACAGGTTTTCCCCAGCCAAAAATGATGGGGGAGCCGGTTAAAATCAAAAAAAAGGGCAAAATGGCGCCCAAAGGATCCAAATGAGCAAAGGGATTTAAGCTTAGCCGGCCAGAAAGCCTAGCGGTCGGATCGCCAAGCCGGTCTGCCATCCAAGCATGGGCCGCTTCATGAATTGCCAAAGAAAATAAAAAAGCAAAAATGAAAAGAAAAATAGACATGGCAATTAGAAATTTTTTATGTTATCATTATAACATAATGGATAGCCAGAAAAATTTTTTTACCGTTTCTAAAGCCCAAAGAGAGGAAATAAAAAAAATCGCCAAAAAATTTGGCTTGCTTTTGGTGGTCCTTTTTGGTTCTAAAGCGAAAGGTGACTTTGGGGAAGAAAGCGATTTGGATATTGCTGTTTTAAGCGGAAGCCCGCCTTCTTATCGGCTTTTTAAAAATATTTTTTCTGCTCTAAGTAAAATTTTTAAAAAAGAAAATATTGACCTGCGCTTTTTAAACGAAGCTGACCCTCTTTTTCGTTTTGAGGTGATTAAAAACGGCGTTCTTTTGGCCGGAGAAAGGTCATTTTATAATGATTTTAAAGTTCAGACAATAAAAGCTTATATTGACGATGGAAGAAAATACTTTCCTTATTTAGAAAAGCTTTTAGAAAAAAATCAAGATCTCCTTGAGGGGATAACCTATGCTTGACAAAAAATTAATAAAAGAAAAAATAAAACTTATTCAGGAAGACCTTTTACACCTAAAGGATTATCAAAATCTGAGTTTTGATGAAGTGGCAAAAAATTATGCTACCCATAAAGTTATTGAAAGAATTATTGAGGTGGTAATTAATGAGGCAATTGACATCAATCAGCACTTAATTGTAGAATTGGGAAAAGGAAAATTGCCGTTTGACTATAAAGAAAGTTTTTTGCTTTTGGCAGAATTGGGAGTTCTTCCTCAAAAATTTGCCGAGAAAATTTCCCAGTCTGTAGGTTTGCGAAATATTTTGGTTCACCAATACAGAAAATTGGACGAGAAGATTTTTTATCACTCTATTAAGGACTGTTTAAAACAATATTCTTTGTATTGCGGTTACATTATAAAATATTTAGACAAAAATTGAGAAGGAGCAAAATGGCTTATAGATGCGACTTGTGCGGAAAAGGAAAAATCATTACCAAAATGGGTAAACACCACAAAGGAGTGGCGGGTGGTAAATGGAAACACCGGGCGCCAAAAACCCGCCGGGTGCTCAAACCGAACTTACATATTTATAATGGAGTTTTAAATGGGGTGAAAGGTCGCTGGCGGTTGTGTACCAAATGCTTGAGGAAAGTAAAGGGCAAGGCTTTAAAATCATCTAAAAGCAGCAATGCCTCAGCTGCAGATAAAAAAGTTAGTCAAAAGGTAAAATTTGGTTAGCAAAAAATCAAACCTTTAATTTATTAATCGCCAAAATTATTCCGTCTAAAAAACTAAAGGAAAATTTAATTTTATATGCTGCGGCAATTAAAAAACTTTCAAAATACTTAGGGGATTAAATTTATCCTTGGATAGCCTTCCAGAACTGCTTAAAAACGACCTGTTTTCTTAAATTCTTTTGTGACGATTTGAAGTTTATAAAACAAAGATTGATTTTTGACGGTTAGTATCCTATAATATTTGGCATGGGTGAAAGAGAATCTGATTCCAAAAATAATAAAAATAGTAATAGTGAAATAAAAGAGATAGTAACCAGAGAAGAAGCAATAAGAAGAATTGTAGGTTTTTTATCACTTCCCCCTCGCCAACGAGCCTTAAGAGCTCTCGGAATTGACCTCCCTCCATCTCTGTCTTTAGGAGAAAATATTCAACACTCTTGGAGAGGTAGGGTAATGGACTATTTGGATCGTTATCCTTCGTGTTTAGGTCCAATTTCCGAGGGGTGGGTTTCCGATGAGTGGGAGCGCGGTTTTTCTTTAAATAGCGAAGGAGGTCCTTTTAACTTACCGCCTGAAATGTTTTTAGGCGTTGCCTGTGGTCCGGCAAGAGGAAAAAGGGTAGGAGGAGATATAGCTATGATAAGGGTAATTGATGATCCTCCAAATGCTGGTTTGGCTTTTTTGATTGCTGATTGTATTACTCCGGTAGTACCAATACCTTCTGGTTTAGCTAATCTTAAAGAGGAGATTGAGAGAAGAGTTAGTTTAATAAGAGGAGGGCCTAAAGAGATTGGGGCAGATGAACTTTTAGCTCTTTTATTATATACCTTACCAATTAGTAATTACCTCGGTGAGCCAGACGCGCTTGAAAAAATAAATTCTGCTCTTGGTGAACTCCTTGCGGCAATAGGTTCTCCGCCGACTCCAGAAAATTCTTATCAATTTCCTGGTTTAGTAGCAATTGCCGGAAAAGTGGAAAGAGATACTAGGACCCTTATTCTTCAAGGAGTGGGAGATGTGAGGGTAGCATTAATGGGAGCTGATGGTAGTTTTATATTATCTCCGGATTCCTTCGCTCAAGGAAGAAAAATAGACGACACCACGGTAGCGCTAATGTATTTGGCTTGGGAAAAGGCAGGAAGAAAAGGAAGCTGGTGGGATTACCGCAATGATGAGCTGGTGAGGAAGTGGTTAGAAATCACCTATAGAAATAAGTACAGGGAGGGTGTGGTAACGGCCATAAATGGTTTGCCTGATTCGCTGCGATGTTGGAGATTAGAATATCCTTTAGTTTCCTTAGCCGGAATTGGGGTTTTTACCGATGGTTTATTATATACTACCCCTCCATCTGAAAGAAATGAGAGATTGTTTTCTTTTTTTAGGGCGGTAAAGGGTTTTGGTTTACGTCATCATGTGCGACCGGAGCCACAAGACCCTACTAAAAATGAATATTCCGAGATTCCTCATCCAAGAAGAGAAAAACCAGAAGATGACCTAGCGTGTTTGTTTGTTGTATGCAGACGAGCTGATTTTGTAAAAAGGATACTTAGTTTTTGGAGACTTTAGAAATACCAGAAATAATAGAGATATAATTTGAGGGCTATTCATAGAGAAAGTTCAATAATTAGGAATTTTAAACTAACCAATTTTTACCTCCGGATATCCTTCACAGAATTGTTTGAAGCTTACTGGTTTTTTACCCTCAAGTTGGACCTGGTCTAAAACGAGCTTATCGTTTTCTAAGTGGGCCCTTAAAATTTTTAAACGCTTATTTTGAATTTTGGGTTTTGTCCGCCAGTTGGCGGATTGAATTTTGAATTTAATTATTGTATATGTCCCTGGCCAGGGATAATAAGCGCGAATTTGGCGGTAAACAGCCTCGGCGTTGGTTCCCGTTATTGCCACCTTTAATTTTTCTGGAGGAATAAAGCCATCTTCGCGGGTTAATTTTTTAGTATAAGTTGCTCGGGCGTGATTTTGTTCCCGTGGCTGAATTCTACCTTCCAAATATGCCGGCAAAATTGTTTTTAAAACCTCACCCCCAGCAGAAAATAGCCTAAAATAAAGACTTTCAGAAGTATCTGTATCCAAAATTTCCTCGGCAAATTGGGCAACAATTGGCCCGTGGTCAATTTCTTCATCCATCTTAATAATCGTCACTCCAGTTTGCCGCTCTCCATTTAAAATTGCTGTTTGGACAGGAGAAGGACCGCGGTATTTTGGCAGCAGCGAAGGATGAATATTTAAAATTCCGTTTTTTGGAAAATTCAAAAATTCTTTTGGCACAATTGCCCCAAAAGAAGCCAAAACCCCAACATCCGGCTGCTTTTCTTTGGCGATGATGGTACCTGACATCATATCAGGGGAAATGATTTTGCTGACTTTTATCGCCGGGTCTTGTTGAAGTGATTTTAAAACAACTTGCGAATATTTATCGGAACCGAAAAACCAAATGTCCATAATAAAATTTCTAATTTCTAAACATTTTCGTCATTGGTCATTATTTGGGTCAATTTACTGATGATTTCTCCTTTTTGCTCTTTTATTCTATCAATAAACAAAACTCCTTCAAGGTGGTCAATTTCATGCTGGACAACAAAACTGGTAAAACCGCGAAATTTTCTGACAATTTCTGTACCTACCAGATTTTGGTAGCGAACTTTAATAGTGGAGTGGCGGCGGACTTTTCCCCAAATTCCGGGCACCGATAAACAGCCCTCATAAGGATTTTTGCTTTCCGGGACTCCAAGGCGGGTGCGTTTTGAATACCAAATGATTTTTGGATTAATCATTGGTAAAAATTTTCGCGAGTGACGCGACCAAACAACAATTATTCTTAAAGATTTACCCACCTGGGGAGCGGCCAAGCCAACGCCTTTTAGGTTTCTAGGGGCAGGTCGTAAAATTTTTATCATTTCCCCGACCAGTTTTTTGATTTCGGAGCTAATTTTTCCCACCGGTTTTGCTTTTTGGCGCAAGATGGGATTGGGGAGAGTGATGATTTTAAGCATTGTTTGCTAATTATAACAGGTAGCCTTGACAAAAGGCAACCAATTACTTATGATAAAAGCGATGGAAAAAATTAAAAAAATTTTTCCTTATTTTGCTGTTTTTCTTTTTCTTATAACGGTGCTGTTTGTTTCTTTCTTGGCGGTTCAAAAAAGAACTAGTTGGCCAACTAAAGCGGGTGAGGAAAAAGCCCAACTTTGGCTTTTACCTACAAAATTAAACCTCAAACAAGGTGAAGAAGCAGAGATAAGGGTTTTCCTGATAAGTAAAGCCAGCGAAGTAGGTGGGGTTGATTTAGTTTTAAAATATGAGCCGGAACTGATAGAGATAGTTGGTAATACTATCAAGCCAGGGACAATTTTTGATTACTACCGCGACCGCCTAGTTGATAATCGCCGGGGGATAATCAGACTTTCTTCTTCAGGAAAATTTAAGGGAGAGGGGACTTTTGCTACTTTTATTATAAAAGCAGCCAAAACAGGTGAAGGAAAAATAGAAATTATTAGCCCAAAAATCTCCCCCGATTCCTCCATAGTTTGGGATGCGGAGGAGAAAACAAACATTTTGGGGGCGACTTATAATCTTTCTTTTGCTGTTGATTAAGGAGCAAGCTCTTCCCATAAATGAGGAGATTTCCCTAAAAAGGGCAAAAGCTTTAAAAAAATTTCTGGATTGTAAATAAAAAATTCTGCCGGTTCATTGTTGGTTTTTCTTTCTCTTTCTAAAGAAAAATTGTCCCAACTAATAGCTGCTCCGTTTAAAATAAAAGTTTGCTCTTCTTTTATCATTCCCGTGTTTATTTCTCCGCCGCTAATTAAAACTCCAGTTAAAAGATGAACTTCTGGTTTAATTTCAATATCTCCTTGGGCGATAAAAACCGGCAAAGTATTTTGAAGAGCCAAGTCATTTTTAAAAATAATTTTTCCACTGGCAAGAAAGACTTTAACTTCCAGGTCATCATTTAAGTTTTCCACTTCTAAATCGCCCTCAATTTTCCAAAAGGGAAAATTAGCAAGCGTTTCGTTGTTTATTTTATCGCCGTCTATGACAGAAGGCAGAAGGCCATTGTTGATTATATTTTCATTTGGGATATCCAAAAGAGTGTTGAAATAAGAGTAGTCATAGCGCCTTTTGATTTTAAATCCGGTTGCCAACCACTCTTTTTCGGAAACTTTTCCTTGGCCAAAATAAGGATTTTTCCTTAAGCAGCTGACTATTCCTGGGAACCCACCCTCTCCTTTAAGGGAGAAAAATTTGCTGATATCAGGAAGTCTGGAAATTATATCAGCATTGCTATGAACATCCCCTTCTTTTGTTTGGAACCAGCTGGCAAGGGGGGTTGGGGAGGGCGGCGAGATTGGAGTAGGAGAGGGAGTAGCGGTTAGCGCCGGCGTGGGAGAAAGAGGTGGGGTTGGCGTTGAAGGAGCCCGGAGACATTTGCAAAATGAAACACCCTCGCAGGAGGGGAATAAATTAGTAAAGGTATTTTCATCGGTGCTATCAACTCCTCCATCATTATTGTAATCAAAAACTTGGCAACTAAACCAGCATGACTGGCTTGAGTTGCAAGAAAGGCAAGAAAAATTAAAATTATCGTTTCTATCTATTTTGGTACTGAAATCAGCATCTAGTTTAAGACAGGGGGCATTAGTGAGATTGAAGGTTTTAAAATCTCCACACAAATCTGGGCAGCCGGCTTTAACAGCGCAGACCCGAAAACTAACAGAATGACAGAAAAAATCAGCTTTTTTTTCTGTAAAACTGGTTGTATCTTGAGGGGCAGAAAAAATTTCTTCTTGACAATTTCTGCCTCCTCCACCGCCGTAGCATCCACAGCTTCCCTCATGACAGCAGCGGCTAATTATTTTGAAAGAATCCTCATTGTTCTCTCCGGAATTAGAATCAGTCCAAGAAATTGTCCAGGCTGTATTGGCGTCCGGAGAATCATTAACTGCTGTTATGCGCGGTGTGATAAATGGACAATGAAAAATGGAAGAAGTTGGAGATGGAGTGGGGGTTGGAGTAATTTGGGGCGGATACCAAATCATATCTCGAAGATAAACAGGAGCGGTATTATTGGCAATATTTATTCCCCCCTGATATTTATTTTCCCAATTTCCTCCTGCCGCCAGATAATGAACGCTATTTATGTAAACTCCATCCCTTTCCGCTTCGGGAGTGAAAAACACTTCAAAAGAATGAGGGCTTTGATCGCAGCCGTAGGCTCCAGAATAAACTCCCTGCAAAGTAGTAAATCCCCAGTCTTCACCAAATCTAAAGCGAATACTGTCTTGTTCTTGCCATATTTTTGTTCCTTCGAGGTCTGTTTTTCCACTCACGCAATAAATGTTGTGGACAGTGCTAAAATCAGTTCCCATGCCGTGTCTACAAAAAGTGTCTCGCCATTTGGTTGGGTTGCTGCTGAGAGAGCGGACAAAAACAGCAATGTTCCCCTGGGAATCTAAAATTGGATATTTAACCCCATTAATAAGGGCATAAATTTTTCCCTCAAAAGGAGGGATTGATTCTGCTAACACCAAATTTTTTCCTCCGGAAGCAAGAAAAATTCCTAATCCGAGGAAAAAAAGAAAAATTTTAATAAAGTTGGATTGGATATTCTTGTTTCTTTTCATCTAACCATTGAGAAAAACTGGTAAAATCGCTTGTTAAGCGACTGTTTATTTTAATAAATGTATAATGACACTCTTTTTCTCCAAAGGGAGAATCGGGATTTTCTGGATCTTCAGGAACCTTGTAAGAAACAAGGATAATTTCAGAAACCTCTCCCTCTTTTAGTTCAAAAGCAACCCTGTTTAGTTCTTCTTTAGCAAAAGGGGGATTGTTTTTAGTGCTATTTTCAAATTTTACATAAGCGTTTGTTTGAAAGGCGGGGTCGATTTTTGCCAAAGAAGCATCATTTTTGATAAGTTCTCCTGCCTGTTGGATATTAATTTCTCCTTTCTTGACCTTTTGATAAACCTTGCTTATTTTTTCCCAGGCAATGCTTTTTGCCTCTTCCAAAGGAATAATCGGTCTGCCGGCAGAAGGATTGTAAAACCAGACAGAAATCGCCTCTCCGGAAATATTGGTAATAATTAATTTTTCTAATTCATTTTTAAGTTTGTCTACCAAGATATTTCTTTGAGGATAATCTTTGCTGGGGTTGTTGAAAATTTCCGGAGTAAGGGTGGCAATTTTTTGCTTTTCCGCCTCTTGAAGAATCAATGATTGTTCTTGGATAATTTTTAAAATTTCTTCCCTTTTTTGGCCCTCATCAAAACCCGAAAACCGCTCCCTATAAGCATCAGCCCAAAAATCAAAATCATTTTGGTAAATTTCCTCTTTTCCAATTTTGGCAATTTTTTCTGCCGGTTTGGTGGTTAGCGATGGCGGAGGAGAAAAGGAGGATTTTTTCTTCACCCAATATACTCCTCCTCCCACCAGAAAAAGAAAAAGGGGGATAATTAAGATGAAAAATTTCCTTTTCATCAATTTTTATTATGGAGGGTTGAGGAAAATAAGTCAAGAAGTTTGCTATAATAAAATATATGAAAAAAAATTTAATAATTTTTGGGCTGGTGATTTTACTTTTGGCAGCCGGGATTTTGTTTTTCAAAAAAGAAGAAAAGAGGGTTAGTTTGCCTTGGCAGCCGAAAAAAGAGAAGCCCACGCCAGCCCCGGAAGTTGGCGAGGTTAGTTTTGAGGAGAGTCGGCGAATTACCGAGGAGGCGGTGAAAAACGCCCCTACCTATAAATTTGATGGTTTTGATTTACAGTTTGTTAACTCCGAAACCTTGCGTTGTCCTTCTTGCTGGGAATTTACTTTTTCTTTCAAAAGTCGAGCAGCGGGCTACGGCGATCGCAGTGGTCAAATGTTAGCCCAAGTAATTACTCCCCATACTATTCGTGCCACCATTGACAACGGCAAAATCACCAGCCTTGTTACCGACCAAACTTTTGATGAATTAAATCAAAAATTTCTAAAATAAATCGGTGTTAAAAACAATAATCGCCAAAAAGGGAGTTTACTTTTTAATTTTGCGAGAAACAGCTCTTCTTTTAGGCTGGGGAGTTTTGATTTTAATTTTTTTGACCCTTTTGGTTGGTTTTTTTGGCGGTTGGTTTTTGGCAAGAAAAATAAAACTTTATCTTTTAAAAATTTCTTCTGGCGACCGGGTTTTAATTTTTGCTCCTCATCCTGATGATGAAACTTTAGCTACCGGTGGTCTGATTTCTTATCTTTCTTCCAAAAAGATTCCCAAAAACATTGTTTTTTTAACTGTGGGTGATGGAAACCCTTACGGTTTTTGGGAAAAAAGAAAAATAAAATACCGTCCGGAAGAGTTTATTAAAACTGGTTTTAGGAGGCAAAAAGAAGCTTTAAACGCTTTGGAGAAATTAGGGGTAAAGCAAAAAGAAGTCATTTTTTTAGGCTATCCTGATGGGTTCTTGTTTAAAATGTTTAAGAATTCCAACCTTCCTCTTTTTAACAAAGCAAGATTTAATTTTATTCCCTACGAGTTTTCTCCTGATTTTCGTAAGGAGGCAACTGGAAATAATTTATTAATTTCTTTAAAAAAGATTATCGGGGACTTTAAGCCAACAAAAATTTTTTTGCCTCATAGGCGTGAAAGACATACTGATCATAAAGCAACCTTTTTATTTGTTGAAAAAGTTTTAAAGTCTTTTAGTTTTAAGCCAGAGATTTTTCAGTACCTAGTCCAATTCTCCTGGAAGTTTTGGAGGATTTATCCAAGAAAAAATAATCAAGAAAAGGTGGTTTATCCACCAAAATTTATTATTTTTGATAAAAATTGGTACTCATTTTGGTTAAACCGAGAGGAAGTAGAAAAAAAGAGAAAAGCCCTTTTGGAATATAAAAGCCAAATTAAAATTCCCACTCTTAAACCACTTTTCAAAAGTTTTTTAGGAGCGAGAAACGAGATTTTTGAAAAATTTATTCTTTCTTAAAATTACTCCTCTTCTAAAAACTGGCGAATTTTTTTTGCCGTAGTTTTAAAATAAGAAGCTAAATTTTTAATCAGTTCTTTCTGAAATCTTTCTTTGTAGGCTTGGCTTTTATTTTTTATTACTCCTTGAGCTAATTGAAAAACCTCTCTTACATAACTTACTTTCCAATCATTCCATTTTTTCTCTTTAACAATATGGAGAGTTTTAGTGGAAATAAAGGGGATAACAACTACTCTTTTATTTTTAAAAATTTGATTGAGGAATATTTCAATTGCATATTGGGATTTTTCTATTTTTCCTAAATAAGGAAGAATAAATCTTTTTTTCAAACAGCGCTGGCCGCTAAAATACCATAAAAGGGGAGTGGGAATAAATTGAAGTTTAGGCCTAAAACTACTCGTCCAGTCGCCAACTGTCATATCTACCTTATTACTGATTACCGGCCAAATTAAAGAGGAAAGGTGGTGGGGCTTAAGGTTTATAAGGTCAGCGTCCAAAAAAAGCAAACTTTCATTTTTTGCCGCTTTTATCCCTTGAACAACAGCAAAGCCCTTGCCATAGTTTTTCCCAAGTTCAATGATTTTTATTTTTTTGCTTTTTATTTGCCGGACGCGGTCAACAGTTTTATCGGTAGAACCATCGGAAACCACGATAATTTCTCCGATTTCCGGGGTTTTAAGACAGGTTTTTACCACCCCCTTGAGAGTGGATTCTTCATTGTAGGCAGGAATGATACAACTGACTTTTGTCATTTAAATTGAAAAAAATTTTATGATATCTTATCACACTTATGGAGAAAATTAAATTTTCCTAAGGGTTTTAATTTGATTTAAAAATACGCCTGGCTTATAATTACCAATGTGAATAAAAAAGATAAAATTATTAAAAAAATTACTCAATTTTTAAAAAAGCATTTTTCCAGAAATATGCTTTCTGTCTTGCTTTACGGGAGTGCTGTTCATTCCGGGAAAAATGTAGATTTGGATGTTTTGGTAATTTTGAAAAAGAAGAATAGCCCCCTTAAAGATTTATCTCTTTTAAAAGAACTTCGAGAGCAAATTAAAGAGGAAAATTTAGATTTGCAACTTTGCTATGGAGAAGAAATTGATAATCCAAAACTTTTTTCCTTAGATATTCATGGAAGTTTTTTTATTGAAATTTTAAAAAGGGCAGTGCCTTTAATAGGGGAAAATCCCTTTCTTAATTTATCGATTGAAATTGAAGATAAACAGACAAGCGTGGTAAAAAGAATTCAAAATTATATTTTTAGAGCGAGGCAAGAGCTTATTGGAATAGGAAGATATACCAAGGATAAGAACCCTTTTTATCACCAGAAGAAAATTCTTCGAATAGTTGACGATTTACTTATTTTCGATGATCGTTTTGAGAATCATTCATCCAGCCTTGATAAATTTTTAGAAACATATCCAGGACTTTTAACTCAAAAGGAAATAGGTTATCTTAGGAAACAAACTCCTGTGAATCTCGAAGATTATTTACCAATCTATGAAAAAATTTATTCTTTAATAATTAAAAAAGGTAAAAATCATTTTCCCTTTCCTCAGCCCAAACCCCTAAGAGTGAAAATTGATGAGATGGTAGTAGAATATATGAATCCTACTGCCTCAAAGGCAATAATTATTTTAGATGGAATTCCCTCAGTTCCTCGGGGAGAAAAATTAATAAATATTTTTGCCTCTCAGGGCTATTGTTCTTTTTTTCCTCGATATGCTGGTACTTGGGAAAGCGAGGGAGAATTTTTAGCTAAAAATCCCGTAATTGAGATAGAAAGTTTAATTAAGAAAATTATTAGTGGTATTACTTTGGGCGAGAGAGTCTTTTTTAGTAAAAATATTGCGGTTTTGGGATCAAGTTTTGGAGGTGCAATCGCCCTATCCCTTTTTCAACTACCGGAGATTAAAAAGGTGATTGGTCTTTCGCCAGTAATTGATTTTAAAAAAGTTACCGGCATAGAGACACTGTCACCATTTCTTAAAAATTTTTATCCTGGTGCTTATCGTTATTCAGTTCGTAATTGGAAAAAATTAATTAAGGGAGAATTAATTTCTCCCAAAAAAAATTTAGAAAGAATTAGAAATCCAGAAAGATATCTTATCCTTGGGGGAGCAAAAGATGAAGAGATTAATAAAGATGAGTTAATTCAAATTGGTAAAAAATTTCGTATTCCAGTGAGGACTTACGAGAATTTAGGTCATCTTTCTTTATCTAAGATTCAAGGGAAAATTTTAGATGATATTTTGGATTTTCTAAAATGAAAGAAGTTATCACTCATATGCCCCTATCTCCTCGGATTAATCCAGAATTAGGATATTACGGAATTCATACTCAGGCTCATATAATTAGTAATTTAACCGAGAAACCTTATTTATTGACTGGGAATGAATTGGGGAGTAAAAAAGGAGGAAAAATTGAAGGGATGGAAGGAGTTTTAGATGACTTGAGGCGACTAGATATTTGTGTATCCAAAATATGGAAAGATGGTGATGCGTCTAATATTTCCTTTATTCAAGATTTAATTTCCACAGGTGTTAATAATGGACTGATTAGTATGGAAATGAGGGAAACTTTTTTATGTCCCTGCGGGAAGACAGAATTTCCTAATTTGCCGGAAAATCTTTCCGGGAAACAAGAGAAAACAACTTATGAAATTAAAGATGGGATAGTTATATGTAAAGTTTGTGGTGGGCAAGCAATTTTGCAAAGAAGTGTTAGTTTAATTATGAAATTACCTGATGAGGCGGATTTTCCTTTTATTAAAATTTATCCTCCTTTTGCCCAAAGTGAGATTAGAGAACATTTAAATTTTTTTGCGGGTAAAGATTACATTTTAAGCCGCAGTAGCCCAAGGGAAGTGGCAGTTTCGATAGGCGAGGAAAGATTTTGGGTGGATAGCGATTTTTATTGGATTCCTTTTATTTGCCATTTACAGCAAGAAATGAAAATTAAGGTGGAAGTATTATTAACAGGGCATAAGACCTTGAAACAGGTAGCCCTGTCTCTCCTTATGGCTAAAAGATTAGGAGCTGTTTTACCAGAGATAGTTATTGCTACTCCTTACATCAATATTAATTTTGGAGAAAGGCCACGTTTAAAAACCGAAGAGTTTTTGTCTAAAAACGGAAGTGGGGTAACTAGACTTTTTCTTGGCCAGACATTAGGGGCAGATAGGAAATTGATTTGTTTACAATCTTCGGAAGCCTATTTAATTGCTAGGGCATTAGAAAATTTGCCTTCTGCGGAGTTGGAGAGACCTACCGGAGAAAAGCCTCCCCTGGAGAACTTTTTACATAGGGGTAATAGTTGCCGAATAAGAGGAATAAGCAAAAAATTAAGAAGAAGAGGGTATGAACAACTTGAAAATATTGAACGGTGGTTGCTTTGGGCAATTCTTCACTCTAATTCTTAGTTTTGTTTTTTATATTTAAATTTTCCCCGCATTTGGAGCATTTACCTTCGGGGGTGACGGCTAAAACTTGGGTGGAATAGCCTTCGCGGCGAATAGCTAAATTTCCGCATTTTGGGCAAAAAGTATCGTCTTCTTCATTCACAGGCAAATTGCCAATATAGACAAATTCTAAGCCGGCTTCCAGGCCGATTTTCCGGGCTTTAAACAAAGTTTCTGGTGGAGTAGGGGGAACAGTGGTAAGTTTAGCATAGGGGAAAAATCTGGTCACATGCCAGGGGGTTTTTTCTCCGAGATTTTTAACAATCCAGCGGGCAATTTTTGCTAGCATTTCCGGGGAGTCATTCCAGCCGGGAATAATATTGGTAACACACTCAATATGGATATTTGGATATTTGTCGTGGAGATATTTTGTAGTTTCAAAAATTGGTGCCGCCCGAGGAACATTAATAAGTTTTTGATAAAACTTGTCATCAAAAGATTTTAAATCAACGCGATAAACATCCAAATAGGGCGCAATTAAATCAATTGCTTCGGGAGTGGCATAGCCGTTGGTTACCCAAACGGTGTATAAATTGCGAATTACAGATTGCGAATTACGAATTTTTTTAAAAACCTCAAGCGAGTATTCTAACCAAATTGCCGGCTCATTGTAGGTGATAGCGATTCCGGCTGAGCCATATTTATAGGCTAAATCAACTAATTGCTGGGGGGAAATTTTTTGACCATGTTGAGCTTCGGCAACGCCATCAGCCCAGGAAATATCATAGTTCTGGCAAAAGAGGCATTTAAAGTTACAGCCAAAAGTTCCGGCAGACAAGCAAAGCGAGCCGGGAGCAAAATGGAAAACTGGCTTTTTTTCAATTGGGTCGTTGTTTAGGGAAGAAACAACTCCATAAATAGTGGTATAAAGTTTCCCTCCACGATTTATCCGTGTTTTACAATAACCAACACCACCTTCGGGAATAAGACATTTTCGCTGACAAACTCCACAGCGGACCTTTCCTCCTGGGAGTTTTTGGTATAAAACTGCTTCTTTCATTAAGTTATAGTATAACACCACCTTTAAAATCTTTCATTTTTATCCTATAATATAAGTTAAAGTGAGGGAAAGAGGGCCGATTATAACCCAAAATTATTTATCTAAGGGACCGGCGGAGGAAAGGAGACAAGAATTTGAGATTCTTTTTGGAGGAGAGAACAAACTTCCTTTTAAATCTCCGCAATCTTTAGATGGAGATAGGTCAATAACTTGTGGCCATTTTTTTGGAGTAGCTAGGGAAGAAATTGAAGGTCAGTCTTATGCTATAAAAGTTCATTTTCAGGGTGGGGAGGCTAGTGAAGTTCTTGGACAGACTAAAAGGGATAGAGAGGAATATGAAGAACTAAAGAGGGCTGGTTTTGGACCATTTTTACCTCCTACCTTTTTCTTGGTCGGCCATGGATTGGGAAATAAACCTACTCAAATAAATATTCAGCCCTGGATTGATGGAGAACCATTAGGGGGAAGAAGTCTAAGCGAGATGATGAAAGATTTTCCCTTAATCTGGAATTTAAAAAATTTTATCTATCTAACCCTAAAGCACTTTTTTAAAACTGGTAAATTAATAGACTATTATGGTTTTGGTATAAGGAAAGACGTTCCGCATAGTGTTAGGTTTTCTTTAGAAAGATTTTCTGTTTTTGCCTCTCGGAATTTAATTTGGAATGATGGCTCTTTTTCGTGATTATTTTACTAACTTATTTACGATAAGGAAAAGATTAAATTTTTTAAACGATGAGGAGAGAAAAGCTCAGTTTGCGGAGAATATTAGGGGAGTTATTTTAAAATTAGAAGAATTAAGAGGGCGTGGTTTGGATTACAGAGTGGTTGGAGGATTAGCTGTGGCTGCGATTTTAGAATGGGATTTTCCTCCCTTTAGGAGTAATGGGAGTAAAAGAGATTTAGATGTTTTGGTTTTAAATCCGGGCGGTTTTGAAGAAGATTTGAAAAAATTAGAGGAGTGGGCTAATGGAAGGGCGTTTCATTCGATTTCTTTCCCATTTCTTTCTTTGCATAAAGTGGAAAGCGGTAGAAAATTGCGTTTTCAAACATATTTTTCTCCCGGAGAAGAAAAAAACAGTCTGTTCTTTTCTTTCGGGAATCATTCTTTGCCTGTACCGCCTTCTGCTATGGAGGTAGAATTTTTAGAATTCGAAGGAGTAAGATTTCCCTCTTTTCCCCGGTGGTTTCATTATTTTTTGTATTTAACTAGAAATTTTGGCTATATCAGGGGAAAGGATAAAGTAAAGGTTAGAGCCCTTAAAAAAATTACTTTTAGTACCCAAGAAGGAAGAGATTTTGATCCGTTAGCGAATAGATTTTTGAAAACTGTTCCTATTTCTAAAAAAATTATTAACGTTATTCGGCTTAAGCTGTTTTGGTCATTGGGTTGTTAGTATTTTTGTTTGGTATAAAATTGCCTCTTTCACAATTTGATTTTAGGGTTTTGATTTGACAAAAGCAAGGGGATGACCTATAATACAAAACAGTGAGAAGAATCGAGGGCGAGCCAGGAGGGCCATATCGCTTGGCAATAAAAAATGAACACGAGGTGCGGATTATCCCTGTTTCGGTAAGATTTCCTAAGGGTTGGCAGGGAGCGACACCTAAACAGCTTTTAAATAGCGCTGAGGCGATTTTAAACCAACCTGCTGGGGGAAGTGGAGATCCGCGCTTCAAGGCAGCAAAATGGGTAGTTGAAAATTTTGGTAAAAAAATAATTTAATTGAAATAAGAAAGGAGGTGAAAAAATGCCCTTAAGTAAAGAGGAAATTGAGGAAACTTTACAACATCCCGTAACGGATTGCGATGATCCCGCTGTGTGTAAGTTTAACAAAAGAATATTAGCGTGTGCTGAAAAACAAGGTTTTAAAGTTGATGTCCCTCCCGATAAGTCCGGAACAGATAGCGTAGGTGAGTTTAGTCGAAAAGCCGCTAAAAGGAGACCATAAGATTGAAAATTTTCTCTTGACAATTTTTTGTTTGTTGGTTATTTTTTAAATTATGATTGAGGTTCGGGGGCTGAAAAAGAGGTTTGGACAAGTGAAAGCCGTGGACGGCCTTTCTTTTAAAATTGGCCGGGGAGAAATTGTTGGCCTTTTGGGCCCAAACGCTGCTGGGAAAACAACCACTTTAAATATTTTAGCCGGAGTTTTACCACCCTCGGCTGGTCAGGTTTTGATAGACGGCCAGGATTTGGAGGAAAATCCCCTTGGGTTAAAGCAAAAAATTGGCTTTTTGCCAGAAAACAATCCTTTATACGAAGAAATGCTGGTTGAGGAATATTTGCGTTTTTGGGCAGAGGTTAAAGGTTTGGATAAAGCCGGGCAAAAACAAGCGTTGGATTTTGTTATTAAAAATTGCGATTTGAAAAGCGTGTTGGGTAGGCCAATCTCCGAGCTTTCCAAGGGTTTTCGCCAGCGAGTTGGTCTTTCTCAGGCGATTTTGACAAAACCAGAAATTTTGCTTTTAGACGAACCCACTGAAGGTTTGGATCCCAATCAGCGCCGGGAAATCTCCGGACTAATTAAAGCTTTAGGAAAAAACCGGACAGTCATTATTTCTTCTCATGTCCTTTCGGAGCTGGAAAAAATTGTTGACCGAATGGTTATTATCAACAAAGGAAAATTAGTCGCCGAAGGAACGGTGGAGGAATTAAAAAAGATGGGGACAGGGGCGAGTTTGCTGGAAGTGGAAGCCCGGGGTCGGGGAGTGGCGGCTGGTTTAAGGCAAATCCCTGGGGTTTTGCGGGTGGAAGAAATAAAAAAGGATTATTATTTAGTTGAGGCCGAGGCAAAAAAAGACCTGCGGGAGAAAATTTTTAAAACGGCGGTTGCCAAAAAATGGCTGCTTTTGACTTTGGCTTTCCGCGGTCAGGGGATTGAAGAAGTTTTTGCCCAACTTACTGCCTAATTATTTTTCCACTGCTCTCATTCCTACCCTTTTTGCCAACTTTCGGAAAAAAGATTTTAATTCGTCCAAAGTCAGGGGCTTTACCATTCGTGGTAAAAAATCAAAATCTTCAACTTTCAAAAA
>Ga0209102_1000399_pt1 | contig 29347 bp, 29 predicted proteins | sample ConPoolayeHmetaG_FD_185483 | JGI IMG/M metagenome (GOLD analysis project Ga0209102, IMG submission 185483) | Hot spring microbial mat communities from California, USA to study Microbial Dark Matter (Phase II) - Cone Pool mat layer H metaG... ...
CTCTTCTTCTTCGAACCCGTCAAGGGGTTCATCCACGAATCGCTTCGCGCCGGACGGCTCCCCCTGTGGTGCCCCCACATCATGTGCGGCTACCCGCTCGCCGCAGAGGGCCAGATCGCGGCCTTCCACCCCCTCTCCCTCGCTCTCTCCTGGCTCCTCCCCTCCCCCGCGGCCATCGGCTGGCTGCTGGCCGTCCACCTTCTTGCGGCCGGTCTCGGGGCCTACGCGCTGGCGCGCACTCTCGGGTGCTCACCGTCCGCCGCGTGGCTCTCGGGGCTGGTGTTCTCACTTAGCGGCTATCTGCTCTCCCATCTCCACCACGTCAGCCTGATCTGCGCCGCGGCGTGGCTCCCGGTGATCCTGGTATTCGTCGAGCGGGCCTGGCGCGGGCCGATGGCGCGGAACATCGCGCTCGCGGGCCTCGCGTGCTCCATGGCGGCGCTGGCGGGGCACCCTCAGACGCTCTTCCACATCACCCTCGCAGTGCTCTTCTGGGTCGGGTGGCGAACCGTCGAGAGGGCGCGCCGCGCGCGGCGCTGGCCGCTGCGGACCGCCCTCATCGTTGCCGCGGGCACGCTGGCGCTGGGGGCGGGGCTGGCCGCGGTGCAGCTTCTGCCCACCGCCGAGCTGGCCGCGGCCGCGCCCCGCGCCGGGCGCGGCGACCTCGGCTACATCACGTCTTTCTCTCTGCGTCCCGAGCACCTGATCGGGCTGGTCGCCCCTAACTGGCAGGGCACGCCGGCCGATGACACCTATAGCGGCCGACCCTACTACTGGGAGTACGTCCTGTACCTCGGTATCGCGCCACTCGCGCTGGCGCTTGTGGGCGGTACGCAGCGCCGCGCCTGGCCGCTGGCCGGGCTCGCGGCGGCCGCGCTGCTTCTCGCGCTCGCCCGCAACAATCCGCTCTACGAGCTTCTTCGCCACCTCCCCGGCTTCGGTGACTTCCGAGTGCCCGCCCGCTTCATCTTCCTCTTCACGCTCGCGGCAGCGCTACTCGTCGGATACGGCTGGGAGACCATCGCACGACTACCCGCGGTGGGTCGCGGGCGCCGCGCGATAGTGCTTGGAGGCGCGGTGGCAGCCGCCTCGGTGCTCGACCTGTGGGCGTTCGGCCGCACCCTCGCGCCGCTCGCCGATCCGCGGATACTGACCACCCCCCACCCTGTGGCGGAGCTTGTTGGCGAGGATCCAGACTGGGCGCGCGTGCACATTTTGCCACCGCAGCGGGTGGATGCCGAATGGGTTCCCCCCGGCGGCTGGGCGACGAACCCGGACGGGTGGGCGGAGGCGCGCAGGCTGCTGCCGCCGAACGTACCTATGTCCTATGGACTGAGGACCCTGGACGGCTATGCGGCGTTCGTGGACCGCCAGCAGGCGCCGCTGTTCAACGCCGCCTTCCTCGACGCGGTGCTGCACAAGGACCTGTCGCTGCTCTCTCTTCTTGGCGCTAAGTACTTAGCGGTCGGGGGCGGGACCAGCTTCCCGGAGCTGGAGGGCGTACAGGCCGGGCCCTTCACCGTCTACCGCAATCCGGGCGCGTTCCCGCACGTGTTCACAGCGGGCGAGGTGGTGGCTGCGGCGGACCCGATCGAGGCCTACTTCAGGACGACAGAGCTGGCCCGCGCCGGGCGCCTGCGCGACGTCGCAGTGGTCGAGGGCGAGCTGGACGGACTCCAGCTCGAGCCTGGGGCGACGGTCAGCCTCGCGACCGAGGTGCGCAGGCCAGAGTGGGTCATCGCGCACACCGAAGCCAGCGGGCCAACGCTGGTGGTGCTGAACGAGCGGTGGGACCGGGGGTGGCGTGCCCGCGTGGACGGGCGGCCGGCGCCGCTGCTGAAGGTGAACGGGGTCCTCATGGGGGCGGTGACGCCGGCCGGAGAGCACACCGTCGAGTTCCTGTATCGGCCGACGGGATTCCTGGTCGGCCGCGCCCTTACCCTGGTGTCGGCGGCGGCCTGCGCGGCCCTGGTGCTGTGGCCGCGGCGGCGCCGCGGCCGGCCAGCGCGCTAGAGGAGCGGCCTCTGCGGGCCGACGGGCGGCTCCGCCTCCAGCGCGGCCACCAGGTCGTCGAGCTCCGCCTCGGCCGCGATGGGGCGCGCGCCCATCTCCCTGAGGCGCTGCCAGCCATGCGAGAATGGCGGCTCCGTCCACGGGACCGCCAGCAGCATTCGGCCGCACTGGCGGGCGTGGCGTGCGGTGACGATGCTGCCGCACTGCTCGTAGGCCTGGACGACGATCACGGCGCGCGGCAGCGCTGCCTGGATGCGGTCCCGCGCCAGCAGGCGCCGGCGGTCCACCTCCACGTCGGGGCTCACCTCGGCCATCAGGCAGCCGCGCCGCGCGATGGTGGCCGCGAGCACGGCGTTCTCCGGTGGGTAGATGCGCAGCAGCCCCGAGCCAAGCACGGCGATGGTCCTCCCCCCGCGCGCGGCGAGCGCGCCCCGGTGTCCCGCGGTGTCGATCCCACGCGCCAGGCCGCTCACGACGGTGAAGCCGCGCGCGGCGAGTCCCCTTGCGAGGCCGCGGGCGAGCCGCGCCCCCTCTCGGCTGGGCTCGCGGGTGCCGACGATGGCCACCGCGCGGCCGTCGTCTGGCCTCAGCTCACCCCGCAAGAACAGCAGCGGCGGCGGGCTCCGCAGGTCGCGAAGGCCGGCCGGGTAGCGCTCATCCTCGACGGCCACCGCCTCGATGCCCGCCCGGCGCCAGAGATCGAGCCGCTCAGAGACCCGCGCGAGAGACCCCGACATCGCGGCCAGCGCCTGCGCCTGCTCGAGCGAGAGCCGGCCCCGGCCGGCCAGCTCCTCGACGGGGGCCTGCAGAGCCTTCTGTGCCGAGCCGAAGGTCCGCGCCAAGTGGAGCGCCCTCGCGGGGCCGATGCCAGTGACGCTCTGGAGTGCCGCCCACCAGAGTGCGGCTTCTCCCCCACCCCGACCGGCTACAGGGTCCGCCATCGGCGGCACGAGCAAGCGATTTCTTGATGATCCGCGATGGTGCGCTCGAAGAGGGCGCGCAGGCGCGGTATCTGTCGTTCCATGAAGGCGCTTACTTCCTCGTGCGCGAGCGGCGTCTCCGATACCCCCGCTGCCCAGTTGGTGACCACGGCCACCGTCGCATAGCAGATGCCCGCCTCCCGGGCGAGCGTCACCTCGGGCACGTTCGTCATGCCGACCAGGTCGGCGCCCAGCATCCGGTACATGCGGATCTCGGCGGCGGTCTCGAAGCGCGGGCCCTCCGCGCAGGCATACGTGGCTGCGGGCGCGACCTGCTCGCCGAGGCTCTGCGCCGCTGCCGCCAGCTCCCGGCTCAGGTGGGGGCAGTAGGGCTCGGTCATGTCCACATGCACGACCCCGCCTGAGTCGCCGTCGAAGAACGTGCTCGGCCGGCCCCGCGTGAAATCGAGGAACTGCGTGACGATGGCCAGCGCGCCCGGCGGCAGCGCTTCCGCCATCGAGCCCACGGCCGCAGAGGCGAGCACGCTCGTCACCCCAAGCTGCTGCAGCGCGGAGACGTTCGCCCGGTAGTTGATGCGGTGCGGCGGCACGCTGTGCTGCCACCCGTGGCGCGCCACGAAGGCCACGGTGCGCCCGCCGAAGCTCCCCTGCTCCACCTCCACGAGCCCATACGGGGTCGCCACCTCGATCCGCTTGCCGGGCTCGCCGCCCGTCTGGTAGAAACCCGTGCCGCCGATGATGCCGAAGTCCATTTCTCTCCCCCGCGCCGGTCGCGCCCCCTCACCCTTCGACCCCGAGCCAGCGCCACCTGCGCTGACCCGGAGGCGGGTGGCGGGCCCACAGGGCCCCGGCGCTTGCTTGACGCCCGGAGGACCCGAGGGTACAATCGCCCCGCCATGCAGGCCGAGCAGCGGGCAGCCAGGCTGAGGGCGGGCCTTCTCCAGGGCCTCCTCATCGGCGATGGGGCGATGGGGACGACCCTGAGCCAGGAGGGCCACACGCCCGGGCGGTCGCTCGAGGTGCTGAACGTCGAGCAGCCCGACCGCGTGCGTGCGGTGCACCGCGGCTTCCTGGAGGCGGGCTCGGACGTGCTCCAGAGCAACACCTTCCAGGGCAGCCGGCCCGCGCTAGAGCGCCACGGCCTGGGGGAGCGGACCGTCGAGCTCAACGCGGCCGGCGCCCGCCTGGCCCGCGAGGTGGCGGGAGAGCGGGCCTTCGCGGCCGGGAGCATCGGCCCCACGGGGCGGATCCTGGAGCCCTATGGCGACTTCCACCCCGCCGCGGCGCGGGACGCCTTCGCCGAGCAGGCGCGCGCCCTCGCCGAGGGGGGAGTGGACATGCTCATCGTCGAGACCATGAGCGCGATCGAGGAGGGGGTGCTGGCCGTCGAGGCGGCGGTGGAGACAGGCCTGCCGGTGGTGGCCTCGATGGCCTTCGACCCTAACGGGCGCACGGCCTTCGGGGTGACGCCCGAGCGCGCGGCGGCGGAGCTGGGGGCCGCAGGCGCGGTGGTGGTAGGCGCGAACTGCGGGACCATCTCGCCCGCGGAGATGGTGGAGATCATCCGCGCCTTCCGCGCGGTGAGCGAGCTTCCGCTCATCGCGCAGCCCAACGCCGGCCGGCCGCAGCGGACGGCCGAGGGCGTGGTCTTCCCGGAGGCGCCTGAGGCGATGGCCGAGGCGGCGCCGCGCTTCCGCGACCTGGGGGCCACGCTGATCGGCGGGTGCTGCGGATCCACCCCCGCCCACCTCCGAGCCATTGCGCGCGCCCTCCGGGGCGGCTAGCGGTTGCGCAGGAAGGTAGGCACCTCGAGGTCGGCATCGGGGACGGGCTCTGCCGCGGGCAGCCCCCGCCCCTCGCCCTTGGCCGACCGGCGGCCCCGCTCGAAGCCCGTGGCGAGGACGGTGATGCGGACTTCCTCTCTCGGCTCCTCGGCGATGACGACGCCGAACAAGACGTTGGTGTCCGGCGAATCGGAGGCGGATCGGATAACCTGCGCGGCCTCCTCGACCTCGGAGAGAGACAAGTCGCCGCCGCCGGTGATGTTGAACAGGATCCGGGTCGCCCCGTCAATGGAGCTCTCGAGCAGCGGGCTCGAGATGGCGGCCTGCGCGGCGTCAGAGGCCCGCGTCTCGCCGCTGCCTACGCCGATGCCCATCAGCGCGGTGCCGGCGTCCTGCATGACCGTCTTCACGTCGGCGAAGTCGAGGTTGATGAGCCCGGGGATGGTGATCAGGTCGGAGATGCCCTGAACGCCCTCCCGCAGCACCTCGTCGGCGAGGCGGAAGGCGTCGAGCAGGGTGACCTTCTTCTGCACCACGCCCAGCAAGCGGTCGTTCGGCACAGTGATGAGCGTGTCCACCTTGGTGCGCAGGTTGTCCAGCCCCTCGTCGGCGATGGCCTGCCGCCGGCCCCGCTCGAAGGCGAAGGGCTTCGTGACCACGGCCACCGTCAGCGCCCCGACCTCGCGGCTCACCTCCGCGACCGTGGGGGCGCCGCCGGTCCCAGTGCCGCCCCCCATGCCGGCGGTGATGAAGACCATGTCGGCCCCCTCCAGCACCCCCTTGATCTCCGACCGGCTCTCCTCCGCCGCCCGCGCCCCGACCTCGGGGTCGCCCCCGGCGCCCAGCCCATTGGTCACCTGAGCACCGAGCTGGAGCTTGGTTGTGGCCCGGGAGCGGGCGAGGGCCTGGAGATCCGTGTTCGCGGCCACGAACTCCACCCCCTTGAGCCCGGCCTCCACCATCCGGTCCACGGCATTGCTGCCGGCCCCGCCGATGCCGATCACCCGGATCACCGCATGCCTCGCGTCGGCCGCCTGCTGGCTCGACATAGGAGTTCCTCCCTCTCTCAGCATCGGGGCCTCAACCTCTCGCCCGGGCGCCTCCGGCTGCCCTTCCCCGCCTACCGCGTTCACCTGCTCCTTCGGCTCCTCGGGCGAGTTCGCCCGGCGTCGCTTTCTCCTTGAAGATACCACAACGCGACCTCTCTCACCATCCTCCGCCCGTCGCCCGCCGCCCGGGCGTCCTCTTCGACGGTCTGGCGGCCTTCCCTCTCCCCGCCCATCACCCGGCCTGCTTGTCCCCCGCCTCCCGCACCACGACCCCCACTCGGCTGGGCCGGAGCACCCGGTCGCCCATCAGGTATCCCCTCTGCATCTCCAGCGCGATAGTGCCGTCCCGCTGATCGCCGCTCGCCGGCACCTGGGCCACCGCCTCGTGATACTTGGGGTCGAAGCGCTCGCCCAGCGCGCGGATGGGCTTGACGCCCCGGCGCTCCAGCGCATCCATGAACTGCCGGTAGATCAGGGACACGCCCTCATACACCGCCCTGGTCTGCTCCGGGGCCTCGGGGCCGGCCTGGGCCGTCTCCAGGGCGCGCTCGAGGTTGTCAACGATCCCCAGCACGTCCAGTATGACGCTCGCCGCCGCCGATTTTCGCGCCTCGGCGATCTCCTGCCGCGCACGCTTGCGCGCGTTGTCCAGGTCGGCCACTGCTCGGATGTAGCGGTCCCGCATGTCCCTGAGCTGCCCCTCCAACAGGGCCAGCTCTTTCTGCAGGACCTCCACCTCGGATTCCTCCCGCCGCGCTTCCTCCTCCTCAGGCTCCTCCTCGGCCGGGGCGATCTCTTCGGCCAGCGGCCCGGGCGCGCCCTCAGGGTCGCCCTGGGTGTCGCGCTGGTCTGGCGCCTGCGGCTCGCTGTCGTCGTTCCGTATGTCCCTCACGGATAGTGCTCTCCCGCGCGGTATTGCTGTGCCTCAGCGCTCGGCTAGGAACCCCGGGAAGCCCTCCTGCTTGAGCTGCTCGAGGGCGCTGCGCGCCGCGGAGTCGGTCCGGTAGCGGCCGGTGAACACGCGGTAGACGGTGCGGTCGTCCGCGCGCTCCGCCTCCACGCGCGCCGGGAAGCCTGCCCGCGTCAGCTCGTCGGCCACCTGCTGAGCGCCCTCCCGGCTCACGAACACGCCCACCTGGATGGTGTAGCGGCGCTCGCCGGCGGGCGGGCCCTCCGGCTGCGGGGCCGGCGCGGTCGCGGGCGCCGGCGCGGCCGCCGGCCCGTCCGCCTCCGCCGTTGGCTCCTCTCCGGCTGGGGCCGGCGCCTCCGCCGGCTCCGCGCCGCGAGGGCGCTCCGGGGGCGGGGCCGGCACATAGACACGGCCCGGGGCGGCGCCGCCGGGGGGCTCCGCGCGTGCGGACTCGGGGGCAGGGGCCGCGGGCTCGCCGAGGTCGGGCATCATCTTGAGGTAGGCCCTCGCGACGACCACCCGGCCCACCACGAATCCCACCGCCAGCACGAGCGCCAGCAGCGACAGCGTCAGGAGTGCCGAGGGAAGACTGATGTGGCCTCGCGCCGCTCTCATCGTCTAGCCCAGGAGGGCCCGCGCCGCGCCGGGCATCATCGGCGTCCGCAACGGCTCGCGGGCGGCCGCGGGAGCATCATAGGTCATCGCAGGCGGGCTGTCAAGGAACCGGCTCGGCGGCTCCCCCGCCCGGGGGCCCTACTGCTCCTCCCCCTCCATCTCGCCGACGCGCACCTGGATGTCGGCTCGCTCCTCGATGCGCTCGATCTTGCCGTCCCGGATCCACACCACGCGGTCGGAGACGTCAATCATCTTGAGGTCGTGGGTGGCCGAGATGATGGTGACGTTCTTGTCCTCGTTCATCTGCTTGAGGAGGGTGATGATCTCCTTGCCGGTGCGCAGGTCGAGGTTTCCGGTGGGCTCGTCGGCGAGGATGATGGCGGGGTCGTTGGCGAGGGCGCGCGCGATGGCGACTCGCTGCTGCTGGCCGCCGGAGAGCTCGGTCGGCTTGTGGTCGCGGCGATCGGCCAGCCCGACGGTGCGCAGCAGCTCGACGCCCTTGTCGAGGGCCTGGTCGGTGGTGAGGCCGGCGAAGACCATGGGCAGGGTGACGTTCTCGAGGGCGGTCATCACCGGGATCAGGTTGAAGGTCTGGAAGATGTAGCCGATCTTGCGGCACCGGAGCCAGGCGAGCTCGAAGGCGTCGAGCTGTGCCATGTCCACCTCGTCAATGAACACCGTGCCCCGCGTGGGCTTGTCGAGGCCCCCGATCATGTTGAACAGGGTGGACTTGCCCGAGCCGGAGGGGCCCATGATGGACACGTACTCGCCGCGGCGGATGTCGAGCTCCACGTCCTCCAGCGCTCGCACCTCGGTGCCGCCCATCATATAGACCTTGGAGAGGTCCTTGGTGCGGACGATGTACTCGTAGACCGATGTAGACATGCACAGCCTCCCTATCTAGAACTCAGAGCGCAGCGCCGCCGCGGGCGGCATTTTCGCCGCCCGCCAGGCGGGGTAGAGCGCCGCCAGGACCGACAGCAGCCCGCCGACCAGGATGCCCAGGATGATCCCCAGCCACAGCGGGATCTCCCACGACCCCAGCACCACTGCCACCTCCCCCCACGCCCCGAGCACGCCCGACCAACCGATCGCCGGCGCGCGCGCCAGGGTCATGAGCCCCACGCCCACGATGGTCCCCAGGATGGAGCCCAGGATCCCCAGCAGGATCGCCTCCAGGATGAACAGGCGCACGATGAAGCTGTCGAGCGCGCCCAGGCACTTCATCGTGCCGATCTCCTTGTACCGCTCCGTGACCGACATCAGCATCGAGTTCACGATCCCCACGGTGGCCACCAGCAGCGACATCGCCACCAGCCAGATGGTGCGCGCCTGCATCTCCACCACCGGGTCCTCGACCAGCCCGATCGTCTGCTCGTGGATGCGGGCCTGCACCCGCATCGCCGCCGCGCCGAAGAGCACCGCGCTCATGAACGCCAGCCCGAGGAAGATGCCCAGCGCGGTGATCACCGACCGGCCGATGCGCACGAAGATGTTCTCCCGGGTCATCTGCAGCGCCCGCGACCAGGGGAGAACGATCTGGCGCTGGATGCCTCGCTCCCGGCCCGCCTGCTCGATCACTCCTGCCATGCGCTTCCTCTCCCTGTTACTCCCCTTCTGGCTTCTCCACCGCGAATCCCACCAGCCCCCGCTTGCCCAGGTCCCTCAGGTAGGTGCGCAGCGACCACTCCGCCTCCGCCCGCGTCAGCTTGTGCCGCTCCGCCAGAGCCCGGATCATATCCCGGAGCCTGTTTTCGCCGTCACACAGCCTCCACACCTCTGCCCCCACGGCATCCAGCTCGATATGTCGCTGCCGCGGGATCGGGAACACCACCGCCAGCGCCCGCGCCCACCAGTCGGTGCGCCGGCCGATCGTCAGCCGTATCCCCCCGTCCTCCGTCGGTTCGCTCTTCACCGCCTGATTCCTCACCGGGCGCGACCGCAGCACTTGCTCCGGGGTCAGGCGCGGCCTTCGCCTCAGCATCCTCACAGGTTTTCCCGCCCCTAGCCATCGCCGCCGGCGTGGCAGGCGATCGAGTCCACGACCCCAGCGAACGCCTCGCCGCCGCCCGCATGCACGCTCTCGACCAGGTAGAGCCGATTGGCCGCCGGGCAGTGCCAGGCCACGGCAGCGAAGTCCAGGGGCGGCCGGCGCCGCAGCGCCTCTGCAACACGCCGGCGCAGCCGGCCGGCGAGGCGGCGCCGCTCGCCCCAGGCCGCCGCCCCCTCGTGTCCTTTGATCTGCATGCCCTGCGTATGCCAGCTCACGTCCCGCCGGCCCTGGTTCGTCTCCCGGTACCACTCCTCGACCGAGCGCCCCTGGAGCACCAGCGGCACCATGCCCCAGCGGGCGGCCTTCAGTCGCGCGCCGCCGCGCTCCAGCGAGAACTCCAGGTACCGGGTCAGCCGACGCCACCCGGCGAGATGGTAGCCCTCGGGGGCGAGGAAGGCGAAGCCATCCATGCCCCACGCTTCCCAGCCGCCCTCGCCGTGGTCCTCCAGTGACTTGAGCGCCGCCAGCGCTGCGTCGTGGAGCCTCTCCTCCTGGCGCCAGCTCGCCTGGGCGATGGTGGCGCGCCCGCAGACCTGGCAGTTCCACAGCACACCCAGCCCACACTCTCGGCCCCGCCAGGCGAAGGTGCGCAGCTCCTTGCCGGGCTTCGCACGCTGGCTGAGGAACTTGGCGCCCGTGTCCACCTCCAGGCCGGTGGGGCGCCTGCGCCGGCCGGTCGTGAGCTGCTTGGCGTACTCGGCGAGCCTCTCGTCCAGCTTGACGTGCGCGGCCGCCCACTTCACCTGGAGCCGGGGCAGATACTGGTCGTCGAGTCTGAGGTAGCCCTTTCGTCGGTCACCCCCTACCGCGGCCAGCGTCCAGTCCGCCGGGACTCGCACCGAGATTGCCTGCCATCCGATCGTCTGGAAGTCCTGATCTCGCCTCAAGCGTGACCACCGGCCCTCGCTAGAAGGGCAGCGAGCGCACCGCCCGGAAGATGATGGTCATGCCGATCGCCGCCATGCCGATCAGCCCGACGCCGGCCGCGTAACCGGCGGCCAGCACCGGGGTGTAGCGCCGCCAGCGCTCCCGCCCGAGGCGCCGGGCGAAGTAGTAGCGCCCCAGCATGGCGCCGATGAAGGTGGGTATGGCCCACGTGGTCGCCACCCCGAAGCCGCCCGCCAGCCCGTAGAACCACAGGGCCGGCACCCTCAGCGCCGCCAGCGCGACGTAGAGCGCCAGCGCGGCCCCGCCCGCATAGCCGATCACCGGGAACTTCACCGCCTTCAGCAGGAAGGTGGCCTCCCCGGCCCGGGTCGGGTCGGTTGACGAGACCCACAGGCACTGCCAGAACGCGCTCAGGGGCCAGAAGGTCTGGGCGTAGGGGTACTGGGAGGACGGGATCTGGCTGGTGCGCCAGAAGAAGGACCAGTAGGCGAAGCTGCATACGGTGATGAGCACGAACAGGAAGGCCTCGGCCTTGATGACGCTCCTGATGCGCGTACCCGTGAGCTCGACCTCGCGGAACTGCGCAGCCGCCCAGCCATGGTCGCCGATCGGGAGCGGCGCGAACCAGATGTCAACGCCCTGGTAGCCGCTGAGTATGTAGACCGCCTGCTGCACGTAGGGGATGTTCAGGGGCTGGCCGGTGAACCCGATCATGCGGGCCGACATATAGGAGATCAGCGGGGTCCACACGAACGCCAGCGCGACGAACCAGTAGATGGGGAACCTGGGCACGAGGACATGGCAGAGCACGACGTAGCCGCCCGCGGGGACCGCCCAGGCGAGCAGCGCGAGCCAGATCGGGAAGTCCCCCCTCCCGGCCGGGATGTCGCCATAGCCCCTCACCTGGGTAGCGCCCCTCGCCCGCGCGATGCGGCCCTGGATAGTGGTGCGCACCACGGTGAAGATGCCCACCACGGCGATCGCCAGCGCGACGCCGATGCCGGTGCTCATGTAGAGGTCGAAGCCGAGGGTCATCTCGCTCTGGATGAGGTTCATCCCCTTCGACCAAGTGGGGAACAGGTCAGGGTTCAGGCGGAACAGCGTGGGCGAGAACACGAAGTTGGTGAACATCGAGGTGATGAACCCGCCCACCACGATGGGGAACGGCAGCACGAAGCCGTAGAAGATCGGGGCGAGGTCGGTGAAGATGCCGATGCGGGCGGTCGGGAAGGCGTCCTCGGCATTGGCGGTGAGGTCCAGGAAGGGGATGGGGATGAGCGTCAGGGGGTCGGCGAGGAAGCCGCCGGTGATCACCGGCACCGCCACGTAGAAGAAGCCGTAGACGAGGCCGATCACGGTGGCGATGCTGAAGACCTGCCAGCGCCAGGACTCCTTCTCCTCGGAGACCTCGGCGAGCGCGGTGGCGCCCTGGGCGGCGATGGGGGCCATGGGGAAGGGCAGGCGCTCCACGTCGGAGGTGGTGCGGAAGAGGAAGTAGCCCATCCCGATCCACTGCATGCGCCCGAAGATGTTCCCGAGCACGAGCAGCACCACGGGGAACGTCCAGTCGGGGTGGAAGAAGGTGCGCTCGATATAGGCGGTAGAGCCCAGCGGGGGGGCCACCCATCTGGGGATCTGGTCGGCGATGCCGAAGTTGCGGGCGGCCGGGGAGTTGACCAGGTACGCGTTCCAGACCGCCCAAGCGAAGATGCCCCCCGCGAGCGCGGTGCCCCCTGCCATCCACAGCAGGCTGCCCGCCATGTAGTAGATCATGTACAGCTCTTGGCGGCTGAGCCTGGTGAAGGACCGCCGGGCCACCTCCGTGAACAGGATGATGGTCGTCCACTGTCCGGCGGGGCCCATGCCCTGCCCCATCATGAGCCCCAGGTAGATCGAGCCGGGCAGCATGATGATGCCCAGGAACAGCGCCCCCAGCACGGTCCTGAGGGTGAAGCCCTCTCGGAACTCGGTCGGCTCCAGCTCCGGCCTGCGGGCCGAGTACCAGTCCGGCGCGGCCTGCTCGGCGGGACTCGGCGTCCCGGCCTCCTGCTCCCGCTCCTCCAACGCGCTCACCTACCTTCCATTATGGTCTCCAGCTCGCTGTTCGCGGCCGGAGTCCGGCGCTCTCGCCCTTGCCGGTCGCTACGACGCGGCCTCTGCCGCCGGTCCCGCGGCCGCCGGCCGGAGCCCAAGGTAGCGGTCCCGGTCTTCGGCGCGCAGGGTTCGCCAGATCAGGAACTGCTTGCGCAGGGTGTTCAGGAAGCGTCGGTTGACGCGGCGCCAGGATGAGACGTCGCCGCTGACGCGCTCGAGATGCAGTCTGATCTCGAAGACGTCCTCCATGTCCGTCGGGATCGTCTCCAGGCGGACCTTCTGGCTGACGCCGAGGTCGAAGGGCGCCACCCAGGCCATGGTCTCGATCATGTAGGAGGTGCCGTACTCGGCCTCCTCCTCCCACGAGCGCACGTCCTGGGTCACGAAGTCGCCGATCGAGTATTCCTCATAGGCCTCGAACCACTCCACCATGAAGCGGGTCAGTGCGGTCGCCTGCTCCCCCGTCACCGCGAAGGGCAGGGGGATGTCCCAGGTGTCGCCCACCGGCTCCGGCACCTGCCAGCGCCGCTCGATGGCCGGCGTCGCCACCTCGGAGGCCTTGCGGGCCGGGTAGAGGGTGGACAGGAGCACGACGCCGATCACCACGGAGGTCGAGGCCACCGCGGACACCGAGGAGTAGTTCAGATAGAGCCCAGAGAGCAGATCGAGGGCGACGATCGCCTTCGCCGTCCCCTGCCCCACCAGGTAGCCGAAGATGGCGCCCAGGATGGCGTAGACGAAGGACTCCGCCATGAACAGCATGGCGATGTGGTTGGGCGCCAGCCCGATGGAGCTGAAGATGTGGATCTCCCGCACCCGCTCGTAGACCGCGCCCAGCATGGTGTTGAGGACGATGAGGGCCGCGATCAGGATAGGGATGAGCAGGTCGCCCATGCCCACGATGGAGGTGCGCCCGATGGCGCTCCACTTGCGGATCTCGTCCCCGGTGCCCGCGTAGAGGTTGAAGCCCAGGCGGGGCATCAGCGCCCGCAGCGTCTCCTTCACCTCATCGGGCGTCACGAAGCTGACCGCCACCGACTGCACCTCAGCCCCCAGGTTCAGCGCAGTCTGGAAGGGGACGAACACCACCTGGTCGGGCGAGAGGTGCAGATACTCCTGGAAGCCCCGGTCCTGCCCCCCGGCCTGCTGGCCCTGGCCCTGGCGCTGCATGCGCTGCATCTGGATCCAGTCCACGGGGGTCAGGGGCTCCTGGTCCAGGTCCACGATGCGCCGGGCGTGGCTGGAGTTGATGATGCCGATCAGCTCGTAGGGCACGCCGCCCAGGAAGATCTGCACCTGGCCGATGTCCCTGGGGCTGATGCGGAAGTGCTCGGCCATGCGGGTCGGGATGATCGCCGCGTGGACATCGCCGGGCCGGAACCAGCGCCCCGCCACCAGGGCCTCATCCAGCCGGGTCACCTCCACCTCAGCCGGGGACAGGCCGGTCACCGCGCGGGCGTCGTAGGTGGCCTCGCTCGCCGAGGTGCTCACCTGGATGAACGACTGCTCCTCCCACTTCGAGGTGAAGAACCAGGCCCTTGGGGCCACCGCCCGGGTGCGCCCGAACTCGTCGTTGAGCACCCGATAGGCCGACTCCTCCAGGGGCTCCCACATCGCGTTGCGCACCAGCAGCCCCTGGTAGCGGGGCTCGCCCCGGGCCCGACGCTCGTTGTAGCGGGTCGCCGTCTCCACCGAGGTGAAGGACAACACGGTGAAGGTGAGCAGCACCAGCGTGAGGCAGGTGAAGACGGTCCGCGCGCGGCGCTTGCGCATGTTGCTGATCCCCAGCGAGAAGGCCGCCGCAGCCACGCCCATGCGCCCGATGTCCGCGCGGTGCACCCCCGAGACCTTCATCTGCAGGGCCTTGAGCTGGGCCTCGAACTTCATGGTCACCAGGGTGATGACGAGGATGCTCAGGGCGAGCATGATGAATGCCAGGGGTACGATCCAGGGGTTGTTGGTGATCTCGAAGGCCGGGTGGATGAAGGCGAAGATCACGCAGATGACCACGAAGATGCCCACGAAGCCCACGATCTGCAGCCGCAGGTTCGGGAACGCGAAGATGAGCCGCTCCACGAAGAAGGCGAAGGGCAACATGAGGGCGAGGTAGAACAGCACGCCCTTCACGACGTCGTTCATGGTGGAGAGCACGGCCGGGTAGGCCCTCGCCTCGTAGCCCCAGGCCGCGCGGGCCTTCGCGTCGGACAGCTCGTAGTCCCTCTGGGCGAGCGCCTCCCGCGCCTCCCCGAGCAGCTCCTCCGCCCGGCTGTGGTGCTCCCACACGATGTCGTTGACGATGCGGAAGCCCGCCAGCTTCTGCATGCGCAGCTCGTCCAGGGTCCACATGTCCTCCGTGACGTGCAGGGGGGTGCGGGCGAGGGCCATGGGCCGATCAACCAAGTAGCCCAGCCCGCTCGGGTTCTCCTTGCTGATGGTCTCGGCGTTCAGCAGCAACATCCGCACCGAGCCCGGCCCCAGGCCCATCATCACCTTCACCCGGTGGCCGGGGTCCACAAAGATCAGGGCCACATCCTCGACGTGCCCTCGCCAGGGCTCCGGGCGGGGGATGGTCACGCCGTAGCGGCGGGGCTCGGCGTCGGTCATGCCGTCGAACACCTTGATGTAGCGCAGCGTGGTCAGGCTCTGGGGGTCCACCAGGTCGTACAGCGCCAGGGGGACGCAGTCGAACAGCACCAGCGTGAACTCCCTCCGGCCGCTGGTGATGAAGAACTGGGTCGGGTCCCGGGGGTAGTTGCGGTTCGCCATCGGCCCCCAGTCGGGCGCGTAGTCAATGTGGCCGGTCTCCGGGTCGGTGTGGTAGGCCTCGATGAAGCTGGGCTTGCGCCACCCGTAGGCGTTGATGGTGGGGTAGCCCCAGAACTTGGCCTGCCCCTTCTCGTCCACGATCTCCACCAGGTCGCCCCGGGTGCCCATGAGCGTGGAGTCCGACATGCGCGCCACCACCATGGTCCCGTCCACGACCTTGTCCGCCACGATGCTCCTGGTGGGATCGAAGGCGAGCGCGTTGACCGTCACCTCGGCGAAGCCGCCCGAGACCATCATGCGGGAGAACTGCGGGTCCCGGTCCACCGGCATCTTGGGGTCATTGACGATATCCCACATGGTGGCCGCCAGGAAGCAGGTCTGGCGGTAGAGGTTCCGGAAGTTGACGTGCTCGATGGTGTCGAAGGGCGTGTCCACCAGGGCGCGGGCGTCGTCGGTGGTCACGAAGGCCGCCCCCCGGCCTCCGCCGAGGGTGACGGGCTCGTTGTCGAGGGCGATCTTGCCGAAGATGAAGGTCCGCCAGGGCTTGCCGTAGATGGGGTTGACGCCGTCGGCGAACTGCCCGGAGGCGCTGCTGAAGCCCACCGTCGTGCCCCAGTCGGCCATGAGCTGGGCGTTCTCCCGCAGGGTGCGCGCGAAGTCCGAGAACTGGCGGCTGATGTCCATGTCCTCGCGCTGGTCGTAGAACATCCCCTTGTAGAACACCCCCACCCGGTCGTGGTTCGTCGAGAGGTCGAAGGCCAGGAAGAGGTTGATGTTCATCTTCTCCCGGACCGTCCTCCGGTAGGGGATCAGCCCGAGGAACCTCCTGGTGACCCGCACCGGCTGGCCCTCGATCAGGTCGTCCAGGTGGTTGGCGATGTAGTTGCGGATCCCCGCCAGCCCCAGGAAGTGGGCGCCGTTGAAGATGACGCGCACCGTGCGCTTCGGGGGATGCTGGGAGAGGATGCGCGTGATCTCCAGCAGGCTCGCCGCGCCGGCCGTGCTCTCCGCGCCCGGCGAGAGCTCAGGCACGATGGACATCGAGTCGTAGTAGGCGGTGAGATAGACGGCCTGTTTGCTCAGCTCGGGGTCGGTGCCGGGGATCTCCGCCACGACGTTCCAGGCGGGCTTGCGCTCCCACGTCATGTTGCACTCGATGTGCACCGTCACCTCGGGTCGGGACTTGAGCAGGGCCAGCAGCTCGTAGGCGTCGCTGCGCCCGATCCAGAAGCGGGGGATGTTGATGGGGATGCGGAGGAACTTCGCCTCCGCCTCGCCCCGGGTCGTCGTCTCCGGCTCGATGAAGATCACCGCCTCCGCCCCGAGGCGGGGGGCGTTGAGCCAGTTCGAGCCGCAGTTGAACTCCATCAGCACCGCGGTGCCCGCGATGTCCTTGCCGCTGAACTCCGCCAGCCTCCCCTCGCCCCCGTAGATCAGCGGGTAGCTCTGGCCGCCCCTGGGCAGGTGCGAGGTCCGCACCACGTTGGGCCAGAGCGGGTAGAGCCGGAAGCTGCGCACCGGCCGGCCGTCCTGCACGACCTCCAGTGACGGCTCCCCCCATACCCACGGCACCGTCACCCAGAAGGCCTCGCGGTAGGGCTCCTTGTACTCCTCGAGGCCGCCCCGGCTCACATCCTTGAGGCCCAGCTTCTGGAGCTCCCCGACGATGTACTCGGCTGCCTGCTGGGCCCCCGGGTAGCCGGCCAGCCGGGGCTGGAACGAACTGAGCGCCTCCATGTGGCGCTCGAGCTCGGACTGCTTGACCTCCCTGGAGAAGGCGCCCCACCACTCCTTCTGCTCCGGAGTGGGCTCCTTCTTGCCCAATGCGCCGAGGCAGGGCGACCCACCCGCGATCGCCAGCAGCAGGAAGCCGCCAACAGAGGCGATCAGCGCCCGCCGGAGTGTTGCCTTGACCATCACTACCCCTCCTGCACTGTGTTCCGGCGACTCTCCACCCCCCCCCATCCGGGGATGGTATCATGCCCTCCACGTCAAGTCAATCCACTCCCGCCGGCCCCAGGTTCGTCGCCGCCGCGGCCCCACCTTCCTGCGTGCGAGGCCCCCGGGGGGTTGCGCTTCCGGTCGTTTTGGGGTATCATATGCGATGTGAGGCATATGACCCCATGATCCGAGCGGTGCAGCTCACCAAGGCGCTCGCGGATCCCACGCGGCTGCGCATCTGCCGGCTGCTGCGGGGCCGCGAGGAGCTGTGCGTCTGCGAGATTGTGGACGCGCTCGACCTGCCGCAGTACCGTGTGTCCCGACACCTCGGGGTGCTCAAGGCCGCGGGGGTGGTGAGCGACTGGCGCCAGGGCAAGTGGATGCACTACATGCTGGCGTCCTCTCTCTCCGCGCCCGAGCGCGCGCTGCTCGAGGCCGCGTGTGACTGCGTTGCGCAGGAGCCGGCCGCACGGTTGGACGAGCGCCGGCTGTCGCGGAGCCTGCGTCCGCGCGAGAAGGGGGCCATGGTCCGGTGCCCCTGACGGTCCTTGGCTGCCGGACACATGTTCATATGTACATTGGCCCATCTATCGCCCCAGGGGAGGTGAGCCGGTGACGGCTTCGTCGGCCGCTGCCAGCCAGCCCAAAGGCCTCAATGTCTTCGAGAGATACCTGACGCTGTGGGTAGTGCTCTGCATCGGCTGCGGCATCGGGCTGGGCAGGCTCGTCCCGGGCCTGGCGAGGGCCCTGGACGGCATGGCGATCTACGTGGGGGATGCGCCCGTCGTGTCCATCCCCATCGCCATCGCGCTCTTCTTCATGATGTACCCCATCATGGTGAAGATTGACTTCGCCGAGGTGGTCCGGGCCGGCAAGAACCTGAGGCCCGTGCTGCTCACGCTGGTGGTCAACTGGGCGATCAAGCCCTTCACCATGTTCGCCATCGCCACCGCCTTCCTCGGCTACCTGTTCCGTGACCTGGTGCCTGGCACCGAGGTGGTCAAGGACGGCACGCAGGTGGAGCTGTTCCGCTCCTACATCTCCGGCGCCATCCTGCTGGGCATCGCGCCCTGCACCGCCATGGTGCTGGTGTGGGGGTACCTGGCGAACGGCAACCAGGGGCACACCCTGGTAATGGTGGCGATCAACTCGCTGACCATGCTGCTGCTCTATGGGGTGCTGGGCGGGTGGCTGCTGGGGGTGAACGAGATGCCCGTTCCCTGGCAGGCGCTGCTGCTGTCTGTGGGCATCTACGTCGCCCTCCCCCTGGTGGCCGGCTATTTCACCCGCAAGTGGGTCCTCGCCGCCAAGGGTCCCCTCTGGTTCGCGACCAAGTTCCTGCACTATCTCACGCCGGTATCAATCATCGCCTTGCTGGGGACGCTGGTGCTGCTGTTCTCCCTCAAGGGCGACACCATCCTCGGCAATCCGCTGACCATCCTCTGGATCGCCATCCCCCTCTTCATCCAGACCTGGCTGATCTTCGGGATCACCTACTCGGCGGCGCGCCTGCTGCGCTTCACGTATGGGGACGCGGCTCCCTCGGCGATGATCGGCGCGTCGAACCACTTCGAGGTCGCCATCGCCACCGCCACCATGCTCTTCGGCCTGGGCTCCGGCGCCGCCCTGGCGACGGTGGTCGGGGTGCTGATTGAGGTTCCGGTCATGCTGATGCTGGTCCGGGTGTGCGTGCGAACCCAACGCTGGTTCGCCGCCGCCGAACACGCTTGAGGAGAGGAGTGCGCAGATGTTCACCAAGATGCTTGTGGCGACCGACCTCTCACAGGCCTCCGACCAAGTCGTGTGTGCGCTCGCAGGTCTCAAGGCGCTGAAGACCCGGCAGGCGCTTCTTGTGCATTGCCTCAACATCCGAGACGTCGGAACCCTGGCGAATCAGTTGACCGCGCTGGCCCAGCCGACCCTTGACAGGCAGAAGCGGCTCCTCGAGGAGCTGGGCTTTGAGACCGAGGCGAGGATCGTGCTCGGGCTTCCCCACGTAGAGATCAACCGGATCGCGGAGGAGGCCGGCGCCTCTATGATCGTCGTGGGCTCACACGGACAGACGATGGCCTCTGAGATCCTGCTCGGCGGGGTAGCCAGCGCCGTCATCAACAGCGCCTCCAAGCCCGTGCTGTTGCTCCGACTCCGGCTCAGGCGGGAGGAGGACGGCCGCGCCGTATGCGAGCCGGCCGACTGCGACCCGCTGCGGCATGTGCTCTTTCCCACCGACTTCTCTGATAACGCCGAGCACGCGTTCGCGTTCGTGCGTCAGATCGCCGAGGTCGGCGCCCGGCGGATCACCCTGCTGCACGTCCAGGACGAGGCGAAGCTCTCGCCTCACCTGAGCGATCGCCTGGAGGAGTTCAAGCGGATTGACACCGATCGGCTGACACGCCTCAAGCACGAGCTGGAGGGGCTCGGTGTCGCCGACGTGCAGATCGAGATACCATATGGCTCCCCGAAGAAGGAGATAGTCGAGCGCACCCGCGGCGACGTCTCGCTGGTCATCATGGGCAGCCAAGGCCGGGGCTTCCTCGCGGAGCTGTTCCTGGGCAGTGTGAGCCTGGCGGTCGCGCGGCGCTCGGAGGCTCCTGTGTTGCTGGTACCCCAGATCCGCTAGGAGAACCGGCCCCCGCGGCCCACGGCATCATGAACTCGCTATCGGTCAGTTCAGCGTCGGCTCCGCCTCGGGCGGGCGTTCCCCGCCGGCCGGCGGAGGGCACACGAGGAGTACGCCGATGAATGAGCGCGAGGAGATCATCCAGTGCCCCTGTTACGACGTGTGCGTCGGACTGGGGCTGGAGATGAAGCAGTGGTGCCGCTACCGGGAGTCTGACCTCCCGCCGCCCGGGATGTACCGCTTCGACCCCAAGGAGGAATGGTGCCCACCGGGCGTGCAGGCGAACGTGCTGATGTTGGGCTACATGCTGTCGGGCGAGACGGCCGACCCGGCCCGGCTCCGCCCGGCGCTCGAGCAGGTCCGCAGGTGGGCGGCGCAGCTGCGCCGGGAGCGCTCGGGCTACGACCCCGCGCATTCGAGCAATCGCTAGATTGGAGACACAGAGACCATGTCGCAGGCTAAGGAATGGGTGACGGAGCGCTACGGCGCGATCGCGAGAGAGGCGCAGTCGAGCTGCTGTGAGGCCCCCGCGCCAGCCGGGGAGCGCATCGGCTACAGGCGGGAGGACCTGGCCGCGGCTCCCGCCGGCGCGGACCTGGGGCTCGGCTGCGGCAATCCGGTCGCGCTTGCGGGCATTGAGCCCGGGGAGACCGTGCTCGACCTGGGGTGCGGGGCGGGCCTGGACGTCTTCCTCGCTGCGGCCCGGGTCGGCCCCACCGGACGCGTCATCGGCGTGGACATGACGCCGGAGATGATCCAGCGGGCCCGGGCGAACGCGGCGGCCGCCGGCTACACCAACGTGGAGTTCCACCTCGGTGACATCGAGAGTCTCCCCCTCCCGGACGCCTCCGTTGACCTCGTCATGAGCAACTGCGTGCTCTGCCTGGCGCCGGACAAGGCGCGGGCCTTCGGAGAGATCGCTCGCGTCCTGAGGCCCGGCGGTCGTATCGCCATCGCCGACATCGTGCTCGACGGCGCCCTCCCCGACGCGCTGCGAGGCGATGCCGACGCCTACTGCTCTTGCGTCTCCGGCGCCGCGCCCCGGGCCGAGTACCTGGCGGGGCTGGCAGCGGCCGGCCTGCAGGAGGTGTGCGTGGCCTCAGAGGCCGACGCGGCAGAGCTGCTGGCGGCGGACTGCTGCGGCTCCGGCGCCCGCGCAGCAGACCTGCGGGGCGTCGTGACGAGCCTCCACATCACGGCTCGCAAGCCCTCGGAGGGAGACTGACCGTGAAGTGCACCGCGCGTGTCCACGCTGGCGTCTGCGGCTTCCAGACTGCCGTTGAGGCCGACTCGCCTGATGAGCAGATGGTCACCCTGACCATCCACACCGACTGCGACAAGGTCCGCGCTCTCGCGGAGGCTCTCAACGGCCGGCAGATAGACGCCTACGAGGAGATCGCCAAGGGCTCAGACGGCGTTATCTTGTCCACCGCGCGGGGGAAACTCCTGGGCTGCTGCGCCGCGTGCGCGGTGCCCGTGGGCATCTTCAAGGCGCTCCAGGCAGCGGCGCGCGTGGCGCTGCCAAGAGACGTGAGTGTGACCTTGAGCACCGAGTGACTGGCGCGCGGCAGAGGTGATGCCATGCCGAACATCACCATCACCCTCGACGACGCTGCCCAGATGCAGCTCGAGGAACTCCTGATGGACCGGGACGAGAAGGGAGCGCTCGAATTCCTCAAGCGGGTCGTCAAGCCCAAGGTTGACCTGCACATCAAGGGACACTGCCGACCCGTGTTCGAGGGGCCCTCGTCCATGCCCGACCGGTAGGGAGCGCCCAGGGCCAGGGGGGGCTGGCTGGCCCGGGCCGGCATCCGCGCCGCGTTGTACGTTGCACCACCAGGGGGGTTGACAAGGCCGCCGTTTCCGGTATAATCCGCAAGGATAAGCGGATATGAGGATTGGGGACGATGCGCGAACCACTCGCTGATGACCGGATCTACCGCTTGCACGCCTCCGTGTGCAAGGCCCTGGGCCACCCCACCAGGATGAAGGTCCTCGACCTCCTGCGCGAGGGTGAGGAGTGCGTGTGCCGGCTCGCTCCTCGGGCGGGGGTGACAGAGTCCAACATGTCGCAGCTGCTGGCCGCGCTTCGCCGGGCGGGGCTGGTGGATACCCGGCGCGAGGGGCACATCATCTACTACCGAGTCCGCGACGAGCGCATCTACCACGTCCTTGACCACATGCGCGAGATCCTGGCCGACCAGCTCGCGCACATCGAGGACCTTGCGGTCGCGCTGGGGCGCTAGTGATGATGAGCACGAGGCTGAGGCAGTTCCTCATCCTCCTGGGCGTGTTCCTCGCCGCCTACTTCCTGCCGGTGGGCAGCGGCCGCGTCCAGGCGGCGCTCGTGGAGGCCTTCGCCATGCTCCACGAGTATGCCCGCGCGCACGTCCTGCTCTGTCTCGTGCCCGCCCTCTTCATAGCCGGCGCCATCGCGGTGTTCGTCAGCAAGGCCTCCGTGATGAGGTACTTCGGTCCCACGGCGAACAAGCTCCTGTCGTACTCGGTGGCCTCGGTGTCAGGGACGATCCTCGCGGTCTGCTCCTGCACCGTTTTGCCGCTGTTCGCGGGGATCTACACCCGCGGCGCGGGGATCGGGCCTGCCGCCGCTTTCCTCTACTCCGGCCCTGCCATCAACGTCCTGGCCATCATCCTCACCGCCCGGGTGCTGGGCTTTGAGCTCGGCCTCGCGCGCGCCGTGGGCGCCATCCTCTTCGCGTTTCTTGTCGGCCTCGGCATGCACCTGTTCTTCCTGCACGAGGAGCGCGCCAAGGCCGCCGAGGCGGCCGGCTTCGACCTATCCCCAGAGGCCGGCGAGCGGTCTCTGGGGCAGACCGCCGCCTACTTCGCCGTCATGGTCGGCATCCTGGTGTTCGCCAACTGGGGCAAGCCCGCGTCGAACCCGAGCCTGTGGGCGACCATCTACGGGCTGAAGTGGTGGATCACGCTCGGTCTGCTGGTCATCCTCGCGCTCATGCTGCTGCGCTGGTTCCGTCGCTCTGAGCTGAAGGAGTGGACCTCCTCCACCTGGGGCTTCGCGTGGCAGATCCTGCCCCTGCTGTTCGGCGGCGTGCTCGTCGCCGGCTTCCTCCTCGGCCGCCCCGGACACATGGCCCTCATCCCGGAGGAGTGGGTGGCGCGGCTGGTGGGCGGCAATTCCTTGAGAGCGAATCTGTTCGCGTCCGTGTCCGGCGCGCTGATGTACTTCGCCACGCTCACCGAGGTGCCGATCCTCCAGGGGCTGCTGGGCGCGGGCATGGGCAAGGGCCCGGCGCTCGCCCTGCTGTTGGCGGGGCCCTCGCTGAGCCTGCCCAACATGCTCGTCATCGCGGGTATCATGGGTTTGCGCAAGACCCTCGTCTACGTTGCCCTCGTCGTCGTGCTGGCCACGGCGACGGGGATGCTGTACGGAACCATAGCCTCGTAAGGTAAGGAGTGAGGGAGATGAAGAAGGTGCAAGTGCTGGGCACCGGCTGCCCGAAGTGTCAGCAGACGGCCGAGAACGCGAAGGCGGCGGCCGAGGCGGCCGGCGTGCAGATCACGCTGGAGAAGGTCGAGAAGCCGGCCGACATCGCCAAGTTCGGGGTGATGTTCACGCCGGCCCTCGCCATTGACGGTGAGGTCAAGGTGGCCGGCCGCATCCCGACCGTGGACGAGATCAAGGGCTGGCTGGCGGCCTGAGGAGGACTGCGGTGACTGAGAAGTGCGCCTGCGAACCTAGCGAAGTCCTGTTCTTCCCGTGCTCGGGCGGGTCCAACTGCGCCCGCATCGCCGACCGGGCCGCCGTCGAGCTGCACAACGCGGGCCGCGGCAGGCTCTTCTGCCTCGCGGGCATCGGTGGGCATGTGAAGGGGCTGATCGAGTCGGCGAGGGCGGCCAAGGTGCTGGTAGCCGTGGACGGCTGTCCTCTCGCCTGCGCTCGCAAGAGCCTCGAGCACGCCGAGCTTCAGCCCCAGATCCATGTGATCGTGTCGGAGCTCGGCGTCGAAAAGCGCTCCGGCGACCTAGGGTACACCGCGGAGGAGCTGGACGCGTGCCGCCGCCAGCTTGAGCAGGAACTCGACACGCGAGTGGAGTCAACCGCGGCCGCCGGGAGATGACAGGGGCAGTGGCGCTGCTCACCGAGTACAAGTTCCAGCTCTTTGCGCCGAAGTGCAATCCGTCGGCGGAGTACGCCAACTGCCTGGCGGCGCTCCGCGACGACATCCGGGAGGTCTTACCCTACCTGAACGGCAGGCTGAAGGGCTGCCAGTACAACCCTGAGGCTCCTTTTCTCCGGCTGCGTCACGAGGGACACGTCATCACCCTGCGCCCGCGCCAAGCGGCGGTGAGCAAGCTGGCCGACTCCGACGAGGCCCGCCGAGTGCTCGACTGGGTGAAGGACCTCATCAACGACACCTGGGAGCGCCGCGCCGAGATCACCCCCAGCGACCGACGCGCCCCCAGCCTCACGGCGCTCCAGCTCTTTCGGGTTCTGCCCGGAACGAACTGCCGCAGGTGCGGCCTGCCGACGTGTCTCGCCTTCGCCGCCCAACTGGCCGAGGAGGAGGTGAGCATCGAGCAGTGCGCGCCCCTGCTCGAGCCAGAGCACGAGGAACGCCGCGCCCGGCTCGCGGACCTGCTTGCGTCGGCCGGGTACGAGGTCCCAGAAGATTGGCTGTGAAAGGACAGAGGAGGTCATGAAGGGATCGAAGTGGCTCGTTCTTATCGTGGTCCTCGTCGTGGTCGGAGTCGTCATCGCGAAAGAGGCTCGCCACTCCCCACAGCCGCTTGGGCTGGAGGTGGTGGCCCAGTCACCTGCCCAGGGTGAGCCCGCCCCGCCAGCCGTTGATGGCGAGGCGCCCGATAGGGAGGCCTCTCCCGCTCCCACCCAAGCGGAACAGAAGCCCGTGTCCTCCCCACTGGCGAGGTCAGCCGAGGGCAGTCAGCCCCAGACCCACAAGCTCAGCCCACCTGCCGAGGTCAAGGCGCCCGGCAATCCAAGGCCGGAGCCTCCGACGCAGCAGCCGGCGGAACAGAGACCGGCCCTGGGGCCCAAGCCCGAAGGGCCTCTGCCCGGGTCGAAGCTGAAGGAGTGCCTGAAGAACGGCTTGCCCACCATGGCCGACTTCGGCATGGGAACCTGCAGCCCATGCAAGGCGATGGAGCCGATCCTGAAGCAGGCCACCCAGGACTACTGGGGCCGTGCCAACATCCTCTTCGTCGAGCTGGACAAGTATCCCGAGCTGGGACGCGAGTACGGCATCAGGGTGATGCCGACGCAGATCTTCTTCGACGCCTCCGGCAGCCAAGTGGACTACCACATGGGCTTCATGGACCGCGAGGAGATTGACAGTCGCCTTGCCGCCGCGGGGGCCGGGCAGTGAACGGACTCGTTACACAGACTATCCCGAGCATGGTCGCCGATCTCTCGGCCCTCGCATATGTGCTCGTCTTCCTCGGCGGTGTGCTCACCAGCATCGGCCCCTGCAACCTCTCCATGGTCCCCGTGGTGATGGGTTACGTCGGCGGCCAGCAGGACTTGACGAGAAAGAGGGGCTTCTGGCTGTCAACCTTCTTCACCGTGGGAAGCTCGATCACGTTCATGCTGCTTGGCCTCATCGCCGCGCTGGTTGGGGGGCTCTTCGGCACCGAGCGCACGCTGCTCTACTGGTTCGTCGCCCTGGCCTGCTTCCTCATCGGCCTGAATCTGCTCGGGGCGCTGCAGCTGAACTTCGACTTCCTGGCTCGGCTCAAGCCCAAGCGGGTGGCGGTCACCGGCCTTATCGGCGCCCTTCTGCTCGGCCTCGTCGTGGGCCTTGCCGGATCTCAGTGCGGGACTCCCGTGCTCGTCGCCATTCTCGGCCTGGTCATGGCGAAGGGGAAGGTCGCCTACGGGGCCACGCTCCTCTTCGCCTACGGCCTCGGCCGCGGGGCGCCCATCATCGCCGCCGGCACCTTCACGGGTGTGGTCAAGGCGCTTCCTGCGATGGAGCGATGGACGCGCTGGATGGAGAGGGCCGCGGGCATCGTCCTCGTCCTGGTCGGCGTCTACTTCGTGTGGGAGGCATGAAAGGCCTCTGCCAGACTGGAAAGGGGGAAGATGTGAAACGCGCCGCTCAGAGTCTCGCCGGCTTGCTCTTGCCGCTGCTCATCGCCGGCGCCAGCGCCTGGGCCTGCTCTGCGTGCGGCTCCCCGCAGCACGGCCAGCCCGCTGGGGCAACCGCGGGCAAGGTCGTCTTGCTCGGCGGTGTGCTCTGCTACGCCGGGTACCGCGCATGGCAAGCGAGAAGGTAGCCGCTCGCTCGCGAGGCCGCCCGCAGGTGCTCGAGGTGCTGGTTGAGTCCATCGAGATCTGCCATGTGCTCCCATGTCTCGCGGACCCCGCGAAGATCCGTTTTCACGCCGAGGCATCCGACGACATGGCTGCGGTCCTCCCCTACCTCAACTCCTGCCTCCCTGGCGCGATCTACAACCACGCGCTGCCGGCGCTGACCTTCTCGAAGGACCAGCGGATCATCTGCCTCCACAACCGGCTGATCACGGGGGCCCGGCTGGATGATGTCGAGGACGCGCGCGCGGTCCTCGACTGGCTCGTCGAGCTCATCAACGACACCTGGGCCCGCCGCGGCGAGATCCAGCCCTCCTATGAGCGCCGCGAGCGGCTCACCCCGCTGACGGTGTACAAGCTACTGCCGCGCACCAACTGCCGTCGCTGCGGCCTTGCCACCTGCCTCGCCTTCGCGGCCGAGGTCGCCGCGGAGCGACGCAGCCCGGTCCAGTGCGCTCCCCTCCTCGACGCCGAGCACGCCCAGGAGCGCCGCCTGCTCCTCTCGCTCCTGGCCGACGCCGGCTATGAGGTGCCCGCCGCCTTCCTTCCCTCCGACGACCAGGGCGCCTGAGGCCCCCTCAGCCCTTGGGTCGGGGGCCGATGAGCATGGTCAGGTCTAGCCCGGCCTCCGCCAGGGCCGCCCGCCACCCCGCCAGGTTGCCGCCCAGCTCCTCGGCGCGGACGATCACCCGCCCCAGCCGCCGATCGCCCCGGCTCAGCACACCCTCGATGACCGACCAGTTGGCGCTCTCCAGGGCCAGACGAACGCGAGGCTCGGCCCGCAGCGCGTCGCGCACCGCCCGCAGCCGGCGAGACAGCTCCCGCGCCGGCAGCATCGCCTCCCCCTCGAACGGCGTCTCCGGCTTTGGCACGAACGCCCCCGCGGCCACCGTGGCGCGGCGCAGGCCCGCCCCGCGCACGAGCCTTCGGACGAGCGCGGGAATCGCCTCCACATCCTCCTCTTGCTCCCCTGGCAGCCCTACCATGAAGTACAGCTTCGCCTCCCGCAGCCCGGCCCGCACCGCCCGCGCGAGCACATCGGCGAGGGCCTCGTCGCGGATGGGCTTGCCGATGGCCCGCCGCAGGCGCTCCGTTCCCGCCTCCGGCGCGATGGTGATGGCCCTCGCGCCACCCCGCGCCAGAGCGTCGAGCAGAACATCCGACACCGAGTCCGCCCGCAGCGACGAGACCGACAGCCGGGCGCCCAGGGCGACCACGCCCCGGGCGATGTCGTCCACCTCCGGGTGATCGGACACCGCGGCGCCCACGAGGCCGATCGCGTCGCGATGCTCCAGCCCGGCGCGCGCGGCCCCGAGCACCGACTCTGCCGAGCGCCAGCGCGGCGGCCAGTAGCAGGCGGGGGTGACGCAGAACCGACAGCGCCGGGCGCACCCCCGCGACACCTCGACCAGGAACAGGTCGCCGAGCTCCGCCTCTCGCGTGAGCAGGCGAGAGTGGGTTGGCCAGGCGTCGAGGTCCTCGATGTAGCGCCTCACGGCCCGCGGCTTCGGCGGGGCCGCCGCCCGCTCGGGAACATACACGCCGCCGACCGACGCAAGGGCGTCCAGCGACCCAGCGCGGTCGCCGCCAGAGCGCAGGACCGCGCTCACCGCCTCGGCGACGGCCTCCTCGGCCTCCCCGAGCACCACCGCGTCGACCAGGTCGGCGAGCGGCTCCGGGTTAATGGAGACCGCGGCCCCCCCGGCGATCACGAGCGGCTCGGCGCGGCCGCGGTCGGCCGCCAGCGGTGACACCTTCGCCAGGCGAAGCGCCCTCGCCACATGCACGTAGTCCAACTCATAGGAGACCGAGAAAGCGATCACGTCGAAGCGCCCCAGCGGCGTCTGCGACTCGTAGGAGACGAGCTCTTCCCCGGTCCTGTGGAGATCCTCCAGGTCCTCCCGGTCGGGGATGAAGGCCCGCTCGCAGACGACGTCGCGCTCTGTGTTCAGCAGATGATAGACCGCCTGGAAGCCCAGGCTCGACATGCCGACCCGGTAGGTGTTCGGGTAGACAAGGCACACGCGCAGCCGGCCGCCGTGGTCCTTGCGGACGGCGCCCGTCTCCCCGGCCAGCCGGCGCGAGATTGTGGCCCTCAACGCCATGCCCTTGGCCTCCCTGCGGCTGCCCATGATACCACGAACAGCGGACGCCTGGCTCCTCTCACCCGGGCCGACAGAGAGGTTGGGGAACCGCTGGGGGGAAGAAGCGCGGCACACGAGGATGGGGCGGTGACCACCGAAGGCGCCTCACGCAGCTCGCGCGCTCGCGCCGGGGCCCGGCGGCGGGCCAGGCGCCCGCGCGCAGCCGAGGCGGGACGGCGCTCGCTCCCCCGCGACCGCGCCGCGGCCAGCGCCGCGGCCGCCACCATCATCACGCTGCTTCTCGTCCACCTGCTGGTGCTCTCCCCGCGCGGCGCGGCGCCTTGGGCCGGGCCCACGCTCGTGTTCTGCCTGCTCGCGGCTGCGGCGGCCGGGCGAGCGCTCGTCGGCCGCCATCAGATCCCGCCCGAGGCCGATGCACCCGGCGAACGCCTGCTGGCTCGCGTCGGATGGGCGGCGGTCGTCGCCGCCGCCGTCCTGCCCTTCTTGCCTACGGTCACCATCGGTTTCCTCTCCGATGACTACGGCCTGCTGAGCGGCATCCAGCAGGCCGACGGGCTCTGGGCGGCCTTCTCCAGGAGGGTGTTCCCGCTCTTCTTCCGACCCGGCTTCCAGGCGACGTGGTGGCTGGCCGGGCGCCTGTGGGGCGACTCGCCCGCGGGTTACCATGCTCTCAACCTCGCCTCGCACGGGGCCAACGCGCTGCTCGTCTTCGCGCTGGCGCGGCGCTGGACCGGCAGCGCGCGGGGCGCGACGCTGGGCGCGCTTCTCTTCGCCGTGCATCCGCTCCACGTCGAGCCGGTCGCCTGGGCCTGCGCCCTCAACGATGTGCTCGCGGCCACCTTCGTGCTCGCGTCGCTCCTCCCGCTCGAGGTTCACCTCTCGGCAGCATCGCCCCGCGGGCGGACCCTTGCCCTCGCCGGCGCGCTCAGCTCCTTCGCGTTGGCGGTCCTGATGAAGGAGGCTGCTGTTGCCCTGCCCGGCCTGGTTGTCCTCCGGCTCGCTCTGGTCCCGCGCGAGCGGCCAGGGGGCATGTGGGCGCTGGTCGGCGGCTATGGCGCCACTGCGGCGGCCTACCTGCTGGTGCGGCAACAGGCCCTGGGTGGGCTTGGGGGCTACCCTGTCCGCCAGGACTGGTGGGGACTACTGCCGCCGCACGTCCCGCTCATGCACACCGCAGCCTTCCTGTTCCCGCTGCACGGCGGACTGTTCTCAGCCGCGCCGTGGTGGGTGCTGACGGCGTCCGCGTCCGCCATGGGCG
>Ga0209102_1000400_pt1 | contig 29332 bp, 25 predicted proteins | sample ConPoolayeHmetaG_FD_185483 | JGI IMG/M metagenome (GOLD analysis project Ga0209102, IMG submission 185483) | Hot spring microbial mat communities from California, USA to study Microbial Dark Matter (Phase II) - Cone Pool mat layer H metaG... ...
GAGACATCGGAGAGGCTTCACGCTGATCGAGTTGCTGGTCGTGATCGCGATCATCGGGATTCTGGCGGCGATGGTGTTCCCGGTGTTCGCGCGGGCGCGCGAGTCTGCGCGCCGGGCGGTGTGTCTGAGCAATGTCAAGAACATCGGCCTAGCGGTTCAGATGTACCTTGCCGACTACGACGACACCCTGTTCCCGAATGAGCACCGGGCAGAGGTTTATGACTACATGTACGGCGGGCCCGGCGGCGGGGATCCGGCGAGCAACTGCGAGGTCTGGCCCAAGTTCGCGAAGTGGGCGAACCCCTACCTGCGCGAGCAGGTCATGCTGGACCCGTATGTGAGGAATCGCGATGTCTGGCGGTGCCCAAGCGCGAAGGTCGAGGGAGGGGCGAACTTCATCCTGTCCGGGCCCGACTGGCTCCGTCGCCTCCAGGCGACCGAGGGGCAGTGGGGCATCGGCTCCTCCATCATGGGCCCCTGGTGCATAAGCGCGTGGCCACCCGGCTGGGGCGGAGAGGTCACTGACTCCATCGCCCAGCAGCGGCTGGCCGGGACGGAGACCGGGGCTCGGTGGCCCTCCACCGGCGGCGTGGGCGCGCACGGAGCATTTGCGCTGAGCATCGGCATCCAGAACGCCTATCATGGGGAGGTAGGCGCAGTGAACCCTGCGCTCAAGCTCGCGCGAGTGGATGATGCAGCGAGCTTCGTGATCGTCGCGGAGGCCGGGGTGATGTCGTACGAGCCCAACGCCTGGCATCTGGCGGCCTATCCTGACCTTTGCTGCACCGCCTGTGCCGGGTTGGCGCCCTTCGCCTGGGGATGGCCCGTCGTTGAGAACGGGAGCACCGTCTGCCCGGACGGCAGTTACTGCCCTGAGTGCTGGGCGCTGCACGCCAGCTACGAGTGGGCGAGGGACCCGGGCGCGCAGAGCGCCTCCGCGCGGCACCTGGGAGGCAGCAACCTCGGCTTCCTGGACGGCCACGCGCGGTGGCTACCGGCCCACAGGATCCTGACCATGGGCCGGGACGGGGAGATGACGGGCCTTGCGGTCTGGTGCAACGGGGTGACCACCTACGAGGGGCACCGGCAGCAGTGCGGTGAACCCTCGCCGGAGATGATCTTCATCTGGTAGCAGCGCCGAAGCGTGCCCGTGACAAGCCGCGGGGCGCCCTGCACGGGCGCCCCGCCCCGCCTTCGCTCCTCTGCGCCGGCCCCGGCAGGGCCTGCCAGCCCATGGACCCCGTGGTCGCCACGATCGGCAACGCCTTCCGCCGTTCCCTCCCACCGGGCGCTGGCGATACCGGTGTCGCCCTGCGCCGTGACCGCCGGCAGGTCGAGCCGCCCCGGGTCCCGTACCTCTGGAGCTGGGATGGCTGACCGTGGCGACCGCTGACCCAGCAGCGTCTGCCCCTAGTGCAGACCCCCTCGGCCGCATCCGACCGCGCGGCATCGTTCTCGGCCTGGCCCTCGTCATCGGCCTGGCCTTCGTCATGCCGTGGGTGAACCTCGCCCTCCGTAAGTACGACTGGGCCTTCCGTCCCCTCTCCACCGGCCCGGTCTTCGTCCTCTTCCTGCTCATCTGGCCCCTCAACACCCTCCTGCACCGGGTCCGCCCCTCCTGGGCCTTCACCCGCCAGGAGTTCCTCCTCGGCTATGCCATGATGGCCATCTCGGCGGGGCTCATCTACGAGGGCCTTTGGGGCTATGCCCTCTACCACTCGGTCTACCCCTTCTACGCCGCCTCTGCGGCCAACCGCTGGGCGGAGCTCATCCTGCCCAACCTGCCCGTGTGGCTCACGGTGTCCGACCCCGAACTGGTCACCGGCTTCTTCCACGGCGCCGCGCCCGGCCAGGGCTGGGCCTGGCGGCCCTGGCTCAGCCCAGTGCTCGCGTGGTCCTGCCTCGCGCTTAGCGTCTACCTGTTCCTGTATTGCCTCGGCGCCCTCGTGCGCAAGGAGTGGATCGAGTCGGAGCGGCTCGCCTTCCCCCTCGCCGCCATCCCCCTGGAGATGGCCTCGCAGGAGCGCCCCACCCTGCACGGCCCCGTGTGGCGATGTCCCTACCTGTGGGTCGGCGCCTCCCTGCCCCTTCTGCAGAACCTCCTGCAAATGGCCCACGCTTACGCCCCGGCCGTCCCTTACTCCCGGCTCTACTACCCCCTGGGCCACTGGTTCACTGGCCGCGGTCCCTGGGAGACGCTCTCCGACACCGCCGCCTACATCGGCTTCGACACCATCGGCATCTTCGGCCTGCTTCCCGTCGAGGTTTCCCTCAGTCTCTGGTTCTTCTTCCTGCTCAACCGCCTAGAGATCCTCGTCTTCTCGATCCTCGGCTACGGTCACGGGGGCGTCGCCGCCCGCGCCTTCAGCCCCGGCGCCTTCATCTCCTATCAGGAGGTAGGCGCCTGCCTGATGCTGGCTGGGATCCTGCTGTGGCGCTCCCGCGGCTACCTCACCACCGCCGCGCGCGCCCTGCTCGGACAGCGTTCCCGTCCCGACCCACTCGCTCCCATGTCGCCTCCCGCCGCCCTGCTGGGTCTTATCGCCAGCGGCCTCGCGCTGGCCCTGTGGGGCCGCGCCGCCGGCCTCGATCCGTTCGCCTTCGCCGCTCTGCTGGCCGTGTTCTTCGGCTACTCCCTCACCATGGCGCGCCTCGTCTCCGCCGGCGGCGTCTACGTCCCGGACATGAGCGTCACCCCGCGCTCCTTCCTGGTCGCTCTCCGCGGCGCCGCCGCCTACCCAGCCCGCACGCTTACCATGTTCTCCATGCTCCAGTCACCCTTCACTCGCCAGTACAAGCTCAACCTGCTCCACTTCGCCCTCAACAACTTCAAGATCGCCCACTCGGCCGGGCTCCCCGGCCGGCTCACCACCGCCTGCCTCTGGGCCTCCCTGCTGATCATCATGGCGATCGTCCCCTGGGTCACGCTGCGCTACGCCTACTCCCTGGGCGCCTTCACCTTCGACTCCTGGCTGTTCCGCGACATGGGGGCCTGGGAGTTCGGAGAACTCGCCAGCGACCTTCGCTCGCCCCAGCCGGCCATCCCCTTCCTGCCCGCGGGGCTTGCCTTCGGCGCTGCCATCATGGCCGGGCTGATGTGGCTTCACGGGCGCTTCATCTGGTTCGCCATCAGCCCCCTCGGCTTCATCATGGCCGGCACCTGGGGAATGGTCCAGCGGATGTGGGCCAACGCCTTCATCGCCTGGCTCCTCGTCACTATCATTCGCCGCGCCGGCGGGCTGCGACTCTACCGCACCGTCCGCCCGGCCTTCCTCGGCATGGTCATCTCCCACCTCGTCATCATGGGCCTCCGCAGCCTCCTCGATCCCCTTATCGGCCTCCATATGCACCTCGCCGCCTGGGAGTAAGCACCCTTCCGGTCGCCCGCTAAGCGACCTCCCGCCGCCACGGCGCCGCGGGGAACACCTCCGGCCAGTCGCGCAGGGCGTCTCGCCACCGACCGGTGTCTCTGGGGTGGCTCATGCCGGTCAGCCAGCACAGCTCCTTCCGTGCGCTCTCGGCCAGCAGGGCGCGCGGGTCAGAGATCAGGTCCGCCAACTGGAGGAGACCCCTCTTGCATCCGCATCTGGCCAGGGCGCGCGCCAGGTAGAGAACCAAGAAGGCCCTTCTCTCATCGAATGGGTCGGTCTCAAGGCCCGACGGGGAGACCGACTGCGCCACCTCCGGGAGCTCCTGTAGCCGCTCGAGCAGGGGGACGAACTCGGCCCAGGTCAGGCGCTCCGCGGCCTCCGCCACGGTGCGCACGTAGTCGTATATCCCCGCGGCGACGTCCCGGTAGTCCCGCTCCATGCGCTCGAGCCGGTCCACGATCGCGCCCATGATGCCCAGTAGCCGACGGTCGGCTACCCGGATGAGATTGTTGATGAGGAAGATGACCTCCGGTTGGATCGCCTGCTCGGGCGAGCCGGTGGACCATTCCAGGTTGCCGGCCCGCCTCGGCAGCGCCTCACACGCGGCGAATCGCCGCTCGACCTCCTCGACGACCACGTCTGCTCCGTCGGCACAGCGATGGAACAGCAGCAGCCGGGCCAGCAGCAGGCGCCGCGGTCCGCCCGACCTCGCGAAGGCCTCCCGCAGGGGCGGCACGGCCTCGTTTGAGGAGGCGAGGCAGAGCTGAACCACCGGTGAGACCGCGGTGGCCCGCTCCCGGTACCCCATCTCCTGCCACTCGAGGGGTTCGTCTCCCGTCAGCCCCTCCACCAGCGCCCGCACATCGGGCGGGCGCTCTGGCGCGTACTCGAGCACTCTCTCGGGCAGGTTCCCGGCCTCGACGAGTCGGCGCTGCAGCTTAGCGACATCCAGCTCTCTCGGGCTGACTCCGTCTCGGACGGCGAGCGCGGCCGCCAATCCGACGACTCCGCCAAGGAGGATGAGGTCGCGCTGCATCCGCGGCGCGGCGCAGGCATCGTGCGTCAAGGAGAAGGCCTTGCCGGCAACGATCACCTGATCGGGTTGGAGCGGCACCAGGGCGCGATAGGGAACCTCGATCTCGAGGTGCGGTGGGTTGATCCCGAAATCCACGATGTCGGCGAACCACTGCCCCTTCATGTCCCAGTTGCTGAAAAGCACCGCCACGGTATCCGGGTAGCGTCTGAGCCGCAGTTGGTCCTCGAGGGTGACCACTGTCCCTCCATGGATGTGCCGGCTTTCCCGAGGGGCCACGTACGTCCCGTGGTCGTGCAGGCGCTCCCCGGGTCGCGTCCGCCGCCTCCTGCTGGTGATGATGAAGCGCGTGGAGTCGAAGACATCTCCGATATCGGCCGGGGTCATGAAGTTGTTGCCGAGCCCTCCCGGCTCCCTGAAGAAGGCGAGGGAGGTGAACATCGTCTGGCGGTCCCGCGCGTTCCCGTATGTGTACTCAGCGCCCGCGAAGGCGGCGACGTCGCCATCTCCGGTCGCGTCAACCGTCACCTTCCCGAGCGCGGCACAGGGCCCATAAGGAGTGGCCAGCGCCGCGCCCACCACCTTGCCAGAGTCCACCAGCGCGCCGAAGAGGAGGCTGTCGAGATGGAGGGAGACTCCCGCCTGGCGGCACATCTCCTCCAGCACCTGCTGCTTGAGCTCGATGCTCCACGAGCGATCTTCGCCCCAGAGATACTCGTTGCCCTCGGCGTCCCTCCGCCGCCACTCCCACCGAACGTCCGGGTAGCGCACTCGCGCCTCCCAGGCCTGCACCCGCTCGTCAACCTCATCGTTGAAGGCGTTGGGGCTGGACATCCAGTGCGCTTTGATCCCCCCCAGCGTCCCGGTCCCACCCAGGCGGGGGTTCATCTCGGCCAGCGCCACGCTCACCCCCTCGCGGGCCGCCGCGCAGGCGGCCGGCGCGCCGCTGGTCCCACCGCCCACCACCAGCACGTCGGCCTGCTCTGCCAGCGGCAGCGCGCCGAGCGTCACCCCGACCGTCTTGCCCGGCCAGGAGGCGGCGAACTCCGACATTACACTCAGGCCGACCTCCCCTGTGACCTCCTCGCCCGATGGTCCGCGCTCCGCCGGGAGCGGCACTGCCCTCCAGCCGTGCCCGTCCACTCGGTAGCACGCCTCCGGGCTGATCTCGCCCGCGGCCAGCGCCCGCCCGAGTTCGGCCCCTGTGGCCAGGGCCTTGCTTACCTCCAGGACGGGCTCCCTCATCACGCGCATGGAGCCAAGCCCCAACTTTGCCTCCGCGAAAGCAGGGACATGCTGCAGTAGATGCTCGGCGACCCTAAGCGAGGCCGCCCGGCACAGCAGCTCGACCTCGCGGTCGTTCTCCATGGATCGGCCGCCCGCCTGCGGAACGCTAAGCGCGACCTCCACATATGCGTGGTCGTCCGCGAAGGCCCCCGGGTATACCGTCACCGTGTCGTTGAGCACGCCCAGCTCGCCCGGCACCGGATGGCGCCGCACCCCCGCCCCCCGCACGCCCGTGAACTCGATTGTGCGGCGGGCGACCTTTGCGCTGGGGCCGCGCGGCGCCTCTCCCGCCAGACAGGCCAGGATCCCGTGCTCTGAGGCGTCAACGACAAATCGCGCCCGGACGGCCTGGAGCCCTGACTTGCTGCCGAACGCGACGAGCCAGCTCTCTCCCTCGCGGCGGTAGGCGACGGGGCGGCTTGCATAGAGGAGCTGAACGCCCCGCTCCAGGAGGCGGTCCTCCAACTTCGCTTTCGTCCGGTCCATATGCAGGGGAACGTGGTGCCCCTCGGCGCACCAGTCTGCTAAGTGCTCGACGGGCAGCCAGTCCCTAAGCAGACCGGCGCTCTCGCGGCGCCACTGTATCCACGGGCGCTGCCACGCGCCGAACTCGTATCCGAGGTAGGTCTCTGACTCGATGAGGGCCACCTTGAGCCCCCCATCGGCCGCGGCTCGCGCCGACGCCACGCCCGCGAGCCGGCCGCCAACCACCAACACGTCTAGCTCGAAGATGAGTGGAGCCGGCTGCGGGCTCGTGAGACGGATGACTCTCCGCATCGGTACTCCTCTCCCGGTGTGTGCTGAGCCCCACTGCTCCCCTCCGCCTGGAGAGCCCACCACGCGCGGCCGCTCTCAGCACCCCCTGACGAAGCCACGCCCGGTCATCCCCCAGTCCCTGATCAGGATCGGGTTCCTGCCGCGGGCCACTTCGCGACCGCCCTCATTGGCCGACGCCGGGCACGGGACTGTGCGGCGGCGACCGCCGCCTCACCTCCCGGCCTCCAGGTAGAGGGTGAGCGCCCAGGTGGGCGCCCCGGGGTCGCCCACGTCGCCCAGGAAGCCCCCGGCGATGATCAGCACCCCGTCGCTGACGACGCCCCCGCCGCAGCACCGCCCCTCGGGCAGATCAGGGCCCCTGACGAAGCGCCGCGCCCGCACGTCGAAGTGGCTCGTGACCCCGGTGCGGCCCCGCTCGGATACCCCGCCCACGACGTGCAGCCGGCCATCGTGCATGACGGAGGCCGAGCACTGGGTCGCGTAGAAGACGCGCCTCAGGACGCGGGGGACGTCAATGTACGTCCACACGTCCTCCCGCGGATCGTACTCCAGCGCGCCCTCGGCCGGAACGCGGTCCTGCATCGCGGTCGCCTCGTGGTAGGTGCCCACCACCGCGTAGAGCCTGCCCCCGTACTCGCCGGCCGCGATGTAGCACCCGGTGTGGGGCGAGTCTGAGACCCTGGCATAGGTGTCGCTCTCAGGATCATACCGGTAGGTGGTCACATACTCCTCCCGTACGTCCTCATCGCGGCCGCCCCGGCGGTGATAGCCCATGGCGATGTAGATGAAGTCGCCGATAGACACGGCGCATCCGTTCATCCTCGGCTCCGGTAAGGGCCTAATCTCTGACCATTGATCGCTCGCCGGATCGTACACCCACGCCTTGTCCGTCGCGGTCAGCCCCACACCCTCCTCATGGCAGCCGCCGCCGAAGAGGTAGATTCTGCCTTCGTGCAGGGCCGGCATGGCCCAGCCGACCGCTAAGGGCAGGTCGGCCGCTGTTGTCCAGGTGTCGCTAAGGACGTCGTAAACCTGGTGGAGCGCCGATGGCACCTGCCAGTCGGGGGTGTCGCACCCACCCAGCACGTGCACCCGGCCGCCGATGGCGGCCGACGAGTGGCCATAGACGGGGTGGGGGATGCTGGCGCGGACCTGCCACTCAGCCGGCTTCGCCTCGGCCTGTGCCGGACCGGCGGCCAGCAAGACGATAAGCGTCGCCATGCCCACGAGGGCGGGGCTGCCCGGCGCCAGATGAAGGCTAGAGACGCTCACTTGGTTCATCGTTCGCCCTTTCCCGAGAGGAGTCCGCATAGGCTGCACGCGGTCTGGCATCCGTCGCCGGGCTCCGCTGCCTGTGCCCCCTTCGCTTCGCCCCGGCCTTCCTGTCCCCTGTCATCACATCCACACGCTGTAGGTCGGCACCTGGGCGATCAAGCTGATCAGCGCCCAGATGCCGCCGATCACGCAGTCGCCGATGATCAGCCCGAAGAAGAACGGCAGCGCCGCGGCGTAGGTCCTCATGCCGCCATACCGCAGCAGGAGGAACTTAGCCGCCCAAGCGATGAGGATTGAGACCCATAGGTGGTGTGTGAACCACATCGGCGCCAGGAGATAGCCGATGGGATGAAACGGCCACCAGAGGAAGCGGCTCCGCATCAGATAGAGGAAGACGGAGAAGACGAACCCGAAGCCCATCGCCAGGGCGCGGAGCCCGGTCGCCGGCGCCACGCCGATCAGCCAGGTGTGAAGCTCGGCGAACGCGTACTGCCCGCTGACGTTGAAGTGGAGCTTCGCGCTGTCCGCCCCCAGCCGGTGCAGCGGGATCAGCAGCGCCAGGTAGCCGAGGATCAGCCCCGCCAGCGCGGCCAGGAACATCGCGCCCACCAGGCCCCGCGTGCGCAGCCCGGTCCGCTCCGCCATCTTGAAGCCGCCCATCTGGTGGGGAGTGGGGTCCACGCCGTAGCTGCGCGAGGTCCAACCCAGGACGGTCAGCGCGGTTAGCGCGGCCGCCGGAAAGGAGGCCGGCGTCGCCAGCTGGGTGAGCATCCGGTGGGGCTCCGCATCGTGAATCTCGTTCGCCGGCGCGCCCAGCTCCGCCGAGATCCGGGTGAGGCCCAGGCTGGCGCTAAGATACAGCGCAAGGAAGACCGGCACCAGCCAGCCCGGGAGACCGGCCTGCCAGAGGAACACGCAGAGGAAGCCGACGGACAGCACCAGCAGCGCCAGGGTCTTCCGATAGGGGAGGGGCTCCTCCTGATCACCCAACTCGCGCCCTGGTCGAAGAGCGCCTGTTACCACCCTCCACAGGTGCCTGCGCGCCGACCACAGGGTGTATCCCCCCACCGCCAGAAGGGCCGCCGCCGACTGCTGGTAGACGAAGGGCGCGTCCGGCGCCACGGTCCAGCCCAGCCGAAAAGTCGCCCACTCCCCCAGCTTCACTGCCCAGAAGAAGAACCAGTACGAGAAGGCGATGTCGAGCGGCATCAGCCCCGCCACCCCGATCGCCCAGGGGCGGGGCGGCCAAAAGGTCCCTCCGTGCTTGCCGAAGCAGGCTGCGTGCAGGGTCAGCGCCTGGTTCGCCGCGCCGAAGTCGTACTGGAAGCTGGGCATGGCGGGCAGCAGCGCGTGCAGACCGTTAAGGATCCCCAGCCCCGCCGCCAGCCCGAAACCGATCCATAGCAGCCAACTGCGGAAGACCGCGCCCCGCGGCTCTGTGACCGCCACCGGCAGCTGCACCAGCGGAAAGGTGAGGCGCTCTTCCTCGATCCAGCGCCGGCGCAGCAGTGTGCTAAGCGCCATCATAACCGAGAAGAAGGCCAGGAAGAAGGCCCCCCAGGACAGCATCACCGGCGCCCAGGCGCGCAGGTTGTCACTGGCGAAGAGGCTGGTCTCTCCCTGGTACAGCGCCTCCAGGCTTGCCCGGTCCACCAGGACCAGCCAGCTCCGGAGGTGTTGCGAGAAGAGCTCCTCCCACTGGTTCTCTGCGGTAGCCCGCCCGATGGGCGCGATCGCCCACGAGATCACGTGCTGAAGGATGCCGTAGCCGACGATGACGCCGCCGATGGCGAGCATGATGTAGATGGTCAGCAGCTCGCCCTGCATTAGGGCCCACTGCGCCCGCCGGCGCTTCGCGAGCGCATTCGCTCCCGTCACGATAAGCAGCAGAAAGAGGCTCTGGAGCGGGAGGGCCAGCATGCTCGGCCAGGTGTCGTGCTGGATCACCTCCATCTGCACCACCCACCACGACTGCAGCGGCATCAGGACCAGCGCGACGACGACCGACCGCCAGGTTACGACTTGCGGGCGATGTTCTCTCACCGAGCGGTCTGCGTCCTGGGCCCCGGACACCGCGTCCCCTCCCTCTACAGTCTAGGCCGGACCGCTTGGCCGCCTGGTCCTTCTGGCCGCACTCCCCCGCTGTGGAAGCACTCCGCCCCGGCCAGCGGGAAAGCCCTCCGCAGGACCAGCGGGCTCGCAACGCGCCAAGGCGCGATCCCGCTGGTCCGGGTTGCCCAGCCCGCCTCCCCGCATGGCGCAGGCACTCGCGCGCCCGCTCACGGGCCCGAGCGGGCCGCCGGCTGCTGGCGCGGCACTCCGGGCTGCTCCCCCTGGGGCTGGGGCTCGGGCCGCCGCGCCGGACGGCGAGCCTCCGGCTCCACCACTCGACCCGAGGGGTCGACGAAGCCCACCCCCTGCACCCACGTTACTCGCCCCGGGCCCCGAGCAGCCCTGACCAACAGCCAACCGGCGACGACAACGACCATGATGATGACCACCAGGGCCGTTCTCGGGCTGATGCTTCTCTTCATGGCACATCACCTCTGCCGGGCGCGCCTGATCGCCCCACCGCCGTGACCGTTGGCGAGAGCGCTCCTGGGTCACCCTGGTTGACCTAGAACAACAGCTGGTAGACGTAGTCCGGCCAGCACTCGGCGAATCCACTGGCCCAGGTAGCGCCGTAGCCTTGGCCGTTGGGACCCCACGGGATGACGCCCTGTATCTCGCACTTGGCCAGCGCGGAGATGATCGCCTCGGCCGAGTACCATCTCGCATGGCCGTCCAGGAAGCCGAGGTTCGATCCGCCCAGGTGGCGGGTGTGCCGCATCCGGTACGCGGGGTCCCTGGTGAAGGTAGGCCCGGCCACCAGATGCTCCGCCCCTTCCCAGGACCAGGAACAGATCTCGTTGCCGCACTCGGCCGCGCAGATGTCCGGATAGGCCGCCTGACCGAGCCCGCAGTAGTCATCGGTCCACACACCTGCATCGCGGTTGCCGCGCCACCGACCGGAGGTCGGCACTCACCTGTAACTCCCCTTGGTCACCTCCTCTCTGTGTCCCGGCCGTCCCCACCAGCGGCGACACAAGCTCTCTACATAATGCTACTGCGCATCGCGCACAAGGGGAAGCGGCCAAGGGACAGGAACACCTCCGAAGAACTGTACATTCTCGCCGATCGCAGGGCCCCGTGCGGGTGCCGAGAGCGGGTAGGACCGCTCCGCCAGCAGTCGGATCTTCCGACCCGAGAGCGTTCTGGGCTTGTCTTGGCTGATTCTCCCCGGTGTCATCTGTGACCGGCGAGCGGCGCCTTCGGGGGTGGCTCCCTCTGCTCTTGGGCGTAAGCGGGATGGGGATCTACGAAGCATCGGTGTCATTGATGGTGCGGGCGATGGTGGTCAGCGCCCGGTGGGCGGCGCGCAGCCGGGGCCTGAGCCTGGAACGGGCCTGCGCCGGTGCGGAGGCAGGGCGAGTGGCACACCTGGAAGCTCGCCTCCTGCTGCTGGAGGACGCGCTGGCATTCCGGGATACGCGCCCGGAGGCGCTCGAACAGGCCTTCCTTTGCCACGGCCCCCCAAAGCATCTCATCACCGATCAAGAGGGGGTCTTCGTGGGCGAGGCCTTCACCGCCCTGCTTCGGGACTGGGGTACTCACCGGCGCCTCGGGGCAGTGGGCAAGCACGGCTCCATTGCGGTGACGGAACGCCTGATCTGGACGCTCAAGCGGGAGTGGCTGGCGCGGGCGCCGCTCATCTGCGGGCTGGACCACTTGGGAGAACTGCCGGGCGGCTGCGAGCGGTACTACAATCACCATCGGGGCCACCGGCGACTGGGCGGTGCGACCCGCTCCATCATCTACCAGGGAGGCGCCTGGCAGAAGCCCGACCGGTCGGCGAAGACGCCCCAGCACCCCATCCGGCTCCGGTACTTCCCCGAGCCACGGGGCACCGTCTACGAGCTGGCTGCGTGAGCGGCTGTGCTACGCCAGGGCCCTGCCCAGACCGCGGCCTCACGAGGCCTCAACACACGCACTCTGCTCCGGCGGGTCAGGGAGCCGAGGTTGCGGCCAGATTCTCCAGCACGACCTGCGGCAGCTCACCCTTGCCGAGCACCTGCCTGGCGTCGAGGACCTCGATGCCCACCAATATCTCACCAGGGCCGATGTTGAGGGCTATCTCCTCGTTCAGACGGAGCGTCCGGCACTCCGCCTCCCCCTCGACGAGTCGGATGTAGAGCGCATCGACCTCCGGGTCATAGCTGATCTTCATCGCCTCCGTCCTCCTAGAAGTAGAACACGTAGACCGTGATCACGACGATCTCGTCTGCCTCTTCGCGAATCACCGGGGCCACCTGCTTAACGGCGTATGGTGTGTCCTGCCATGTGGAACGGAACGGGAAGTTGAACCGGCACAGCGTGCGACCGTGTCTGGCAGGCTCTCGCAGACCTTCCCGTACGGCCTGCTCCACCTCCGCCTCGCTGGGGCCACGCTCCGCACACTGAAGACGAGCATGGCTCGTGAGTCGCACCGGCTTCACCAGACTCTCCTCGTTCCTGCATTATACCGGGTTCGCGGAGACAAGGGAACAGCAGACGCGGGTCAACGCACGCCGCCACTGTGAGGACGTCCTCCCCGGGGCTCAGCTGCGGCGCCGGCTGTGCATGTCAGCCGCCCGTGACGCCGGCCTGAGGCCAGTGTGGGGTCATGCTCCGGGTTCTGCTCCTGTATCATCTGAAGCCAGAGTGCGGCGCCTTCGGGCGCCGCTTGCGCGTTGGGGAGTGGAACTGCCATGGAGGTCTTCCCTGCGTCGGTTGTTCTCATCATTCGAGCCCTGGTCGTCAGCGCGCGCTGGGCGGGCAGGAGTCGCCGGCGCGCCCTTGCGCGGCTGGCCGCTGCTGCCGGGACAAGCCGCGTGGCTCAGCTGGAAGCAAGACTGGCGTCCCTTGAGAGCGCGCTCGAGCTGCGGGAGGCGCAGATCGAGGTGCTGGAGCCCCGGCTGGACCAGGAGCGGCCTCGCTCACCCTATCCCCTGATGGAGCGACTGCGCATCATCTGGCTGATGGAGTACTTCCGCATCCCGGGAAGGCGGTTGCGGGGGACGCTGGGAGTGTCACGTTCCAGTGTGCGGAGGTGGCGGAGATGATCTGCGGAGGGGAAGCTGGGCAAGCGGAACGAGCCGAAGGAGATCGCCCACTTGATCTGGGAGGTCTTCCGGCAGAACCCCCTGTGGGGTCGTCACCGTATCGCCACGGTGTTGTGGGGCTTGGACGTGTCCGTCGTCGCCTCCACCGGCGACCAGAGTACCTTCGCCAGCCGCGGCCAGAAGACGATCTACTGGGGGCCGCTCAAGCCGCTGGAGAAGCTCTTACTGCGGACTGCCCTCGCCCCCTGGTCCTATGCCGCCTCCAAGCTCTACCACGACGCATACTGGCACCCGTGCGTCGGGACCGGCCGCGTCAAGGACGCCCTCCAGGCTAAGTGGGGGAACCTCTTCCGTTCTTACTGAGTTGAACGCGACCGGCCCCCCGCGTGGGACGGGCGCCCCGCCGTGACCCCATCCGCTATCATCATTTCACCCGCGGGAAACACCCCCGAAACCCAGGCGCGGTAGCATCTTCCTCAATGGTCGCTGGGGACGGAACAGAGAGTGAAGCCGCCCATGAGGCTTACATTCCCGCGGGGACGCTTGGCGAAGGGGATCGCCGTCAGCGGGCTGCTGCTGGCTACGGCCGGCGCGGCGGGGGCGGTAGTCGAGTCCACCGCCCTGACCCAGACGGCGGCGATGGTGGCTGCCGAACGGCCTGCCCTTGACTTCGTCTGGACGCTGCTCGCCGCGTTCCTCGTCTTCTTCATGCAGGCCGGGTTCGCCATGGTCGAGGTCGGGTTCACCCGCGCGAAGAACGCCACGAACATCATCATGAAGAACCTCATGGACTGCTCGGTCGGCGCGCTCGCCTTCTGGGCGGTGGGCTTCGGGCTCATGTTCGGGCGCAGCGCCACCGGCCTGTTCGGCGCCGACGGCTTCTTCCTCTCGGGGCTGGGCGGCGACCCGTGGACCTTCGCCTTCTGGGTCTTCCAGGCGGTGTTCGCCGCCACCGCGGCGACGATCGTGTCCGGCGCAATGGCCGAGCGGACGAAGTTCGCCAGCTATCTGCTCTACAGCCTGGTCATCAGCGCCTTCGTCTACCCGGTGTTCGGGTCCTGGGCGTGGGGCGGGCTCTTCCACGGCGGTGGTTGGCTGGAGAAGGCCGGGTTCATCGACTTCGCCGGGTCGAGCGTGGTCCACTCGGTCGGGGGGTGGTGCGCGCTCGCCGGCGCGATGGTGCTGGGCCCGCGCCTGGGCAAGTACAACGGCGACGGCTCGCCCAGGCCGATCCCCGGCCACAACATCCCCATCGCCGCCCTCGGCGTGTTCATCCTCTGGTTCGGCTGGTTTGGGTTCAACGCTGGCAGCACCACCTCCGGCAGTGACCCCTCAATCGCCGCCATCGCGGCCAACACCTACCTGGCGGCCGCGGCCGGCGCGGTGGGTGCGCTCCTCACCTCGTGGCTGCGGTTCGGGGCGCCTGACTCGAGCATGAGCCTGAACGGTGTGCTCGCGGGGTTGGTGGCCGTCACCGCCGGGTGCGCGAACGTGGGTCAGGGCAGCGCCGCCGCCATCGGGCTGCTGGCGGGGGTGATAGTGGTGTTCGCGATCACCTTCATCGAGCAGCGGCTCCGGGTCGACGACCCGGTGGGCGCGATCTCGGTCCACGGCGTGTGCGGGGCTTGGGGCACCTTGGCGGCGGGCATCTTCGCCACCGGCGGCCCCTCGCTCACCGCCGTCGGCGTGCAGGCGCTCGGGGTGCTCGTCTGCTTCGTCTGGGCATTCGGGAACGGATACCTGCTCTTCCGCCTGCTTGCCGCGACGGTCGGCCTGCGCGCCAGCGCCGAGGAGGAGCTAGGCGGACTTGACGCCGGCGAGCACCGCTCCAATGCCTACCCGGAGTTTGTCCTGACCACGGCCAAGTGAGCGGCGCGCTCACTCCGACCCTGAGGCTAACTGGAGGTCGCGAGCATGAAGCTCATCGTTGGGATCATCCGCCCCGAGCGGGTGAACCAGGTCCGCCGGGCGCTCGAGGAACTGCAGTACCCGGGGCTCACGCTCTCCGACGTGAGGGGGCACGGCCGCCAGAAGGGCCTCAGCCAGCAGTGGCGGGGCCGGGAGTACGTGGTGGACATGCTTCCCAAGGTGAGGATCGAGATACTCGCCTCCGATGATGAGGCGCCCGCGCTCGTCCAGGCGATCGTCGAGAGCGCCCGCACGGGAGACATCGGCGACGGCAAGATCTTCGTCTTGCCCGTCCAGGAGGTGGTCCGAATCCGCACCGGCGACCGAGGCGACGAGGCGGTCTGAGCCCCTGCCGGGCCATCCCACAACCCCACACAGCAAGGAGACGACGGTCATGCTAAGAGCCCTGTCACCCGCGGCCCTGCTGCTCGCCATCGCGGCGAGCGGGGGCTGCGGGGGATTCTCCTAAGGGCCCCGTGTTGCCACTGCATGAGGAACGAGCACGGAGAAACGGCCCGGAGCAGGTTCGTTTGTACTGCCACCGATCTCTTTGAATATGGGACAAAAGAGCAGACGATCCAAGGAGAGAGGGACGATGGAGGAGACGAGAAAACAGAGGCGCTGGAGCGCATACAAGAAGGCTGGGGTGGTGTCCGCCTGAGGCGGACTGCGGGGGGAGGACCTGGAGGCGGTGAGCCGGGAGGTCGGGGCGGCTGGTGTGTCGTGTGGCTCAGCCTTCTCCCGCCGATCGCAATAGGCGCTCGTGCGCTCTGGCACGGCGCGATCTGGTGGCGGGGGGCAGCAGCGCTCGCCGTGTTCGTGGGAGCATCACCGGGCGCCTGGCTGGCGGCGTTGAGCCGGGGTCAGCGCCGGTCCTCCACGGCCGCGGCCGCCAGCTCCCCTCCTCGGACGGACACGACTCTCTGATCCGGGGTCGGTTGGGATTCCTGTACGCCCTCCCAGTCTACTCGGAGGGCAGGAGGGACGGATGGCTGGCGCGGAGCGACTCCCCCACGCCGGCCCGCAGCTCTGTGGCGAGGGCGAACACATCCCTCATCTCCGCGCGGCTACGCGTGTGTTCCCTCGCTTCCCCCTGTCTCAGCCAGTCGCGCAAGGACATCAGCGTCTCCAATGACAAACAGCTTAGGTTCGCCCATGACCGAGGTCAGGAAGCGGTGTCCCTCGGCCATCTTCTGCCAGAACTCCGCCTCGGGGTAGAGCGTCGGGTTAACGTCCCGCGCGAGGGTCTGCTCTGCCTCACGCAGGGGCCCCGCGAGGTCGCGCACGGTGGCGTCGCCGACGACGATCAAATCCACGTCGCTCTCCGGCGTGTGCTCCAGGCGGGCCGTTGACCCACAGACGAAGGCGAGGGTGATGCCAGGCAGGTCGCCAAGGCGCCGGCGTAGCACCTCCACCAAGCCGGCGGTCTTGAGCACCATGGCCGTCAGCTCGGCCACGACCGGGCAGGCTGGGTCGGGTGAGTAGTAGAGTCGGTTGCCCTCTCGTTCGGCCCGCAACACGCCGCGAGGTCGGCGAGGCCGCGCAGGGCGCGCTGGGCCTGGAGCAGCCTGAGTCCTGCCAGTTGCGCGATCTGCCTCTGATAGAGCCGAGTCTCGGGGCGCGCCAGCACCACCGAGAGCACGGCTGCACGCTGGCGTCCCAGCAGTCCCTCAAGGAGCCGACTTCTCACCGCGTCCTGCATGACCACATTCTGTAGTCATTCAACCACATGCTGTAGTCAGCAGCAAGAGGGCGGTCCCGAGGTCCGTCTGGCCCCCTGTGTCGGCGCAACCGGTCTTCAGTCGTGGGCGGCTCCGCCTGGCGTCCGGGCCTCGCCGCCGCCAGACTACCAAGGCCCTCTGGTGAGGAAGACGGGGCCGGTCGGCAGTGGCCGCCTGCGGTGGGCGCTCAGCGCGCCGCGGCCTCCTTGAGCTCGAAGGCGATCGAGGCCGGATCGGCTACGTGCCTGGACGCATCCAGCACCTCCACCGAGACGATACGCCCGTCCTCGCTGTAGTCTATGATAAGGCCCTCGCGCAGTTCGTCACTCTCCGCCACCTGCCCCTCCGCGAAGAGCAGGCTGAGAGTGTCAGTCTCCCGGTCGTATATCACCCTCATGACCTATCCTCCGGCTGCCAGTACTTGCTGAGCTTCGACGTCCGGTAGGCGGTGACGACGAACAAGTGCCCCGCCCGCTCCTCGGTGACAACACGCAGCAGCATCCGCTTGCCCGAAGCCTCATCGGTGATCCGGGACTGTCGGATCGTTCGTCCCGTCCCCGATGGTACCACCTGCTCAGGCGCCAGCGCCACCTGGCGCACCGACTCCTCGGCAATCTGCCGCCGCTCCATCTCGAAGCGCGCATGGTCGCTTATCACGATGAGCCTGCTCGCCGTCATGGTCCCCGCCCGCTCTCCTGCCGGGCGCCCTCAGGGCCGACGCGCTCCCGGGCTGTCCCGTCCCATGATAGCATACGCCGGGCACGTTGCACGCCCCCTCGGCCGGGCTCCTTCCCGTCAGCTCACCACCCCTCCGGCCGGGGGATGCTGCGGCGGGGCACGGAATGTGCGGCCAGCGGGGCGGTCGGTCGGTAGGGGGGAGGCGTGGGCGCGTCTACTTGCCAGCGCGGTGACAGGAATAGGCCTGCCCCGCCACCACCGGCGCCCCGTGCCCGGAGACCGGCAGGGCGGGGCAGGACCTCTCATTATCGCGCGTTCGCTGCGCGGCGACCTGGTGGAAGGAGGAGCGAGACTCAGCGCAGGGGCCCGCCGCCTGCCTGCTACCGTAGTATTCCACATGGAGCAGCCCGTTTGAGATGAAGGAGTCCGCAGCCGGGCACAACCTCGTGACAGAGCACACCTCCGTCCGCCAGGTGCGGAGCGGCCGGCTCGCCTGGGGGCCGCCCATCGCCTGGATGGCGCTGATCTTCTCGCTCTCCGCGCAGTCAGACCCGGGCTCGCTGGCGCCCGTCACCTTCGAGGGCGACCACGCCCTCGCGCACCTCTGGATGTACTTCGTGCTCGGCGCCCTGCTGTGGCGCGCCGCCAGCGCCTCGAGCAATCGTTCTCTCAGAAGCCGACCCTGGTCGTGGGCGTCCGCCATCGGGCTTGCGTACGGGATCGCGGACGAACTACACCAGAGCCTCGTGCCGGGACGAACGGCCTCCGTCGGGGACGTCGTGCTCGACGGCATCGGGGTCGCGCTCGGCGTGGCTGCCGCCGCGGTGGTCGCCGCGTGGTACGCGACGCGCGAGCGACGTGACACCGGGACCACGCCCTGAGGGTGCCCACAGGGCGTCCTGGGGCGGCTGGCCGCTGTGGCACGACTCTTGCCTCCTCAAGGTGTTGTCAGGTCAGTGGTAGGCGAATGCCAGCACCTCCAGCGCCGTGCTCGGCGGCCCCTGGGATGCGCAAATCCCGTCAACCAGCGACCCGGTGGGGCTTGTGGCTGTTGGTCCTGGCGGGCTTGCTCCCTCGACCGCAGGCGAGCGCGGCAGCGCCCGCACAGAGTCCCCGTCCGCTCGGCGATCTGACATCACTCCGGGTCGCCGTCACCCTCGACGCCGACCGCGATCAGGCGCGCTTGACCGCGGCGGCACAGCGGGCCGTGCGAGCCGTTCTCGAGTCGATCGGGGTTCGTATGATCGCTGCGCACCCCGACGGCGTTCCCCTCCATCTGCGCATCACCATCGGCCCGGAAGCGGGGTCTGAGTCGGCCGCCCGGCCGGCGCGAACGGTTGCCGCCATAACCACGCTGCTGCTGGAGGGCGCGCCTCCCGTCGAGGAAACCTGGGAGGAGTCGGGCGCGGATGATGCCGACGATGCGGATCTGGTCAGCGCGTGCGCCGCCCGCTGCGTGGTGGCCACGCTCGCCGCAGACGATCGGTCGGTCCTGCACGCGCTCGTGTCGGCACGCCCCGCGCTCGCCAGAGAGTCGGCGCTTGCGGTCGCGGCCCAGCGCGGGGGCATACCCGCGGCGCTCCTGCTCGGCACGGTGAAAGACCGGGACGCCGCGCCCGGGCTGCGGCGACTTGCCGTCGAGGCCTTGGCACGCGCCGAGCCCGACCCGGCGGCGGTCGCCACCCTGGCGGCCCTACTCGTTGACTTCTCCGACAGCGCCCTCGCCCGCAGAGCGGCCGCCTTTGCCCTCGGCAGCTCGGCCGACGCCAATCCGGCGTCGGAGCGGGCGCTCGCGCAGGCCCTGGGCGACCAGGACGTCGCCCTCCGGCGCTCCGCCGCCGCAGCCCTCGCCGCGCGAAACCCGTCGCAGGTCTCGCTCCGGCCTCTCATGGAGGCGCTGAAGGACGACGACTGGCTCGTGCGGAGCTCCGCCGCCGAAGCCCTCGGGAAGCTCGGCGCGGAGGGCGGGCCCGCCGTGGGCGCGCTCGCGGCCGCGCTGCGGGATGACCAGGTGGCCCTCCGCTTGCGGGCCGCGCAGGCGCTTGGGGCCATCGGGCCGGCGGCCCGCTCCGCGGCCCCGGCGCTTGCCGCGCGGGTGGGTGACGAGCGCGAGGACGAGGCCGTGCGCGCCTTCGCCACCCAGGCCCTCGGTCGCCTCGGCCCGCAGGCCGCGCCCGCGCTCGTCCGCATCCTGCGCCGGGCCGAGCCCCACCTGCGCGAACTTGCGGCCCGTGCGCTGGCGGCCACCGGCGCGCCCCCGGAGCAGATCGTGCCCGCCCTGACCGCTGCCCTCCACGACGAAGACCCCTGGGTAGCCATCGCCGCCGCCTCGACGCTCGGCGCCCTCGGCGGCGCCGCCGAGACGATCACCCGGCTGACGAGCCTGCGCGATGACGCCGATCCCGAGGTGAGCGAGGCCGCCGGACGGATTCTGGATGCCATTGAGCCGGCGCCGGCAGCTCCGACGGTGGCGGCTGCTCCGCCCGCCGAAGCGCCGCCTGCACCCTCGCCGCCGAGGCGGACCGCAGCGGCGACCGGCACTCAAGCGCCGCTCTCCTGGGCGGCTCCCGACCACCCTGGTGACGCCGTGCCGCAGAGCGCCGCGCCGCTCCTGGCGGAGGTCGTGCCGATGACGCCGCCGGAGCCGCCTGCGGCGCCCGCTCCGGAGTATGCCCCTGTTCCAGAGGAGACCCGCCCGGCCGAACCCCCGGCGGCGGTCCCCACGCCGCCCCTGACCCGCGAGCCGACTGAGCCAGAGACGGTGCGGCCCGCTGCCCAGGAAACGGCCGAGCCGCCGCCCGATCTCCCCGAGCCACGCATCGGCCCGTCACTGATGGCCCTTCTGGAGGCCCTACGGGACCGGCAGAGCCCTGGGCGACGCGCCAGCGCCGAGCGGGTGCTCAGGGACGCCGCGCCGGCCTGGCTTGGCGAGCTGGAGGAGGCGGCCCGGCATCCCGACCCCGAAGTGAGGGTCGCCGCCGTCAGGGCGTTCCAGCTCGCCGGGCCGGCGGCGGGAGACGTGCTGGCAAGGACGCTGACCGAGGACCCGGAACCGCGGGTGCGCTGGTCGGCCGCGACGGCACTCGGCGAGGGCGCCTACGCTAACCAGCCGACAGTGGGCGCCCTGGCACAGGCGCTCCGGGATGAGGACTCTCGCGTTCGCCTGCACGCCGCCCAGGCGCTTGCGCACATCGGGCCCGGCGCGGCGCCTGCCGCGGGCGCGCTGGCGAACGTCCTGGGCGCCTCTGGCGAGGGCGCGGCTCTGCGCAGGAAGTGCGCCCAGGCGCTCGGCGCCATGGGTCCGGCCGCCGCAGCCGCGGTGCCAGCGCTCATCGCGGCCCTCCGGGACGAGGACAGGTGGATCCGCCGGTACGCCGCGGAGGCGCTTGGCGCCATGGGCGGGGCCGCAGCCCAGGCCGCGCCGGCGCTCCGCTACCTGATATCAGGCGAGAGCGAGGAGGACGTCGCGGCCGCCGCCCTACGGGCGCTTCAGAGCATCCAGCAGGGCCCGGAGCTGAGCCTGCGGCGTTCCGGGGTCAGTGGGGCCCCGAATCACCGGAGGGCTCTGCCGTTCCACCGACCCTGAGCGTCACCGCTCGGCTGCGCGCGGCAGCGCCGTGCCGTCCCCGCCCGCGGCCGGTCGCTACTGCGTCCTCGTCCTGCGCCGCAGCCGCGCGCCGACCAGCCCGGCGAGGCACGGCGCGAAGAGCGCGAGGGTACCAGGCTCCGGGACCATCTCTGCGTCGTGGCTGAAGGGGGCGAAGCGTCCCCTCATCTTGCTCTTCACGACGTAGTTGTAGGCGTCGAAGTGGACGCGCTCGAAGCCAGAGACCTCTATCCAGTACCTCTTGATCTCGCCCTGCGCCTCACCGTCCTTGCCCGGCTGCATGTCATACACGGTGTGCTGCGGCGTGAGGTCGCCGACGTCGTACTGCGCGTACCAGGTGGGGTATACGCCGTGAGACGGAAGGTCGCCTCCTGAGTAGGTCGGCGTGCCGTAGGTGAAACTCCCGCCGTCTTCGGCCTTGTCAGTCAGTGTCGCTAGCAGGCCTGTCCTCGTGTCGTCGTAGATCCGAACAGTGCCGGTGGCCGGGTCCGTTGAGTTGGGCAGGAGTGCAACTCCCAGATGGACGTTGTAGACGATGTCGTGCGCACCGATCACCCACAGCTCGAAGGCTGGTGATGTCGTCACCCACGTTTCGGTGGTGGAGTTCCAGGTGGCGCCTTCGATGTAGAGCTGTAGGTTGGGCACCGCGTGGGCCGGCGCGACGCTGAGGAGCGCCAGCGCGATCGCGCCGCACATCGTGACCAGCAGTAGACGCCATATCCACATATCGTACACTCCTCGCTGTGGCACCCTCTGGCGCCACGCCGTTCGCCGCTAACCTGCACACACCGTGCCGCCCGCCGGCCCAGTGGGCGCCCCGGTGCACAAGGCCCTGCAGGGCTCGCCGCCGGCCCGCTCATGCCATCACAGACCGGCTCCGCCGCCTGTGCGCTGCGCGCAGGGTAACCGTGGCTGCACAAAGCGTGCCCCTCGACGATCCAGAGGGGGACGGAATAGCGACACCGGATCGGGGCCGGCGGTTCGGAGCATCCGAGCGCCGCCCTGGGGTCCTGCGCAGCCTGCTGGGCGCCAGGATGCGATCCCCGGGCTGCCGGGGCTCTCGGGGCCGCTCATCCGGCGCAGCAGCGGCGCCCTGTGGCACGTTCTGTGCTCCGTGAACCCTATGGACAGCCTGCGCGGGCTGGGAACCGCACTGGTGACTCTCTGCGCGCAGGCGGATCAAGTCGGCCCGCCGGGGCCGCGTGTATGCGCGGCCGAGCCGGCGGCGCCGGCCAGACGGCTCCGGAAGGGAGGTGATGTGATGAAGAGAGGAGCGCTTGTGATCGGGCTGGTCGTGATGGCCGCCTTACTGTCGGCTTCAGTGGGGCTCGCAGCTGATGCGAACGTGACCCTGTATGATGGCTACAATGCACCACTGCAGCATGTCCCGGGTGTCGGGTCTGGCCGTGGCGGCGAGTTCGACGTAAAGGTGAATCAGTGGAACTACACGCCGTACATCACATGGGTGACACCGAAGAACACCAGTCGGCACTTCGCCACCTTCTGCATGCAGACGACTCAGTTCGTCTCGATGAACACGCCTTACGACGTCACGATCTCGACCCACACGGACGGCAACCCACTGCACGTCAAGCCGCTCAGTGGAGGAGCCGCCTATCTGTTCGCGCTATGGAACAGGAAGGCGTTGCCCAAGTACGACTACACCGCGGCAGGCAGGGACGCTAGCGCAGCTGCGCTTCAGCGGGTGCTCTGGAAACTGCAGGGAGAGTCATTCAGCTACTGGGGCACGGACACCAGGGAGCAGGAGTGGTACGACCTTGCGCTGGCCAGCTCGTGGCATACGGGCAACCAGATCGGTTCGGTCCGGGTGATGCAGCTCTATGCCTCGGGAACCGACAAGCAGGACGTGCTCGTCGAGCTCGTCCCCGAGCCCGGCACCATCGCCCTGATGGGCTGCGCGCTGTTTGGTCTGGTGCCCGCGCTGCGCCGCAGACGACGACAGTGCTAGAGCTAGGCAGCCTTGCTGCCTGAGTTCGAACCGGGGTGATCAACCCCCTGGACCTGCGGGCGGCGCTCTCGAGGCGCCGCCCGCGCGCTTGGCTTCCCGCTCCGTCCACAGGCCTAGACAGCAGCAGGGCAGGGGACTCTGTCCCCTGCCCCGCCCGATGCGTGGGCTCGCGTGCGGCCAGGCAGGCCGTGCGCGGGCCGATCGCTAGTTGTTGCGCCGTCGGCGCTTGAGCGCCGGCACAAGTCCGAGCGCGCCACAGGCGAGCAAGACGATCGTCCCAGGCTCCGGGACCAGCTCGACCAGCCAGTCTTGGTGGTCGTTGGAGGACCGGTAGAGCTGCATGACGTACACGTTGCCCGTGCCGGTCCACCGACCCTTTGCAGCGTCATACCAGGACTTGGCCTGCCCACCCAGGCTGCCGGAGTCCCACTCACCCATGTGGGCCCACAGGGCTAGCTGCAGGTCACGGGCGTCGTACACGCGGTTGGTCGGATCGTCGTAGCGGTAGTCTGTAAGGCCACGCGAGTTCCACTTGTGGAACAACCACGCCGCCTCAGGTGTGAGGGGCGCCTGCTTGGTGCCGTCCGTCTGCTTGCTGAGCGTTACGTTGTACAGCGAGCCCGGACTGAACGTCTGGGTGCGCTGCACACAGAAGGTCGCGAACTGGGTCGCGTACCCGCTGTGCGAACCCGAGGTGTTGACGGACGTCATCCAGGGCACTGGGTAGCTCCACGTGGCGACATGCACGTCGAACTCGCCGCCATTGTTGACACCGCCGTAGCCGACCCATCCTCTGACCGTGGCGTCGTACGCCAGGGCTGGCGCCGCGCTGAGGGCCAGACCTATCACGCTCACAAGCGTGAGGGTAATGGCCCAACGCAACGACGACTTACCGACTAGTATGTGTCTCAGTCTCCATCACCTCCCTTCCGGCCGAGTCCGCAGGGCCGGCGCGCCGGGGCAGCCGTGTCAGGGCCGGCCCGCATTGCCGCCGACTCGCGCTCCCGGGCGGCACAGATAGCACCTGGCGCCACCCGGCGGCACTCGAAACCACGGAGCAGCATCAAGCGTACCACCGCACCCGCTCGCCATCCCCACAGTGTCCTCTCCGGCAGCCATGAACCGACCGCCCCGGAATCAGGGTCTAGCGCCCCGCCAGGCGCCATTCAGCCGTCCACTAGCGCCCCCGAGCCCTCTGGCACAGTTCCTGCACCGATGTCACTTCACGCCATGGCGACCGAGCGCGAAGTGACTCTGGAGGGGGCGCAGGCGGCACCGCGGCGGGCCGCGCCCATCGGCCGCGCGGCGCCGCCGGTGCTGCTGTGCGTCGCGCTGTGCGCGCTGTACGGGCCGGTGGTGACCGACATGGTGGGAACGTGGTGGACGAACGAGAACGCCTCCCACGGCTTCCTCGTGCCCTTCGTGGTTGGCTACTTCGCCTGGGAGCGCCGCCGCGGCGCGGCCGCGGCGGCGCAGCGGTGGGGCTGGGCGCTGGTCGTGATCGCCGTGGGCCTCCTGCTCTACCCTTTCGGCATCCTCTCCGACGTGCACTTCCTGCCCCGGGTGTCGCTCCTGGTCGTCCTGGGCGGTCTGATGCTCTACTTGCTGGGGCCGGCGGCGAGCCGCCTCCTCGCCTTTGCCTACGGGTTCCTCTGGTTCGCGATCCCCTGGCCGGACACCCTCGTCGAGTTCCTCAGCTTCCCGATGCAGCTCTTCTCCGCCAGGTTCGCGGCCATGATCACCGGCCTCTTTGGCGTCCCGGTGATGCGTGACGGCGTGGACATCCACCTGCCTCGCTACACGTTCTCGGTGGGCGCGCCGTGCAGTGGCATGAAGTCCCTCGTCGCCCTGCTCGCCGTCGGGGCGCTGGCTGCGTACATCCTCACGGGGCCTATCTGGAAGCGCGGGGCGCTCTTCGCCCTGACCGTTCCCCTAGCGTTGATCGCGAACGTCGTCCGCATTCTCTGCATCCTCGCCATCGGCTCCTGGTGGGGCCGGGATGCCGCGCAGGGCTTCCTGCATGGCTTCTCAGGCGTCGCCGTCGTCTACGTGACCGCCGCCGTGGGGCTCGCCGGCGTCGCACGGATGCTCGGCCTGCGCTACCCCTCCGGCCGCGGGCCGTGCGACTCCGGCGGCGATGCCCCGGCTCATGCGACCGCGCCGCCCCGGCCCCACCAGCCGAGCGCGCGCCCCTGGCCGACCTACCTGCCGCCCCTGGCCCTGCTCGCCGTCACGGCCCTGCTGGTCGTCGGCTCCCATGCGGCCACTGAGGCGGGCGAGCCCATCAGCTCCGACTTCTCCCTCCTCCCCATGGAGACAGAACAGTGGCAGGGCGAGGACCTGGGGCCCCTGGATCGGACGAGCCAGGAGATGCTCCGCCCCGACGCCTACGTCGCTCGCCTGTATGTGCGCGAGGACGGCTACTGGTCGGACATTGCCATCGTCGTCGGGCGGGAGAAGGAGACCTTCCACTCACCCGGCTTCTGCCTGCTGGGCGGCGGCTGGAACATCCTTGAGAAGAACCGGCGCAAGCTGTCCGTGGGCGCGGGCGCGCCTTTGGTCGCCAACGAGTTCCTGCTCCAGCGCCAGGACTTCCGCCGGGTCGTGCTCTACTGGTTCGCCTCCCACGAGGAGACGTCGCCGAGCTGGGTCATCTTCCAGTACCGCCTGCTGCGCAACCGGCTCCTGAACCGCCCCAGCGGCGGCGCGCTGATCCGCGTCACGGCCCCGGTGGCCGGTTCGACGGAGGCGGCGGTAGAGGCGGCCGAGGAACTCCTCCGGGAGCTTTACCCGACTTTGAATGCTGCTACAGGGCTGTGAGCGCCCAGGGCGGCGCCACATGGCCCTACTCAGGAGGACGTGATGGCCACGAGTGAAGGAGTCGTGCAACAGCCGGCGGCCCCGGCCGCGCGCAGCCGCGACCGAATCGAGGCGGGAGTCCGAACCGCGCTCTTCCACCTCGCCTGGCTACTTCCGTGTGTGGTCGTCTACGGCTGGTTCTTCAGCAGCCACTTCACCGGCATCCGGATACCGGACGCGATGGACGCGGCCCAGGTTGGGCGCAACATCAGCGACGGCCACGGCTTCACGACTAGCATCGTGCGGCCGTTCAGCCTCGCCAAGGCGCCCCGCGTGGAGCGCCATCCCGACCTGTACAACGCGCCCGTCTACCCCTTCCTGCTGGCGATCGGGTTCAACCTGTTCGGCGCCACCGAGCGCGCGATGATCCTTCTCTCGATCGCGCTGGCGCTGCTGACCGTCATACTCACGTACCTGCTCGCCTCGCGGCTGCTCGGCCCGCCGGCCGGCGCGCTCGCCGCGCTCCTCGTCGGGCTCCACCCGGGGCTCCTGAAGGCCACCCACACCGGGCTCAACGTCGCGGCCACGGCCTTCTTCCTGACCCTGCTGTTCTACCTGATCGTCCGCCACCCGGGCGCCCGCCGCTGGAGCGTGCTCTCCGGGGTCGCGTTCGGCGTCCTCTATCTCACCGACTTCGCGGCCCTGCTGTTCGTGATCCCGGCCGCCGCGCTGGTGTACGCCCTCCAGCGCTCTGAGCGGCTTCGGCACGTCGGCCTGTTCCTCGTCGGGTCCTTCGCCGCCGTCGCGCCGTGGCTTGTGCGTAACTTCCTCGTCGCGGGCAGCCCGTTCGCCGGCCTCCGCAGCTACCAGCTTGCCATGAACACAGGCACGTATCCGCTGTCCAGCCTCTACCGGCACGTCAGCTCAAGCCTCGACAACACCCCCGCGCTGACGTTCGTCTTCGGACACTACCGGGAGGTGGCCAGGAAGACCTTGACCAATCTGGTGGCCCTGGAGACGACCCTGCCGATGCTCCTCGGCATGGTCCTCCTGCCTCTATTCGGTCTCGCGCTAGTCCTCGACCTGCGCTCCCGCGCGGGCAACGGCCTGAAGTGGGCGTTTCTGGCCGGCCTGGTGCTGGTGTCGCTCAACCTAGCCGCCGGCGAGGGGATGTACGACCTGCTCTACGGCACCGCGGGCATCACGGCCGCGCTCGGGGCGACGGCGTTTGTCCTCGTGCTGCGTGAGCGGCATATCGGCGTCCGCCCTGCGGCCGTGGGGACTGCCGCGGTGTTGTGTCTCGCCGCGCTCCCGATAGCCCTGCTGGCCGTGCCGGGCCGGAGGCCGTCCCCGCCTGACCGGCAGAACTGGGAGTACCTGGGCCGAGCGCTGCCGGCGAACGCGATCGTACTGACGGACCAGCCCTGGGCTGTTGCGTGGTACGCCAACCGGACCGCGATCTGGATACCCCAGGCCTCGCCACCGGAGCCGGACGAGGACAATCCGATCAGCATCGCCGAGGCGGCCGACGCCACGAGGTGCGAGAGCCTCCAGCGGCTGGAGCGCGCGGGCGTCGTGCCGGACGCGATCTTCCTGTCGGCCCCGCTCTCTGGATGGCCGCCGGAGGAGGGGGTGGGGCGGTGGCAGCTCCTTCAGGCGGTGATCGCGCAGCAGATCGGCGCCCGCGACCGCGATCCGGCGCTCGGCCCGCCCTGGACGCCGCCCGGCTGGACCCTCGCCGCGACTCTGCCGCCAGCCGACTTTCTGCTCCTGCGGGCGGACGCGGAGGTGCCGCACGAGGGGGTGCTGGAAGAGGGCGAGGTCGAGCTGCCGGCTCTGCCAGCGATCGTGGACGTGGAGTGAGGGCGCCGCCAGGGTGCCCGCGGCTAGTGGTACCCGCGCTGGATGGAGCTCGGCAGGCGGAGCGCGAGGCGGTACTTCGCCACCGTCCGCCGGGCGATGCTGAACCCCCGGATTCGCAGGATGCGGCAGATCTGCTCGTCGGTCAGCGGCTTCTCGGGGTTTTCCTTGGCGAGCAGCTCGGCGATCACCGTCTTGGGTGCTACCGCGGGGGAGAAGAACCGCTCGAGGCCCATCAGCCGCCCGCTCGGCAGCAGGACGAACTTGCCCGAGATCGCCCGCGAGACGGTGGAGGGGTGCTTGCCAGTCTCGCTCGCCACCCGGGTCTGGGTCAGCGGCTTCATCTTCTGCTCTGACTCGGTGTCCAGGAACGGCCGCTGGACGCGGATCAGGTACTCGCCGATGTCACGGAGGGTCTGTTCCCGGAGCTTGATGCTCTGCAGCAGCCAGGTGGCCCGGCGGTACTGATCCAGGGCCATCTGGTACTCGGCGGCGCCGGCGTGTCCGTTGCCCGCCACCGCCCCCAGCCGGCGGTAGGCCTCGCTCACCCTCAGCTCGAAGTCGTAGGGCCGGACCACCTCCACCACGTAGTCCGCCAGCTCCCGCCTGATCGCCAGGTCGAAGCGCAGCGCCGGCGCGTGGTCGCCCCCCGCCCCGTCGTAGGGCGAGTGGTAGAGCCGCCCCGGGTAAGGGCACAGCCTGGTACGGATGAACTCCGCGGCCTCCTGGACGGCCTCGCAGGAGACGCCGAGCCGACGGGCGATCTTCTCGTAGGAGTGGTTCGCCAGGTCCCGCCAGTGGCGCGCCAGGATCGGCTCGGCCAGCTCAGGGACCCGCTCCTCGTCGGCGAGTTGTCGCACCTGGATGAGCACCGATTCCTGGACCGACCGCGCGCAGACCCCGGGTGGATCGAGCCCCTGTAGCGCCGAGAGGACCTCGCAGACGCGGGCGGCGTCTGCGCCGGTGGCCTGCGCGGCCTCCTCCACATCCACCTCTAGCAGCCCCTCGTCGCTCAGGCCCGCCACCAGATACTCGGCGATGGGCAGGTCCCTGTTCGCGACCGTGAGGCGGGCCTGGAGGAGCACGTGGTCCTGGAGCGAGCAGGGGCTGTGCACCCGCTCGAGCGGGTCGCCATTCTCCTCACCGTCCCAGCGTCGGGCGCGCGGCTCGCCGGGCAGAGGCCCGTCGTAGATCGCCGGCGGACCGCCACTTTCCAGCTGGCCGTTGCGGCAGAACCAACAGGTGTCCCCCGACAGGCCGCGACCGCAGCTCGGGCAGAGGTTCTCCCACACGATCTCCAACGCCGGGTTGGCGTGTGCCTCCTCCTGGAGGCGGAGCCGGAGCTCCTCGGACGACATCTGCAGCACCGTTCCCGCGACGACCAGCCTCGGGCTGACCCGCTGCGTCTGTGTCGTCCTGGGCTCGATTCGCTGGACGCTTCGCATGCGCCGCCTCAGGGCTGTTCGCTTTCTCCCGTCGCCTCGGCGACGAACTCATCCAAGCTCCCCCACCGACCCCCCAGCAGGCGGACGAACCGGAATCCGTACCTGCGCCGGGTGTCGCCCGAGGGCCCGCAGTCCTGCCACCAGACCGTGCGCCCCGCCACCAGGGCCCGCTCACCGCCCCGCAGGCCGGACAGCGACAACACCACCGCCCCCTCACCCCTGAGCGGCCGGTCGAGCACCGCCCGCAACCCCGCCGGCCCGATTTCCTCGGTCCAGCCCGGGACCGGCGCGCCCTCCTCCCCGGCTGGGCCCAGCGGTCGCGCGTCCACGGCCAAGGAGGCCGCGCGGCGGGTCCCCCGCCGCCGCTCGGTATACTCGATGCGCGCAGGGGCCGAGAGCAGCATCTCCAGGCCGCTCGTGTTCTCGTGTGAGGCGACGACGCGGGAGGCGCACTCACACCA